>JGI12316J14372_10004686_pt1 | contig 11450 bp, 10 predicted proteins | sample MarCyaLeptolynsp_FD_14372 | JGI IMG/M metagenome (IMG submission 14372) | reverse complement strand
GATCCAGCGCCTCTGCCAGAATGGCGCTTGCGCCGGTGGGGTCTTCTTCTAAACCGCGACCAAGTGCGACCGGTCCCATGACCTGAGCACGCATGCCGACATAGGGGATGTATTGGCGCAAGACAAAGGCTTCCTGCAATTTGCCCTGTTCTATAAGGGCGTACCCCATGTTCAGCAGTGCCTCGGATCCAGCGCCTCTGCCAGAATGGCGCTTGCGCCGGTGGGGTCTTCTTCTAAACCGCGACCAAGTGCGACCGGTCCCATGACCTGGGCACGCATGCCGACATAGGGGATGTATTGGCGCAACACAAAAGCTTCCTGCAATTTGCCCTGTTCTATAAGGGCATGCCCCATGTTCAGCAGTGCTTCGGACCTCGGTACGTCTTCGGTTATCTGAAAGGCGAGATCGAACGCGTCCGCCAGTCGACCAACTTCCGTTAGGCGCTGAACCAGGAAGGCAAAGACATCGAAGCGTTCTTGCTGATCGACGACTCGCTCGGCTTCTTCCGTCGCAAGCCGGAACAGGGGGACTGCGGCGTCGATATTGCGCTGGCCAAGCGCTCCGGCGACTGCTCCCAAGGCGAAAGCACGAAACTGCCCCTCTGGGATGAGGCGCACTACATCCATGCCCGCCCGTTGATTGCCAGCCTCCACAAGTTTTGCCGCAAGCCGTGTCATCGCGGCGAACCGACCTTCCTCCGGGCCGTTGATTATTTCATTTTGTACAAGGCTAAAGGTTGCCTGCGCGCCGCCTGTATCTTCCGCGGCCAGCTGAGAACCACCGATTTCAATCAACAAATCCACGCGTTCCTGATCGCCTGCTGGCAACCCACTGGCGACGTTGGCCGCTTCGCTCAAGATGCTGGCCGCAAGAGCGATATTGGGGGCTCGGCGACTTTGGTTCAGGGCGATATCGGCGACTTCCTGAAGCTTCGTTATCCGCAGCAGTGTTTCGGGGATGAGGGCCGTCGTTTGCGTTGCGTCCTCAAGATATCCTAAGTCCGCCAGTTGGATGGCGGCGATGGAAAGGGCCTCGCCGTCGTCCCGCTGGTCCGGCATACCGGTTAGGATTTCGATGGCCTGGAATATCCAGTCGCGGGATTTTTCAGCGTCATCTTCGACGGCGTCGACGTAATCGGCGATCCAAAGGTAAGAGCGCGCACGCCATAGCGGGTCAGCAATCCTACCCGCAATGTCCGTCGCCTCTACCGCCTGACGTCGTGTTAAGTAGGCGCGAACCACGCCGCTTTGGGCCAGCCCCACATCCTCATCCGTATCCAGAGCGGCGATCGCAAGAAATTGCAGGCGCAGCAACGCATCCGAAAGGATTGCCAAAGTAACGGGGTCGATGTCGCTTGCGGTGTAATCGTCGGCGGGATCGAAGGTCGGTTCTTCGATTTCTTCTTCGACCGGCTCCGGTTCGTTCAACTGTTCCTGCGCAAGAACAGCGGGCGCAATTATCCAAACCGCTACGCTGATGAGCAGCGATGCTGGTAGCCTAACCGAATACGCGATCCAGGATCGTATCCACATGCTTTACGTGGTACCCCAAGTCGAACAATGCGTCGATGACATCGGGCTGCAAATGGCGCGCCACTTCTTCATCTTGCTTTAGCAGATTCTGGAAAGAGGAGCCGGATTTCCAGCTTTCCATAGCGTTACGCTGAACGGCGCGATACGCGTCTTCCCGGCTCATCCCGGCCTGGGTGAGGGACAGCAGGACGCGCTGCGAGTTATGGAGCCCGCCAAGGCTGTCTAGATTGGCCTGCATCCGGTCTGGATAAACCACCAGATTTTCAATCACGCCGGCCAGTCTATTGAGCGCGAAGTCGAGTGTTACCGTCGCATCCGGACCGATCATCCGCTCGACCGAGGAGTGGGAAATGTCCCTTTCATGCCAAAGCGCGACATTCTCCAGAGCCGGTACCGCGTGTGAGCGAACGATCCGTGCAAGTCCTGTCAGGTTTTCCGTCAGAACCGGATTACGCTTGTGCGGCATGGCGGAGGAACCCTTTTGGCCGGGCGAGAAATATTCCTCTGCTTCCCGGACTTCCGTGCGCTGAAGGTGGCGAATTTCCGTCGCCAGGTTCTCAATCGAACTCGCAACGACCGCCAGGGCTGCGAAGAACGCGGCGTGCCGGTCCCTTGGGATTACCTGGGTCGACATCGGTTCCGGCATGAGGCCCAGCTTTTTCGCAACATGCTCTTCGACTTGCGGGTCAATATTCGCAAAAGTACCGACCGCACCGGAAATGGCGCATGTCGCGATGTCGGCGCGTGCCGCGGTTAGGCGATCCTTGTTCCGGCGGAAGGCCGCGTAGTGACCGGCCAGTTTCACGCCGAATGTGGTGGGTTCGGCATGAATGCCGTGGGAACGGCCGATACAAACGGTGTCCTTATGCTCGCGCGCCCGTTTTTCTAGGGCAGTGAGCAGGCGGTCGAGGTCGGTTAGCAGAATATCCGCTGCCTGCGTCATCTGAACAGCAAGACAGGTATCCAGTACGTCGGAAGAGGTCATGCCCTGGTGGACGAAGCGTGAATGCTCTCCCACATGGTCCGCGAGTTCCGTCAGGAATGCGATGACATCGTGCTTGGTTTCCCGCTCGATCTCATCGATCCGGGCGATCCGCTCGTCGGTGTAGGGCTTGTCGCCGCCGGACCAAACCGCCGCCGCCGCTTCTTTCGGAATGACACCAAGTTCCGCTAGTGCATCGCAGGCATGCGCCTCGATTTCGAACCAGATGCGGAAACGGTTCGCCGGTTCCCAGATGTCCGACATTTCCTTACGGCTGTAGCGGGGGATCATTGTGTCTCACTCTCCAATGCGGGATGAAAACTGCCGGAAAGGGCAGGGTGCATCCACGGATTCTTGCTGGCCTCGAAAGTTGCCGCCGTTCTACTGCTGGATTCCGTGAACGGCAAGGATTTGGGTACCCTCAGGTGGCCCCGTCCTTCAGGAACATCTCAAGCTTTAGGGGTACGCTGTGGCCAAGCCACATGGGGGCGTCCCGATGATCGTACAAATCGTCGCCGGTCAGAGGATGGACAAACACGATGAGCTCGCCACGATTGACGTTCAGCCAGGGGACGACACTGGCGAACTGCTCAGCCGGAAAAAGCAGCTGACAGCTCCACATCGGGTGCGGGCCGACTTCCTTTTCGTGCATACGCCCCATCATCACGCCGAACCGTTCCACAGCGCCGTCGCACAGCACGCGGGCGGCGTCGATCGTCTCAGCATCGTAGTAAACATGGGCGTGGTAGCCGCCGATATCTGATACGTCCGTCATGCGTTTAGTTTAGCTTGCGCGACCCACTCCAGAAAGCCCGAACCTTGACCAAATACCCCGACGCGCGTAGCAAAGCGGCCAGTTGACGGTCGGTAGGGAATTGGTCGATGAAGAAAGCGCTAATCACCGGAATCACCGGGCAGGACGGGTCCTATCTCGCGGAGCTGCTGCTCGCGAAGGGCTATGAGGTTCATGGCATCGTGCGCCGCGCCTCTACGTTCACGACGGAGCGGATCGATCACATTTACCAGGATCCACATGAGAGCCATCTTCGCCTGAAGCTGCATTACGGGGATTTGGCCGACGGAACGGGACTGACCCGTATTCTCGAACAGGTCGGCCCCGACGAAATCTACAATCTCGGCGCTCAAAGTCATGTGCGGGTGAGTTTCGACCAGCCGGAGTACACGGCTGACGTCGTGGGAACCGGGACGCTGCGTCTTTTGGAAGCCGCGCGGGACTACATCGGTCGCTCCGGGAAGCAGGTTCGGATTTACCAGGCCGGAAGTTCGGAAATGTTCGGTGCGGCATCGCCGCCGCAAAGTGAGGCGACCGCATTTTATCCGCGTAGCCCTTACGCTGTCGGGAAAGTCGCAGGTTTCTGGTTCGCCACGAACTATCGCGAAGCCTATGACATGTTCGTTGCGAACGGCATTCTCTTCAATCACGAGAGTCCGCGACGCGGCGAGACCTTTGTGACTCGGAAGATTACGCGGGCCGTGGGCCGGATTAAACTGGGGCTGCAGGATAAGCTGTACCTCGGAAACTTGGACGCAAAGCGCGACTGGGGTTTCGCTGGCGACTATGTCGAGGCGATGTGGCGCATGTTGCAGACCGACGCGCCGGATGACTATGTCGTCGCGACGGGTGAAGCCTATTCCGTGCGCGAGTTTCTTGTCGCGGCGTTTGGCTGTGCCGATTTGGATTATCAGGACTATGTCGAGTTCGATGCTCGCTATCTGCGTCCAACTGAAGTGGATCACCTGTTGGGGGACCCGACCAAGATAAAGTCCGCTCTGGACTGGGAACCGAAGGTCGCCTTCAAAGAGCTGGTTCAGATGATGGTCGACCACGACATGGAGATTGCCCGGCGTGAGCGGACGTTGATCGATGCCGGTCATGCGGTGCCGAAACGGGCCGAAGGCTGAGGGGAATCATGAACGGCGCGGCTTCCAACGCTCGTCCGGGGGACCGCGTCTTTGTTGCCGGTCATCGTGGACTTGTAGGATCAGCGGTCGTCCGTTCCCTGGAAGCGGCGGGCTACTCCGATCTGTTGCTGCGACGGTCGTCTGAACTGGATTTGCGAGATCAACGCGCGGTCTACGATTTTTTTGATTCTCAAAAGCCGGACTATGTCATCTGTGCTGCGGCAAAAGTCGGCGGCATCATCGCCAACCGGGATTATCCCGGTGACTTCATCCACGACAATCTGGCTATCCAGACCAATGTGATTGAAGCCTGTCGACGAAATGGTGTCGGCAAGCTGATCTACCTTGGGTCCAGCTGTATTTATCCCAAGTTTGCGCCGCAGCCGATGATGGAAGAGCATCTACTGACCGGCCCTCTGGAGCCAACGAACGAAGCCTATGCGATCGCCAAGATCGCCGGTCTGAAAATGTGTGAAGCCTACGCGCAGCAATATGGCCTGCGGTCCGTTACACTGATGGCGACGAACCTATATGGACCCGGCGACAATTTCGATCTTGAGAAGAGTCACGTCATTCCGGCGCTACTGCGTAAGGCCCATGAAGCGAAGGAAGCTGGGGCATCTACGATCCCGGTCTGGGGTACCGGCTCCCCGTTGCGCGAGTTCCTTCACGTGGACGACATGGCCTCCGCGGCGAAATTCTGCCTGGAAAACGATGTCCCGCATTCGATGGTGAATGTCGGGTCGGGGGATGAAGTCTCGATCGCCGACTTAACCCGCCTAATCTGCAAGGTTGTCGGGTTCCAGGGAGAGTTAGATTTCGACACGACGAAGCCCGACGGGACGCCACGGAAACGGGTCGATGTCTCCAGGCTGACGGCATTGGGCTGGACGGCGGGGATACCCCTAGAGGACGGGTTGGCGGAAACATATCGCTGGTATTTGAATGCCACGGATGCGCGGCTGACCGTATGATCGCTGTGCCGAGGCTGGCCGCCCTTCTGGGGCTTGCGATATCGATCTGGGTTGGGATCGGCGATCCGCTGGCTCTGGGGGAAGAGAACGCCCCCGTAGCCGCCCTTGTCCTGGCGGCCATCACACTTTATGCGACGGGTATTGTGGCAGAGCATCTGACGGCCCTGCTGTTCTTTGCCGTAGCCATGATCTTCGCCATTGCCCCTGCGCCATTGGTCTTTTCAGGCTTTGCAAGCCAGGCATTCTGGCTGGTCTTGTCGGGTCTTGTCGTCGGTGCTGCGATCCATGCGACCGGTCTTGGTGCGCGCGTGGCACGACTCCTAAGCCGTTTGTTTCCAAAGAATTATGCTGGCCTCCTCGGCGGGCTCGCATTCGTTGCCATGGCGATCAGCTTTTTCATGCCATCCAGTATGGGGCGGATTGTTCTACTGATGCCGATCGCACTGGCTCTGGCGGACCGCTATGGATTGGGGGAGGGGACGAAAGCGCGTGCGGGCATCGCTCTGTTGACCGGATTCTGTTGCTTCAATCCACCCAACGGAATCCTGCCGGCGACAGTCCCTAACATGGTTTATATCGGCGCGGTTCAGGAGCTTTATGACATCGCACCGCTGTATGGCGAGTGGTTATTGATGCATTTCCCGTTCCTGGGCGCGCTGAAGGCCATCGTGATCTTTGCGGTGGCCTGGATGCTGTTCAGGGAACCGGTTCGCCCGACGGAAAATGGGGATGAACAGGCACCGTGGTCGGCGGATGAGAAGCGCCTTGCTCTCATTTTAAGCCTCGCTCTGTTTGGCTGGTCGACAGACTTGATCCACGGGATTTCTCCGGCCTGGATTGGTTTGGCGACGGCGATTGCCTGCCTATTGCCCGGTATTGGCGTTCTTGGCCGCGATGCATTCAAGAAGATCGACGCTGCGCCGCCGATCTATGTCGCCGGGATCCTTGCGCTGGGTGCACTGATTGCTGAGAGCGGTCTTGGCGATCGGCTGGGGGCGGCGATGGCGGAGATGCTGCCACTGGCCGCCGGGCAGGACCTTATCAACTACTATGCCCTGGCATTCGGTGGCGGCGTCACATCGCTGTTTACGACGATGCCGGCACTGCCCGCTGTCTTGGTTCCTCTCGCAGAGCCTCTGCGTGATGCGACCGCTTTGCCGTTAGAGACGATGTTGGCGACGGTGGTGCTGTCGTATTCGACGACCATCCTGCCGTATCAGGCACCACCGATCATCCTTGCGATGGGGCTTTCTGGCGCCAAGATGGCTGATGCGGTGAAACTGGTCGGTATCGTTGCCCTGGTCAGCTACGCCCTGATCCTGCCGATAAACTTTGTGTGGTGGCAGATACTGGGGCTTCTCTAACCCAGATTGGAATCCTCATCCTGCAGGCTTTCGTAATAAGCCTGCGCGCCGGGATGGGCTGGAACCAAGCGGCCTGGACGTCCTTCTTCGACGGTTGGAAACTCGTGTCCCGGATTGTTATGCGTGAAGAGTTCCGCCGTCGTTCCCTGCCATAGGGCACGGGTAATCGCTTCGACCAGGGCGGTATCCTGATTTTCACGAACGACCCACTGCACACCGAGATTAACCGTCTTTACCGCATCGAATCCGCGATAGGCCCCAGCTGGGATTTCCCCACCGATCAGGAAGGGGAAGAAACCGCGCAGGAAATGAAGCATGGTCGGTTCGATCGGCAGGAAGCGTATATCGATTTCTTCCGTAAGCTCGTCGACCGCATCCATGGGCGCACCGCCCATCGCGAACATTGCGTCGATCCCGCCGGCGATCAGCCTGTCCGCCGCGGCGCCGGGTTGGAGGTAGACGGCGTGAAGCTCGTCCTGTTCAATGCCGTGGAAACGGAGCATGCCTTCGACAAAGCGCGGCGTGCCGCTTTCCCGTGTCCCCATAGAGATTGTGCGCCCGACCAGATCGCGAACTGACGTGATATCGGAATTTGCCCGGACGATGATGTGCAGGGAAACAGGGAGAAGATCGGCGATCACCCGTAGATCTTCGAATACCTCCCAATCTTCGAAAGGGCCGCCGCCGTTATGGGCCCAATACGCAATATCCGAATGCACCAATGCCGAGTCGAGCAAGCCGTCGCGCAAGTCCCGGATATTCGAAATCGATCCCGCACGTGACTGCGCTACTGCGATCAAACCCGGGACGCCGCACACACCGCCCTCATCGCAGGGGCTAGAGCCTGGCGGTCGGCTGATTCCAGCGGAGATCGCTGTGCCAAGACTGTAGAGCGTCTCTGCCGTGGGGCCGGTGCCAATTCTAAAGAAAGTCAGCGATTCGTCCGCGCGCACATGACCGAATGGCCAGGCCGAAAGTCCTAAGCCTGCCAACCCGCTGCCTAGGAACCGACGGCGGTTTGGTTGGAGAGGACTAATAACGTCTGTCTTGCGGGTAACCATCAAATAGGTTCTACGCCTGCGTCACACGCTAAGCAAGTCGTGGCTCCGTGCATGGGCGCGAACAAGCCCGTATACCAAGCGCATAGTGGGGCAGGGTGTACCGACTTTCTCCGCTGCGGCAATCACACCGCCCAGAATGGCCTCAAGTTCGATCGCGCGGCCCCGATCGGCGTCTTGCAGCATGGAGGTCCTGAAATCGCCGAGACTGGCGGCCCCTTCGAGGCGCTTTTCGATGCTCAGCGGAAGTTTGATTTCAAGAGCCGCGCAAAGTTCTTCGAACTCTTCCATCATGAAACGTGCGATTTTTAGAATTCCTGGATCATTGCATAGGTCCGACATTGTCCCGCGGGTGATGACGGAAATTGGATTGGCCCAAAGGTTGCCCATCAGTTTGTTCATCACTTCCGCTCGGATATCACTGGCCACAATGCCCGCAACGCCTGCATCCGTGAAAACACCCGCCACCGTTTGAACGGCATCTGTTTGGTCGCCGGTTACGCTCCCAAGCATAAGCTTGCGCGGACCCACGCTAACCACTGTGAAGGGATCATCTACATGGGCGGCCAGATAGACCGCACATCCGATCACTCTTTTTGGATCAAAGGCGTTAAACAGCGCCCCGTTGGGATCGACCGGCCGCAGGATCTCGTTCCGGTCTCCCCAGCCTTGAAAGAACCACCAGGGAATACCGTTTATTGCTGTCATCACAGACGTCTCTGGCCCGATCAGCGGCATGATGTTCAGCAGGCCGGCCTCAATCTGATGCGCCTTCATGGCGATAACTACCAGGTCTTGCGGACCGAGCGATGCCGGATCATCGGTGGCATGGATATGCATATGCTCACGGGTCTCCTTTTCAACGAACGTCACACCGTGCTGCTGCAAATTTTCCAAGGTTCGTCCGCGTGCGATCAGCGTCGGCTCGTGGCCGGCCATCTTGAGCACGGCGGCCAGCATCCCCCCAATCGCACCTGCGCCGACGATTGAAACTTTCATCGCATACTTCCCGTTTCAAAAAAGAGAAGGGGCGCCGCCGAACCTGTCCGGGGCGCCCCGTTACCTGTCTCTTAGAACCGATCTTAGTGATTAAGAATCTGGCTCAAGAACAGTTTGGTACGATCGTTCTGCGGATTGGTGAAGAACGGCTCCGGCTCGTTCTGCTCCACAATCTGACCGGCATCCATGAAGATCACGCGGTTGGCGACCTGACGGGCGAAACCCATTTCGTGCGTAACGCACAGCATGGTCATGCCGTCTTCCGCCAGTTCGATCATGGTGTCCAGCACCTCTTTGATCATTTCTGGGTCGAGGGCCGATGTCGGCTCATCGAACAGCATGATGCGCGGGCGCATGCACAGCGACCGTGCGATTGCCACACGTTGCTGCTGACCACCGGAAAGCTGACCCGGATACTTATCAGCCTGCTCAGGGATCTTCACTTTCTCAAGGAAGTGCATCGCCGTTTCTTCGGCTTCCGCTTTGGGTGTCTTGCGAACCCAAATCGGCGCCAAGGTGCAGTTCTCCAAAATCGTCAGGTGCGGGAACAGGTTGAAGTGCTGGAAGCACATCCCCACCTCGGAGCGGATTTTGTCGATGTTCTTCAGATCGGACGACAATAGCGTTCCGTCGACGGTGATTTCACCCTGTTGATGCTCTTCCAGGGCATTGATGCAACGGATCAGGGTCGACTTACCGGACCCGGAAGGGCCGCAAATAACGATCCGCTCACCTTCGAACACGCGCAGGTCGATATCCCGCAGGACGTGGAAATCGCCGTACCACTTGTTCATGTTGGTGATTTCAATCGCAACCTTGCTGCCAACCTGCATCTGGCTGCGATCGATTTCGCGTTCTGTAGCTAGTTCAGACATTGTAACAACCCTTTCTTAGCGATGCCCGGTGTTGAGCTTTTTCTCCAAATACATGGAGTAGCGCGACATCGAGAAACAGCAGATGAAGAAACACAGTCCTACAAAGACGAAGAGTTCCCAATAAATCCCGTTCCAGTCGGACGTTGCTCTAATCGCGTTAGAGAACCCGATAGGATCCAGCATGCCGATGAAAACCACCAGGACGCTGTCTTTGAACAGTCCGATGAAGGAGTTCACGATACCAGGAATGGATATCTTCAGGGCCTGCGGCAGGATGATCAGGCGCATGGCCTTCCAGTAATCCAGTCCAAGCGAGTCCGCGGCCTCGTACTGACCACGCGGAAGCGCGGCAAGGCCGCCCCTGACCACCTCGGCGATATACGCTGCAGAGAACAGCGTCACCATGATGATAACCCGCAGCATCAGGTCGAAGTTCGTACCCGGAGGCAGGAAGTAGTTCAACAGAAGCGAGGCTGTGAAGAGCCACACGATCAACGGAACACCGCGAATGACTTCGATGAAGATGATGCAGGATTTGTTGATGATGAACAGGTTCGACTGACGACCAAGAGCCAGAACAACCCCCAGAGGCAGGGAAAGAAGAATTCCCGCAATACCGATAATGAACGCCAGCATGAAACCGCCGAAATCATCGGATGGGACGAACAGTAACTCAATCGGAATCACCGCGTGAATCGCACCGGCCACATGTTCGGCGACGAACAGCCAATACAGGATCGGGACAACGACCGCCAAGATAAACGCGACCAAGGTTCCGGTGTGTTTCGCGACCTGGGTCATCAGGACATAGCCGATGCCGAAGCCCAGTGCGACGGCAATCGGTCCCCAGATCGATCCACCCCAGAAGAGGAAGAAGGAAAGGAATGGGAAAACCGCCGTAACGATGAGCAGCTTTCTCGGCAGATGCGAGAACAGTACCGGGGCCATCGCCAAAAGGAAGATGAAGAAGGCCAGGACCGGACGCCAATAGGCGTCAGCCGGATAAAACCCGAACATAAGCTGGTGCCAACGGTCGGAAATCACCGCGAAACAAGAGTAAGTCGCATCCGGACCCCAGGTGATGTCGCGAATTTCACGACATTCTGCGAGGGACCCAGCACTCCATACGGACTGGAAGAACCATGGCACCAAACCCCATAAGGCATAGGCCACAGTGATAACGCCCAACGCGGTTAGAATGCTGTTGGTGATAGAGGAGAAGAGATTTTCCCGCATCCATCCCACGGCACCGACGGTCGAAGCCGGCGGCGGCGATGGCTCCACCATTTCTGTGCGGACGAAAGCCGCTGATGATTCATGCTGTGTAGACATCGTCAGCGCTCCTTCAACTTAACAGAATTATTGTAGACGTTCATCGCACCCGAGATCGCGAGGCTGGCAATCAGATAGAACCCGCCAAGAAGCAGCATTCCTTCCAGCTCACGTCCGGTCTGGTTGATCGTAATTCCCCCGAGGGTGGAACGAACATCCATGTAACCGACCGCCAGAGCCAACGAAGAGTTCTTCGTCAGGTTCAGATACTGAGAGATCAGCGGCGGAATGATGACGCGAAGCGCTTGAGGCAGGATGACCAAGTTCATGGTTCGACCTGGCCTTAGACCGAGNGCGTACGCTGCTTCCGTTTGGCCCTTCGAGACAGCCATGATGCCGCTTCGCACGTTCTCTGCGATGAAGGCGCCGGTGTAGAAGGACAAGGCGAGCCACAAGGCGATCAGCGAGTT
>JGI12316J14372_10004683_pt1 | contig 11452 bp, 10 predicted proteins | sample MarCyaLeptolynsp_FD_14372 | JGI IMG/M metagenome (IMG submission 14372) | reverse complement strand
GGCCGGGGGTTGAACCGTCCCGTCTGAAGGTCACAAACACCCCGGACAATCCTTTTCGACCGGCAAGGTGCCGTAGACCAGACACTATGGTTTATGCTGCTGTCACCTATTCAGGAATGACACGCTGCAGAGCTTTTCCCGTTCAGACGGCATTGTCTGAACGGATGAGAAATGCGGGAAACAGGGACCTTGAGTCGTTCACTGTTTCCATGAACCTCTGAAGGACTCTAGCGCCGGGCGACGCGCAGGGCCTGCCGCGCGAGCTTCATGCACCGTCTGCCGTTGCCTTTCGCCGCGGCACTCAGGGCTTGATGCTGGAGGCTCGTCACATGCTGGATTTTTCCCTCGTCGAAATACATTTGGTCAAGCCTGTCGATTGCCGCTTCGACTTGCCGCGTTATGACCCGGCACTGGCTGACGGTCTGTCCCCACACAGATGTCGTGGCGAACATCGTGACGCAGAAAAAGCTTAGCACGGTTAGCAGCGCGCTGCTGTTGGCAACCTTTATGCGCCTGCCGGATTTCGAAACGTTACCTGGCGAGGCACTCGCTTTGGGAGAAGAGCAATTCACAGGTGCGCTTTTGCTCCCTTCTGCCAGGCGGCGAACAATTGTACGATCGAAAACCGGCCTGAATTTCATATAAGTCTCCATAATTTCAAGTCTCGGACAAGTAAAATTCCTGTTCGGTGAATATCTGTTCTTACCACGTTGCGGCTGGTTTTCAATTCGCGAGGAGACTCTGCAGCTGACGTTTGAACGGCCGGCGCACCCGCGACCGTCACGGATCGCGTGTCGATAGCCACCGATTGACCGCCGCGCCAATGATGGTCCCATGGTATCGATATACGTATGACAATATCCTTGTCGATCAAAACAGCAGACCCGATTTCCTCGTATACGCTTTTGCGTCGTCATCTCTTGTGGAAAGGCGTGGGCCGCTCTGAATTGCGGTGATTGATTTGGTGAGACGGGCTTTGTCCGGGACCAGAAAGCCGCACCGCAATCAAAAGGGAAACAGGCGGGAAACGGTTTTGTTTTGCGATGCGGGCGAGGCGAGTCACAGGTGTATGGCGAGACCAACCTTATTTATTAAGTATACTGTCACTGTAACCCATTCGGCCCAAAGGGGTGATCAAGGTGTCCCGCGCATTTTGAATGTACACAACCTGTCGTCCATTGTTCAGTATCTCTCCTTAGTACAATTAGAGGCTGTTATTACTATATAAAAAGGCGAGTCATAATATATCTCGCATTAAGGTGTTCATTGCGCGTAAAACAGAATGTATCGATAGCGATAAAAAAATAGCCTGTTATTCCTGAGAAATTTCCAATAAAAAATCAAATATTACATTAAATGGCGTATCTATCTAAGTTGCAGACTTTTGGTTTGTATTTATCCTGTCATTTCCTACAGTATGCCTGGTTTGTGATGGAAGATACCTGATCAATATTTTGAATCGTAACCCTTAATTAAGAAGTACAACGTTGTACTAATCCAATCTTACGTTGGCGCGGGTTCTGGCCTCGCATAAGGCGCGGCAGACAAAAGTGAATAAGTTGGGGTGGAAACTGTGATGCTCAAGAATGTTCCGGTTACGTTGAAGGTATTTGGCGGTTTTGGGGTAATCTTAATTCTTCTCATCGTCACAGGCATAACAGGTGCGATAAATTTAAGTGGCGGTAATGATCAGTTCAAGCGCTATCGATCAATCGCGTTGCAAGCCAATCAGGCGGGTCGAGTCCAGGCCAATCTTCTGGAAACGAGGCTTGCAGTTAAGAACTTTATAATCAACGGCTCAAAAGAAGCAGTGGCAACTGTTGAAAAAAGAGCATCTAGTACTTTGGGCCTTGCGGACAAGTTAGCGGAAATCGTTGATTCCCAGGGCAAGAAGCAAACCGTGTCGGTCGCAACTGAGCAGTTACAGGCTTACATACAAGCATTCGGTGAGGTGACCTCCTTGCAGAAGGCCCGGAACAAGCTGGTTATCGGCTCACTTGATACTCTTGGCCCGCGGATCGAGCGTGATCTGACTGCAGTTATGAAAAGTGCGTACAAAGATAGTGATGCAACAGCTGCGTATTATGCTGGAATCGTCCAGCGAAACCTACTCTTGATGCGTTTATACGCAGCAAAATTTTTGATCTCGAATGAACAGGCCGACTTCGATCGTGCCATTGAAGAATCTGAAGGTTTTGCGACGAACTACAAGACCCTTATAGGTTCGCTACAGAACCCGGAGCGACGAAAGTTGGCTGAGCATGCCGAGGAGCTTTACACGCAATACGTAGCAGCTTTCGGGAAAGTTCGTGAAACAATTGCGGCGAGAAACGCCATTATAGACGGAACCCTGGACACAATCGGACCAAAGGTTGCTTCAGAAATGGAAGAGCTGAAGCTCAGCGTAAAAAAAGAACAAGATACGCTTGGCCCGAAGACGACGTCTGACCTTGAAAAAGCTGTGACGATCACCGTCGCCATTGTCGCTATCAGCATTCTCTTGGGCGTGATCGCAGCCTGGTTTATCGGGATGGGTATTTCGCAACCGATTAAGTCTATTACACTTTCAATGAAGGCTCTTGCTGATGGTGACAAGGGAGCCGATATTCCGGACCAAAACCGTACAGACGAAGTTGGGTTGATGGCCGCCGCTGTTCAGGTTTTCAAGGAAAATATGGTTAAGGCCGATGAGCTCTCATCACGTGAAGCCAAAGACGCAGAGGAACGTGGTACACGTGCGCGCGAAATCGAACAAATAACACAAGAGTTTGATAACAGTGTCTCCGAGTTGCTTGAAGGTGTTGCTGGCGCTTCAGCAGGCATGGAAGGCACTGCTCGCTCAATGTCCGAGATCGCGACTGACACAAATGAGCGCGCGTCAACGGTTGCCAGAGCAGCAGAAACCGCCTCGACCAATGTTCAGTCAGTTGCAAGTGCAACAGAGGAGCTAAGCAGTTCAATACAAGAAATTTCCCGCCAAGTGGCGCAGTCAGCTGAAATGGCGGGAAGAGCTGTACAACAAGCCGCGAGTACCGACCAACAAGTACAAGGACTTGCGACAGCCGCTCAGAAAATCGGAGATGTTATCAAACTGATCTCCGACATTGCCGAGCAAACCAATCTGCTCGCGCTAAACGCCACGATTGAAGCGGCACGAGCCGGTGAAGCGGGTAAAGGATTTGCGGTGGTGGCTGCCGAAGTGAAAGAGCTCGCCAGTCAAACCGGTAAAGCAACAGAAGAAATTGGTCAGCAGATTGCAAGCATTCAGTCGGAAACGGAAGGCGCTGTTGCAGAGATACAAAACATTGGCAAAACCATCGCTGATATCAATGAATTCGCCTCAGGAATCGCGTCTGCGGTTGAAGAACAAACAGCTGCGACAAAGGAAATCGCACTGAACGTGGAACAGGCAGCGGCCGGGACTGGAGAGGTGACAACCAATATCCTGGAAGTTACCAGAGCGGCCAGTGAAACCGGCACGGCTGCGAAACAGGTCACGGCCACCGCTTCAGAACTTAATAGTAAATCTGACAGGCTCAAAGCTCAGGTTGAAAACTTCCTGGCGGAAGTCAAAGTTGTGTAATCGTCAAGAGAGAGCTGAAATCCACAGCTCCCTCATATATGCCGGGATAAATCGTATCTAGCGAATGCTGTTTTCAAGGGGGGTTAGGGATGAGTGAAGTCGTTGTGTTGCAGAAAATTCCAAGTCCAGAGGGTACAGATACAGCCAAGAGCGATTTTATGATCAAATGGTTCAAAAGCCTGAATGCGATCTGGGAGCCAGATCATGTTCAGGATGCATTTGAAAAAGCTGGTGAGATAACCATTCTGATACATCGGGTTATCGAACTGCTCGAATTGACGAGACAATATCCCGTTCAAGCCAGAGAAGCCAGACAAGTTGCCACGCATGTTTTGACCGTAATCACCGGCTATGCCAACGGTGTCATTCAGTCAGCTGATATGACATCTGGGCTAGCGTCGGTCAATGAAGTGTGGCTACTCGAATGACCTGTTCCGGCACTGATAACGACGCGTGGTTGCCGGGAGCACCAAGATGTTCAGTTTCTCCAGTCAGGAATAGGTTCATCGATGATCTGCAATTTCTCAGGCAATTCGCCGGCAATCCTTTGAAGGAGTAGTTTTGCCATTTTTTCGCCGGCGTCTGCTAGGTCTTCGGAAATTGTGTCTACGGTTGGAACGCTAAAGTTTAAGATGCTGCTCGTCTTTCTCGAAACAATATCGACGTCATGCCCCAATTTCGCGCCCCCGTTTGCCAGTGCAGACACTATTGCCAGAGTGCCAATGTCACTTGAGGAGATAATGCCATCTGGTAGACAATCACTCGCGATTGCATCCATGCAAACTTGGTAGATCGCTGAAGAATACTGCACCTCAGATGAGGTCGGTATGAGAAGTTCAATTTCGAGGCTATCTTCTCGCGCTGCGCGTCTTAGGCCATCCATTGCGTGGCCGAAAAAGGTCAAACTTGGATCTTGGCACGCGATGGCGATCTTTTTTCGACCTTTTTTCGCCAGATGTTTCGCTGCCAGGTATGCAAATTTTTCATTGTCAAAGTCATAAAACGCGTGTGCCGGAAGATCGACCGTGCGGCCATGTGTGACAAACGGGAATTCAAGTTCCTGAAGAAGCTTTACTCTTCGATCTTGTGGCCGAATATCCGCAAATATAACTCCGTCGGCTCTTCCATTGCGCACCAGTGATCTGAATGCGCCAATCTCGTCGTCTCCAGGAAAGGCCATATAAAATGACGGCTCATATGGCGTTTCTCTCAGTGCTGATGCGACACCCGACATGATTTGTCGCTCAAAGTCGGAAATTTCGATCCCTCGGTTAAAGGCGACCTGAATGACGTAAGTCCTTCCAGTACGCAATCCCACACCGGTGAGATCGGGATGGTAACCAACTTCTGCGGCAACGCTTCGGACCAGGGCAATTGTATCTTCGTTAAGATTGCCCTTGCCTCGAAGCGCCTTGGAAACAGTTGTAATAGCTAACCCTGTTCTATCCGCAATCGATTTTAGGGTCGGCCTTTTTCTCCGTTTTTGCTGGACGCTCAACTTCATGAATTCCAATTGGTCAATGCATGTAAAAAGCCAACCCTGACAGTAAGCGACTAAAATGTCAAAAACCGAACCGTTACCTCGCAATATAGAAGCCGGAGTGAGTTGTAAAGGCAAGGTAGGACGGCCAACACCCGAGCAAGTACTTTGAAGTTAAACGATTAGGGTGACAGCAATATAAATTTTTATTTAATCTGCTGTCACTTTAACTGCGGAACAAACCGTCGAGGCGCTGGTCTCGCATCTCGAGAACCGCGACTGCCGGATCCTCACCGGCGTGATCACCCGAGAGAACATGATCGGTGCGACCGTTGCTTACCGATCGGGCGCAGCGAAAAATCTCTCGCTCTTGTGTGTGCTCCGCCCGGTCAACGTCTGCAGCGTGGCTGTCGGTCCGGTCCAAATTGGTGAACAGCTTGCAGCGTGTCGCGTGAAATCGGAGTCACGCAACAGGCTGACGTTCCTTTGATGCGTAAATCGTTTTCGTTTGATCTGAGGCAGATCGAACGCGGCATGAGTTAGGCCGTCCGCCAACATCGTTCGGAAGCCGATCCTTTCAGCGATGCTCAACGCATCGTCCGACGCGACGCCGGGGCAGGCGGATTCAAAACGCGATCTTCAGCCCGCCCCGGATCGAATTGTCGAACGTGTTTTCGGAAAACCGTGCCTGATAGTCGATGAAACTGGTCACGTTGTCGGAGGCGACAAGCGAGGCGCCGACGGCGAGCGTGAAGGCATCGCGGCCGCGTCCCGTGGAGACGATGTTGGTGCTGCCTCCTCCCGCGAGCGTGAAGTCGGCATCGCTGCGGATGGAACCGAAGGAATGGGTGTAAAGGGCCTTGACCTGCGGGACCAGCGTCACGCCGCCAAGCTCGAAACTGGCCGCAAGCCGCGCGCCGAGTGTGGTCTCGAAGCGTGTTTCGTCTTTCGACCCGGCGCCCAATGTAAGCGAGCCGGCCCCTGTCTCCCGAAACGAGTCGCGGCGGGAATGGCTGACACGGGCTGCCGCAATGGGTTGCAGCCACGCCCGATCAAGGCCCAGCGTGTACCCGATTTCGGAATAGAAAGATCCCTGATGCGCGCCGTACCCGGCGCCGGCCCGGCGTGTCAGGCCGCCGAACGTTATGGTGCGTTCGGTGTCGATGAAGCCGTAGCCGTAGGATGCGGCTCCGAAGGCGTGGAAATCGCCGCGCTGGAACGCGGCGTAGAGGGCGGCGTTGGCGGCGTCGATGGCGGCTGAAGACAAGCGCGCGCCGATATCGTTGTGCAGGCTGGTATACCCTGCCGCGAAGCCGACCCGTGTGCCCGTGGCGACGGCAAAGTCCGCACCGCCGGCCAGGCCCCACACACTTTCGCTTTGCCCGGCCGCATTTGCGGAGGAATCGATGCGTGTGGTTCTGCCAAAGCCGCCGGCCCATGTGTTGAAGCGATTGCCCACGGTCTGACGGCCTGCTCCGGATGTGTCCGTTGCGGACTTCGATTGCTTTTTGACAAGGCGGCCCATGGCGGCGACATCTTCGGCGTTGTTGCCGAGCGCTGCGTAGCCAAGGTGCGGGCCGTTGGCCCCGGAACGCATGGAGGTGCCCCGGTCGACAAGCGTGTTGGTGAAATCGCGGCCGACTGCGAGATGGGCATCGGACGCTGCGGCATGGATCTCTCCGGAAAGCAGATCATAAGCCGTTCGGGAACCGTTTGCCGAAAGCAGCAGCAAGGCATTCATGACTTCGGTTTCGTCGCTGTTCGCTGCGCCGCCGACAAAGAAACTATTGTCCAGGGCGCTTGCGACCGACCTTTGGTTTCTCGTCTCGGCGGTGCCGGAAAAGGTTGTCGTTCCGGAAGCACCGGCCGCAGCCATCACGGTCGGCGTAAACGTGATCACAACATCGTTGCCGTCGCCGCCGGTGGCGGTCACGGCCACGGCGGTAAACGGGGTCTGGTTGTTGACCGTGGCAAAGCCCGCACCCTGAACGGCGCCCGCGCCCTGATTGTCGATGATTGTGAAGGTGGGGCCTTTGCTGACGTCGAGTGTAACACCGGCATCGGGCGTCAGAATCAGCGTCGCGCCATTGATGGTCACCGTACCACCCGTCACAACGACCTTGTCGGCGGCGCTGTTCGAGACTTCGATGAGCAGCGTCGAGCCTGCATTGAGTGTCAACGATCCGGTCTTGACGGTGCCGATGGAATTGCCCGGCGCGAGCGTGGCGCCGTTTTGCAGCGTGAGGCCGCCGAATGTGCCGGTGCCTTTGACAGTGCCCCCATTGACGACGAACTGCTCGCTCGAGGCGCCGGAGAAGGTCCAGCTGCCGCTGTTGATCAAGAAAGGTCTCGAAGGAGCGATATTGCCGTGTGTTCGCGCCCGAATCGATCGTGTCGAGGTCGAATGTCCCGTCGCCCGTTCCTGCGAACCGCAACGTGTCGGTGCCGCCGTTCGCGTGAACATTGCCGTTGATGGTGAAGCCCGGCTGCAGTTCCAGGATGTCGTTGGATGCGGCCAAGCTGTTGAAAACAATTGCTCCGTTCGTGCCGCCGTTGATCGTTCCGGAATTGATGATGGTGCCTGTGGTCTGGCTGAAGCTGTTTGCCCGGATTCCGGCAGTGGCGCTGCCACCGGTTATCGTACCGTGATTGGTAATCGTAAAGACGGTCGGGTCGCTTACTGTGATAAGAATGCCGTCGCTTGCCGCATTGGTGGCGGTTATCGTGCCGGTAGAGGCGTTCGTCAACACGGCGTTGTCCGTGTTTCCGTCGGGGACAGCCGTTCCGAAAAACACACCGCGCCGCCCGGTAATGGACCCGGAATTGTCGATTGTGCCGCTATCGCGCAACACGATCCCTGTGGAATTGCCTCCAGCGGAAATCGTCCCGGCATTGTTGACCGTTCCGCCGGACAGCAGGGAAACACCGCCACCGGCGGTGGAATTCAGGATCCCGCCCGACCGGTTGGTCACCGAACCGGCCACACCTTGAAAGAGCACAGGATTCCTGGTGACGGTCACCGTGCCGGAATTGTCCACCGAGCCGTTGGCGCTTTCGAACCGCAATCCGGCGGTGATGTTCACAATGTCCTGAACCGTTACGCCGTTGTTGATGGTCACGGACCAATCCTGTTCGTTGCCGGGCTGGTCGTGAATGACCGCCTGACCGGACCCGGCCCCGTCTCCGACGACATTGCCCGTAATGGTGACGGCGCCGCCTGCGGCCGCGCAATCCGCATCCAGTTCCACCGTGTCGTTCTGCGCGCCGATCGTGTAGGGCGCACCCGCGCCGGTGCAATTGCCGGCGATCGCCGGTTGCGGAAGGACGGACAGACCGGCGGACAACAAGGCCACGTGCGCGAGCGGCACAGGCGCTGCCAGGAGGGGACTGGCAAAACGAGAGACCGCAAACTCACAGACAAAACGCATTCTATTCCCCGCATGTTTGCCCGCCACAGTGCAATCATTGATTGTGTCCGGGTTTATTGCGTGGACATTAGGAAGCGGCCTCATCACCAGCAACCCGGCAGCGTGAATATGCGTTATTCAGAACTGTGATAGTGCGGCACTCTCGGGTGCGCTTCACCCTGTCGGGATCGCAAAGTCCTTTGCCCGTTCCGGAAATCGGCCTGAGTGTGAAGCAAACCGCAAGACTGAAGAACCGCAAGACCGAAACAGGGCAGGGGTCTTCGAAGCGATCAATATGCGGGACTTGGACCTCAACGTGTTGCCGGTGTTCGGGGCGATCTGTTCGAGCGGCACCATGTCCCGAGCCGCGCACCATCGCGACCTCGGTCAGCCGGCGCGCTGCAAGGCTCACGCGCGGCTGCGCAAACAGATGGACGACAGAGTGTTTGTGCGCAGCGGCAACGGTGTTGCGCCGACGTCGGGGCGCAGGAGATGATCGGTCCCGTGCGGGAGGCTTTGTCCCTGACGCGCCGGGGTGTTGGCCCCGAAACCGCCTTCGATCCGCAGACGTCCCGGCGCACATTTCGGTTGCTCGCCGCCGATCCGTTGGAACAGATCGTGATGTCTAATGTCTTCAGTAATTCCCGTGACAATAACACAAAGTTGTAATTAGTATACTGTCATCGTAACCATGAAATACAGGTCGGAGCAGAGCGCCGGACAGCGACGCTAGACTACGCGGTTGCTCTGCAATATCAGCGGACGAACGATAACAGCACCGGGTTTCCTGCGTCGTGATCGGGGCGACTGATACCCAAAGGAACGACCACGACGCCTTGTTCGTCGAAAATCTATCTGTTGGTTAGGACAGCAAAACCGTTCCACCTTCTATTCGAAACGATAGCAAGCAACGACGGCTGTTATCTGATCTGCGCCCACGCATGCTGTCTGTTGTATCTGTCCATTCACATTATCTGTCCTTCGACACTGCATATGTATTTGTTGCGGATCCTGGACAACTATCGAGCTTGCGGTCGCATTATAAACCAATAACGAAACTGGATCGGATTGTTTATTGTTGTTGTTATTGGGGTCAGGATCATCTGAATTTTTCTGCTCCTTGTCTGGAACCATAACACTAAGCTTTGGCGGGTTTGCTGTAGCGGACCAAACATCAACGCGTATTGCCAATTCGGGATGGGTCGGGCTCTGAGCGGAAAAATCGCATCTCAGAAACCAAAACCCATCTTTTTTGTTCGTTTTCAATGGCGGCGCCCCAACTAACACTTGCGTGACATAAGGAGGTTTTAGCCTGTAGGTCTGATCGATGAACTTAGTCTGTTGGGCATGAGCAGAAGAAGTGGCGAGGGTCGCCGCAATCAAGAGTATTGAAACTCCAAAAAATAATTTCACAATAAATTCTCCCTTGAGTTGGTATCGCCAATGTAAACAGGTTAAACCGTTACTTTGCAACCCGCTCTCTACCCACTGGACGGCTATACTTGCAAAAGCGTGGCAGCAGATTTATCGGTACACACGTCGAGATGGGGACATCGAAAATGCCGCTTGGGTTCGGAGAGAACGAGGGGTACGCACATTGTGCGGGGTGGTTATACCGCAAGGGTGTTCATCGCGTGGACGGCCTTCAACCTGGAATCCGTCATCGTCGCCCTGGCAAATCGCATGATTCGCCAGTGACCGAGGCAAACGTACCCTAACCCGGCACAATGCGGGTGGAGGTCGAAAAGCTTGGGATCCGCTAACAATCTTTCGAAGTGGGAAGAGTAACGTGCGATTGTATCCTCCTACACTATAATCTGAACCCGGGCATTCGAGTGCAAGGTATGTCAAATGTTCAATAACTTTCAGAAAATAAAACCTACCTTGGCGGACAAAATACTTCTGCATGGAAAGAAAATAAAATCAGTGTATCGAATTTCAGAGAGGGTAACGATAATCTTTTTCGAAGAAGAGCACAGTGATACAATATATATGAAAATGAATGCAAACGGGGAAATAATATATTTAGACTTAAAAGAATTAGAGCTTGAAAACTTTCTAGAATTTTTTTCTGAATTAAAACAAAATTGGGGAAAATTAAAATGAGTGATGATTCAGGTATTGGAGCGATCTTCATGACGAAGACACCTTGGCGCAATTCAGTTGTGCTCATATGAACACAACTGATTTAATATCGAAACGGTTGTCAGTGCGCTGAGTTTCGCCCTAGCAAGCCAGAGAGCGAGAACGGCAAGCTCTTTTTGTTTTTTACGCGAGGTAATGATTTCCCCTATAGAATGGTCGAGTCAACCATACCTATGGTGTGGAATCGCATCAAATTAATTTACGCTCTGCAGGTGCCAGAAGGTAATTGCAGCCTTGATGCTCATCGCTTGAAAGCAAACTGAGTTATATTAATCTCAAATTTCGGATGCAGTATATTTGTGTGACCGATGCGAGAGGAATTGCAATTTCAAGCCGATGTTTCTGGCTCATGCCTGAAGCGTTTGGTTTATGATCATCACCAAAATTAGGTTATGGACAGACGCAAACAAGTTCTATTATAATTTTTCCCCTAAAGGCCGCCCGAATGGCCCTTATGAATGTCTAGAAAATAATGTCTTTGGATTGTGCTTTGCTAGTAGCTTTTAATGTAACCATCTATGAAGAGTTGGAAATTTCACGATGATCGAAGATAACACCTTGGATGGAAGGATAGACACTAGCTATGCGCCCATGGATGGCTGGGATGTGGACGCGAGGAGCCTTGAGCTTAGATACTCGGGATTGGACGAACCACTTGATCTTGGCTTTTTGAGACGGAGATATGAGGGCGGGTATTCTGGTATTCAACGAGATTCTGGTGCAGACCAAAGACTTCGCTTCAATCCAGCAGATTGGCAAAACGCAGTGGGCGGATGGGCGTATCTCATGTTTCCAACGGCAGCTGCGGAGAGCGCTTACGATTTTCTAGTAGTCAAC
>JGI12316J14372_10004681_pt1 | contig 11459 bp, 10 predicted proteins | sample MarCyaLeptolynsp_FD_14372 | JGI IMG/M metagenome (IMG submission 14372) | reverse complement strand
GGCGCCGCCACTATCGCATTCATACGACCGCGGACCGGGACAAGGCGCTGTCGCCCGATGACTGGCTGGCGGCTGCCAGGCGCGAGGAAGGCAGCTGGTGGCCCGCCTGGAGCCGCTGGCTGGCAGGCCATTCCGGCCCGAAGGGCACGGCCCCGGCGATCAGGAGCGGCCTGTGCGGCGCGCCCGGCACCTACGTCCTGATGGTGTAGCGGATGCAACCCATGACGGATCTGCTTGCGGGCAAGAAGGGCCTGGTCGTCGGCATCGCCAACGAGCACTCGATCGCGGCTGGATGCGCCAGCGCGTTCCGGGCCTGCGGCGCAGATCTCGCGGTGACCTATCAGAACGAAAAGGCGCGCAGGTTCGTCGCTCCCGTGGCCGATGCCGTCGGCGCGGACATCCTTATGCCCCTGGACGTCACCGATACCGCGCAGATGGATGCCGTCTTCGATGCCGTCCGCGCCCGCTGGGGCCGGCTCGATTTCCTGCTGCATTCGGTTGCCTTCTGCCCGCGCGAGGATCTGCACGGACGGGTGGTCGACTGCTCGCGGGACGGCTTTGCGATCGCCATGGACGTTTCGGTGCACTCGCTGATCCGGCTGGCCAGCGGGGCGGAGCCCCTGATGCGGGATGGCGGCACGATCCTGACGGTGTCGTATCACGGCGCGGAGAAGGTGGTGGACCACTACAACATCATGGGGCCCGTCAAGGCCGCGCTCGAAGCGACCGCGCGCTACCTGTCGGTCGATCTGGGACCGCGCGACATCCGCGTCAATTCGCTGTCTCCCGGTCCGCTTCAGACCCGGGCCGCGTCGGGAATCGACCATTTCGACGAACTCATCGAGGACGCCAAGGCGCGCGCGCCGTTGCATCGCCTGACCACCATAGAAGAGGTCGGCGCGATGGCGGCCTGCCTGGTGTCCGACTTCGCGCGCTCGGTGAGCGGCAACACCGCCTATATCGACGGGGGGCATCACGTTGTCTGAGGCCGGGCTGTTTGAGACGGGGCCGTCTGAGAGGGGGGCATCTGAAACCGGCGGGACGATCGGATATATCGAGAACCGTCCGATCGACGAGATCGAGGTTGGCGACCATGCCGAGCTGGTGCGGACGCTGACGGCCCGCGACATCGATGCCTTCGCGGTCGTGTCCGGCGACGTCAATCCGGCCCATGTCGACCCCGAATTCGCGCAGGACGGCATCTTCCACAAGGTCATCGCCCACGGTATGTGGGGCGGTGCGCTGATCTCGAACGTGCTGGGCACGCAACTGCCCGGGCCGGGGACGATCTATCTCGACCAGTCGCTGAAGTTCCTGAAGCCCGTGGGGATCGGCGATACGGTGACCGTGCGGGTCACCGTTAAGCAGAAGGACAGCGAGAAGAACCGCGTGACCCTGGACTGCCGGTGCACCAATGGCGACGGCAAACCGGTCATCACGGGGCAGGCGGTGGTCATCGCGCCGGACAAGAAAATCCGCCGGCCGCGCGTCACGATGCCGGATCTCTTACTGCATCGCCGCGGCGCCGTGCACGATCGCCTGCTGGCGCGAGCGCGCAGCCTGCCTGCCCTGCCGACCGCCGTGATCCACCCCTGCGACGCGGCGTCCCTGCAAGGGGCGCTGCAGTCGCGCGATCTGGGATTGATCGATCCCGTTCTGGTCGGCCCCGAAGAGCGGATCCGGAGCGCGGCGGAGGAGGCGGGTCTTGAGGTCGCCGGCCTGCCCCTGGTCGACACGCCGCATAGCCACGCATCGGCGGAAACGGCGGTGAAGCTGGTTCGCGAGGGTCGGGCGGGGGCGTTGATGAAAGGCGCGCTCAATTCCGACGAGGTGATGGCCGCCGTCGTCGCGAAATCGAAGGGTTTGCGGTCCGAACGCCGGATGAGCCATGTCCATGTGATGGACGTTCCGACCTATCCCAAGCCGCTGCTGATTACCGATGCGGCAATCAACATCGCGCCGGATCTGCAGGCCAAGGCCGATATCGTCCGCAACGCCATCGACCTTGCCCGCGCCATCGGGATCGACACACCGAAGGTGGCCATTCTGTCGGCCGTTGAACGGATCACGCCGCGGATGCAGTCGACGGTCGAGGCCGCGGCGCTGTGCAAGATGGCCGACCGGGGCCAGATTTCTGGCGGCGTGCTGGACGGTCCGCTGGCCTTCGACAATGCGGTTTCGATGCGGTCGGTCGCAAGCAAGGGCATCTCGTCGCCCGTTGCCGGTCAGGCCGATATTCTGGTGGTGCCGGATCTTGAGGCGGGCAGCATGATCGCCAAGCAGCTGATGTATCTGGCCGGCGCCGAAGCCGCGGGGATCGTCCTGGGCGCCCAGGCGCCCATCCTCCTGACCAGCCGTGCCGACGATACCCGCACGCGCGTCGCTTCGGCGGCTATCGGTGTGCTCTTTAGCGAGACGAGACATCGGGCGTGGTGAGCGGCTAAAGATCAGCCGCCGCCCCTGAGAGACCCGACCAGGCGCCCAGCATTCAGGTCGATTCCCAAGCGAAAAGCGCCTTGACCGGCCGCATCCCGCCGATCGCTTCCGTTGCGGGAGGACATAGCTGGTTAAGCAGCGAAGGCATGCCGTGTGCCGGGGCCGGTTTGACCGGGCATTCAACAGAGCTTGCGATTTCTGCAAAATTGGCAAACAGTAGCGCATCAAAACAACATTCGGGGAAGTGAAATGAGTACTGCCAAGAAAGCCATTCTGGCCTCCGTCATTGCCGCGGTCGCGTTTCCGGTAAGCGCAGAGACGTTGCGCTGGGCGCGCGCGGGAGATGCGTTGACCCTCGACCCCCATTCCCAGAACGAGGGGCCGAGCCACACGATTCGTCACCAGATGTACGAGCCGCTCATCATCCGCGACACGACCGGTGCGTTCGAACCGGCGCTCGCCACCGAATGGGGCCCGAGCGCGGACGACCCGAACGTCTGGGTGTTCAAGCTGCGCGAGGGCGTGAAGTTCCATGACGGCGCCGATTTCACGGCCGAGGACGTGGTCTTCAGCTTCGAGCGCGCCAAGCAGCCGAACTCGGACATGAAGGAGCTGATCGGTTCCATCGTCGAGGTGCGCGCGGTCGATGACCACACGATCGAGATGGTGACCGACGGGCCCAACCCGATCCTGCCGTCGAACCTCACCAACCTGTTCATCATGGACAAGGGCTGGACCGAGGCCAACAACACGGTGCCGGTGCAGGATTTCGAAGGCGGCGAGATCACCTACGCCACCACGAACGCCAACGGCACCGGCCCCTACAGGCTGACCAGCCGCGAGCCGGACGTCAAAACGGTCATGACCCGCAATGACGACTACTGGGGCAGGGACCAGTTCCCGATGGAGGTCAGCGAGATCGTCTACACGCCGATCCAGAATGCCGCCACCCGTGTCGCCGCGCTGTTGTCGGGCGAGGTGAACTTCCTGCAGGACATGCCGGTTCAGGACCTTCAGCGGGTGAACGCCGCCGACGGGCTTGTCGTCAAGAAGGCGCCGCAGAACCGCGTGATCTTCTTCGGCATGAACCAGGGCGCCGACGATCTGGAGGCTGATGACGTTTCCGGCGCCAACCCGCTCGCCGACGTCCGGGTCCGCAAGGCGATGTCGAAGGCGATCAACCGCGACGCCATCCAGAAGGTGGTGATGCGCGGCCAGTCCGAGCCGGCCGGCATGATCGCGCCGCCTTTCGTCAACGGCTGGACCAAGGAGATGGATGCCGAAAGCGCCACCGATATCGAAGGCGCCAAGGCGCTGATGGAGGAGGCCGGCTATGGCGACGGCTTCTCGATCCGCCTCGATTGCCCGAACGACCGCTACATCAACGATGAGGCGATCTGCCAGGCCGCGGTCGGCATGCTCGGCCAGATCGGCATCACCGTGAACCTCGACGCCAAGCCCAAGGCGCAGCACTTTCCGCTGATCACCGACGACAAGACGGACTTCTACATGCTGGGCTGGGGCGTTCCGACCTACGATTCGGAATATATCTTCAACTTCCTCGTCCATGGCCGCGAAAGCGATATCGGCACGTGGAACGGCACCGGCTTCAATAACGAGGAGCTGAACGCCAAGATCAAGTCGCTCGCCTCGAATACCGATCTGGAGGTCCGCAACGACGACATCGCCGACATCTGGCGGGTGATCCAGGACGAGCAGGTCTACATCCCGATCCACCACCAGGTCCTGAACTGGGGCATGGCCGACACTGTCGGGATCGAGGTCGACCCGGAAGATCAGCCGAAGGTGAAGTACTTCACGGTCAACTGATCAGCCGAATTGATTAGCCCGGCGGCTGCACGCCGACCGCCCTGGGGGACATCTCTCCCCCAGGGCGTTTCAGGGGGCGTTTCGGGGGCGTTTCGGGCAAGGCGCGAGCCGGCCTTGCCATGTTCTGGCAGCCGTTCGGCGATGGTGCGTTGCAGGCCAAGCGTCAATCCATGATCGACGAGGCGCACGAGATCCTGCAGGATGAAACGGCCTATGCGCTGCCTTACGTGCCGCCACGCCTTTCAGGACACGTGACGCGCTATCGATCTCACCCGATGGCCGGACATTGCCTTCATTCTGCGCCGGGTGAGCGTCAACTGATCTGCGGGATCCAGCGCTTGCGGGCTTGACCGGAGCGATCTCGCGGGCACAGCGATCTCGCGGGCGCGGGGGAAAGGACGACAACGACTTATGCTGGCGTTCATTATCCGGCGCATCGGACAATCGATCCTCGTTCTGCTGATCGTGGGACTGGTTGCCTTTTCGATGTTCCGTTTCGTCGGTGACCCGATCGACAACATGCTGGGCCAGGAGCGGACGATCGAGGATGTCGAGCGGCTGCGGTCGCAACTCGGCCTCGATCAGCCCTTTCCGGTGCAGTATTTCAGGTTCCTGCAGGGTGCGGCACAGGGCAATTTCGGCGTGAGCTACCGGCAGGGCCGCCCGGTCTCCGAAATCATCCGCGAGCGCGCGCCGGCAACCCTCGAACTGGCCGCCGTATCGGGGATCTTCGCGGTCGTGTTCGGGATCGCGCTCGGGGTGATGACGGCCATCCGGCGCAATGGCGTGGCGGCGAACGCGATCATGGCCACCTCGCTGATCGGCGTGTCTCTGCCGACCTTCCTGATCGGCATCCTGCTGATCTACCTGTTCTCCGTCGAGCTTGGCTTGCTGCCGTCGTTCGGGCGCGGCGAGACGGTCCGCCTGGGGGACTGGTGGACAACGGGGTTCCTGACCGAAAGCGGATTGAAGGCGTTGATCCTGCCGGCGATCACGCTCGGGCTCTATCAGATGACGCTGATCATGCGTTTGGTGCGCTCGGAGATGCTGGACGTTCTCAGGCAGGACTATATCCGCTTCGCCCATGCGCGCGGCCTCAAGGACCGGGTGATCAACTTCCGCCATGCGCTGAAGAACACGATGGTCCCGGTGGTGACCGTGATCGGCCTGCAGCTTGGCGCGATCATAGCCTTCGCCATCATCACCGAGACGGTGTTCCAGTGGCCGGGCGTCGGGCTGCTCTTCATCAACGCGATCCAGTTCGTCGATATCCCGGTGATGGCGGCCTATCTCATGCTGATCTCGGTGATGTTCGTCGGGATCAACCTGATCGTCGACATTCTCTACATCTTCATCGACCCGAGGCTTCGGGCCGATCGTTCGGGAGCGCACTGATGACCGACGCGCCATTGCCCGCAACCGCGAAGGCTCGGGAGAAGGGACGCTGGGAACGGTTCCGCGAAAGCGACTTCTTCTATGCGTTCAAGCGCTCTCCGGTCGCGCTGGTGTCGTTTGCCGTCGTCAGCATCCTCGTGCTTTCGGCGATCTTCGCGCCGCTGATCGCCCCGACCAATCCGTTCGATCCGGCCAGCCTCGACCTGATGAACGGTTTCACGCCGCCGATGGAGCCGAACGCCTTTACCGGCTCGGCCTTCCTGATGGGAACGGACGATCAGGGGCGGGACGTGTTCTCGACTATCCTGTACGGCATGCGCATCTCGCTCTTCGTCGGCGCCGCGGCGGTCCTGTTCGCGATGGTTCTTGGCATCGTGATGGGGCTGATCTCCGGCTATTTCGGCGGCTGGGCCGATACGTTCATCATGCGGGTTGCCGATGTGCAACTGACCTTTCCGTCGATCCTGGTCGCCATGCTCATTTTCGGCATCGCCAAGGGGGTCACCCCCATCGAATATCGCGACCAGATGGCGATCTGGGTGCTGATCCTCGCCATCGGTCTTTCGGACTGGGTGCAGTTCGCCCGCGTGGTCCGGGGGGCGACGCTGGTCGAAAAGAACAAGGATTACGTGGCGGCCGCCCGGCTGATCGGGCGCAGTCCCTGGGCCATCATGACCCGGCATATCCTTCCCAATGCCCTCTCGCCCGTCCTGGTGATCGCCACGATCTCGCTGGCGCTTGCCATCATCGCCGAGGCGACCCTCTCCTTCCTGGGCGTCGGCGCGCCGCCCACGCAGCCCTCGCTTGGAACGCTGATCCGGATCGGGCAGGGCTTCCTGTTCTCCGGCGAGTGGTGGATCCTGTTCTTCCCCGCCTGCACGCTCCTGGCGCTGGCGCTCAGCGTCAACATGCTGGGCGACTGGCTGCGCGACGCACTCAACCCGAGGCTCCGTTGACCGATCCCGTCCTGTCCATCCGCGACCTCTGCGTCGAAATCCCGACGCGGACCGGCGTCGTCAAACCGGTCGACGGCGTCAGCTACGACATCGCCAAGGGTGAAATCCTCGGCGTGGTCGGCGAGAGCGGGGCGGGCAAGTCGATGGCCGGCAATGCGATCATTGGCCTGTTGAACCGGCCCGCGCATATTTCCGGCGGCGAGATCTGGCTGAACGGCCACCGCATCGACACCCTGAAAGGCGACCGGGTCCGGCGGCTGCGCGGCAAGGAAATCGGCATGGTCTTCCAGGATCCACTGACCTCGCTCAATCCGCTCTTGTCGATCGGCGACCAGCTTGCCGAGACGATGATGACCCATCTGCCGATCGGCCGGGCCGAGGCGCAGAATCGCGCGGTGGCCGCGCTCAAGGAAGTCGGCATTCCAGGCGCGGCGGAGCGGATCGGCTCCTATCCGCACGAGTTTTCCGGCGGCATGCGCCAGCGGGTGGTGATCGCGCTGGCGCTGTGCGCCGAGCCGAGCCTCGTCATCGCCGACGAGCCGACCACAGCGCTCGATGTGTCGGTCCAGGCGCAGATCATCTCGCTTCTCAAGCAGCTCTGCCGGGAAAGGGGCACGGCCATCATGCTCATCACCCACGACATGGGGGTGATCGCGGAAGCCGCCGACCGTGTCGCCGTGATGTATGCCGGGCGCCTGGCGGAACTCGGACCGGTTCGCGATGTCCTGACGCAGCCGCAGCACCCCTATACCCATGGTCTTATGGCGTCGACGCCGCTGGCCGCGCAGAAACAGCGGCGCCTGCACCAGATCCCGGGCGCCATGCCGCGTCTTGACCAGATGCCGGAGGGCTGCGCGTTTCATCCCCGCTGCCCGCAGGCGCAGGAGAAATGCCGCCACGCGCCGCTGCCGGCGATGGCGGGGGGGCGGGCCGCCTGCTGGTTCCCGCTTCTGGCGGAGGCCGCACAATGAGCGCCTTCGTCACCGTCAAGGGGCTGACCTGCGTGTTCGACGTCTCGAAGCCCTGGCTGAACCGGGTGCTGGAACGGCGCGGGAAAGCCTTTCTCACCGCCGTTTCCGACGTCGACTTCCAGGTCGAGGAGCGCACGACCTACGCGCTTGTCGGCGAAAGCGGATCCGGCAAGTCGACGATCGGGCGCATGCTGGTCGGCCTGCTGCGCCCGAGCGACGGGGATGTCGAGATCGAGGGGATCAATCTGGCGCGGGAGGAGGACCCGGCGAAGGTCGCCTCGGTTCGCGCGAAGATCCAGATGATCTTTCAGGACCCCTATGCCTCGCTCAATCCGAGATGGCGTGTCCGCGACATCATCACGGAGCCTGTTCTGACACAGGGCGGCGATCTGGAGGGTCTGGCCGAAAAACTGTTGCAGCAGGTCGGCCTTCACCCATCGGATGCGGGCAAGTTCCCGCACGAGTTTTCCGGCGGGCAGCGGCAGCGGATCTGCATCGCCCGGGCGCTTGCCTCGCAGCCGCGCCTGATCGTCTGCGACGAGCCGACCTCGGCGCTGGATGTGTCGGTCCAGGCGCAGGTGCTCAACCTGATGAGCGACCTGAAGGACGAACTCGGCCTGACCTATCTCCTGATCACCCATGACCTGACGGTCGTCCGGCATATGGCAGACCGGATCGGCGTCCTCTATCTCGGGCGCCTGGTGGAAGAGGCGGATCCGCACTCGCTGTTTGAAACGCCGAAGCACCCTTACACGCAGATGCTGCTGGACGCGGCGCCGCGCGTCGACGGTTTCGGCCGCGAGGTGCCGCCGCCGCAGGGCGAGATTCCCGATCCGATCAACCCGCCCTCGGGCTGCACGTTTCATCCCCGCTGTCCGATCGCCACCGATATCTGCCGCCGCGAACGCCCGGCAACCCGGAAGGTCGGCAACGCTCTGGTCGCCTGTCACCTGGCCGAGTGACGCGGGCTGCCTAACTCTTAATCAGCGGGTCCAAGGTTCGAGTCCTTGTGCGCCCACCAAACTTTTCAATGGTTTAGCAGACAGAGCACATCAATTTAGGCTCGTCCTAGGCTCAAGAATGCCACTTCTATGGGCGAGTGACTGCCCGTTTCGAAGCAAACTTCAGCAGGACCGCAGTGAGCTCGGCGCCCAAATTGGGAAGGCGTCAGCGGTTCAAGATTTCTGAAATTTGATTCCCCAAGACTGGCCGCGCACAATTTAGATCGTTGCGCTTGTGAATAAAGAAGCGCCGGTCCCGGACCGGCGCAAGGCATTCTAATACTCCTCGGGGAACATGATCGTCATCACCCGCGTTGTCTGGTCGGGATCGGCCGGGTCCTCGGAATGGAACCGGAGTTCCTTGTCGTAGTAGTCGATTTTCCAGAGCACCCGATGTCCGTCGACGGTCACGATGGCGCAGTCGTGTTCCCCGTAAGGGTCATTGTGCGCCAGATGAGCTGGGCGCATTCCAGTGAGGTGGAAGACCTCACATTTCTGTGCCGCGCAGGGTGCGGATGAAGCAGACAGGTGAGGTACGCTGTGCGTCTGCAGCAGACCATACATGAGCAGAACCTGTCAAAGCCGGAGGGACTGGGGAATTCCGTCCCTCTCCGCTCCGGCAAGCGTGTTTGCTATGGAGAGAAAACGAACCGATGCCTGACGCCTCGGTAGAGTACTGGAGCCTGCCAACCGGAATTGGGCAGGTCGGGCCTGGCCTCTGGCCATGTCTGGTGAAGTGCTGGTCTTGGCCAATGATCCTGAGACCGGGGTGGCCCATTGGGCCGCAGCCCCTGGAAGTGTTCTGCGAGCGCCGGGGGCCAGAGTTCACACGGGGTATAGTCGGCTCCCAAGGCAAATGATGGAAGGTGCTTGGAACCTGGGAACCTTTGCTCGGCTTCCCTCAGCGTGGGGGATGATCAAGACGGCTGATGATCGCCGAACAAAGGGGCGGAGCCTTCGTAGTAGTCTGAGGACGGGAAAGCCGTCTACAGGGCGAAGGGAGGCAGTGTATAGGGTTTCGCAGCAGGAGGTGGGCGCATGCCCGGCATGGTGAACACCAGCTTTATCCTCGACATGCAGCCGAAACTCTATCGGTGGAGCGCGTCGGACAAGGACAAGACCTTTTCCGACCTGTTCAATCTGATCTGCGACCGCCGAACGCTGCTCGAGGCCTGGATCAGGCTGGCCCGAAACCGGGGCAGCCGGACACCGGGCACGGACGGCATGACGCGAAGCAGGATCGAAGAGCAAGTGGGCGGCGTCGGGCGTTTTCTGGACGAGGTTCATGACGAACTGCGATCAGGAACGTACTGTCCCGAGCCTGTCAGGCAGCGGCTGATACCGAAGACTGGCAAGCCTGGGCAGTTCCGCCCGCTGGGAATACCCACGCTCAGAGATCGCCTTGTGCAAATGGCGATGAAGTTCGTTCTGGAACCCATCTTCGAGGCGGATTTCTATCCGAACTCGTATGGGTTCCGGCGTGGCCGGAGCGCCCACGATGCCTTGGCGGCGGTGCAGCGACAGTTGCATCCGACCAACCATGGTCCATCCTTGACGCATTATGTGATCGAGGGCGATATCAAGGGCTGCTTCGGGGCCATCAATCATCACCTGCTGATGGAGGAAGTGAAACGGCGCATCCGGGATCGCAAGGTTCTGGTGCTGATCCGCTCATTCCTGAAGGCAGGCCTCATGATTGAGGGCAGCCTTGAGCATTCGGCAACAGGCACGCCTCAGGGCGGCGTGTTGTCACCGCTCCTGGCGAACATCTTCCTGCACCGGCTCGACGAGAGATACGACAGGTGGGTGCCGCGCCCGCGGGAGAAACCGGCGAATGCGGTCAACCGCCGCCGACTGGATCGGCGTCACGGCAAGCCGACATTCTACATGGTGCGCTACGCGGACGACTTCGTTTTGCTTGTGGTCGGTTCCCGGCGGCAAGCGGAAGCCGAGCGGGAGGCTCTGGCGCAGTTCCTCTGGAATGAGATGCGCCTCGAGCTCTCAGCAGAAAAGACCCTGATCACCCGGCCAGAAGACGGCTTTATCTTCCTCGGGTACCGGGTTGTTCGCACCAAGTCGTACAAAAACGGCAACTGGGTGGGCAATCTGCGTATCCCGCAGGAGAAGCTCAAGGCCCTGCGCCGGGAGATCAAGAAACGGACATCGCGGTCCACGCTGGTGTTGCCGTTCAAGGATCTGATCTGGTCGCTCAACCCCCTGATCACCGGATGGCGGAATTACTTTCAATACGCCACCTATGCCAGCAAGGAGTTCCAAGCATTGGACAACTGGCTCTGGCACAGGATCGACCGGTGGCTTCAGAAGAAGCACCGCAAGACCGGGGTACGGAAACTGCGGGCCAAGTTCCGCGCCGGCGCGCATCCACCAATGCGCAACCGCTGGCGTGACGGTACGGCCATATCAAAGCGGTTCCTGGACGGGGGCACACGCCGCTATCGCAACCGAGGCGTCAGAATACCAAACGGATGGAATGAAAAGGAGCTGGGGGACGATCCTGCGATGCAGGGGGTAACCCAGTTCTGGCGCGCATATCACGCGCTCGAAACCATGCAATCCACCGGCGGTCAGACCGCACATGGAGAGCCGGATGCCGGGAAACTCGCATGTCCGGTTCGGAGAGCGGGATGGTGAAACCGACCTCAGCAATGGGGCAAGGCGCACCATCTCGACTCTACGTCGCCCGTGAAATCGTCGAAGACGATCACTGCCGATAGAATGTTGAACCGCGCCACCTCGTCGAGATCGGCGATCCCTGCCGACAGGAACACGCGTCCAAGTCCCCAGTTCTTCCTGAACGCGTCATTGAGCGCGCGGATACGATAGACGGTTTCGGCTTTCTGCCCCGCCAT
>JGI12316J14372_10004680_pt1 | contig 11463 bp, 13 predicted proteins | sample MarCyaLeptolynsp_FD_14372 | JGI IMG/M metagenome (IMG submission 14372) | reverse complement strand
GGCGAGCCGTGAACTTGGCTCGCTCACAGGCCACGTCGATCCGGAGTCAGTTTTGGGCGCTGTGTTTTCTTCCTTCTGTATCGGCAAATAGTCTGTTTCTCGCGCCCCGAGTATTATATGAGGCCTGCGAATGAGAGCGCGAAAGATGCAAAACGATTTGAAATTTGATGTGATTGTCGTCGGTGGCGGCCACGCAGGGTGTGAAGCCGCGTCTGCGGCCGCGCGCATGGGCGCAAACACCGCGCTTATCACGCACAAGATTTCGACCATCGGTGAAATGTCGTGCAACCCGGCAATCGGCGGATTGGGCAAAGGCCACTTGGTTCGCGAGATCGATGCGCTGGATGGCCTGATGGGTCGGGTTTCGGATCGGTCCGGCATTCAGTTCCGGATGCTAAACCGATCCAAGGGGCCGGCCGTCTGGGGACCTCGCGCACAGATTGATCGCAAATTGTACCGCGAAGCGATGCAGGAAGAGATCCTGAACCACGAGAACCTCACCGTTCTTGAAGATGGCGTGGAAGATTTGATTGTAGACGATGGGAAGGTTGCGGGCGTTATCGGGGAGTCAGGGACGAGCTATCCAGCCAGCGCCGTGGTGATTACGACCGGTACGTTCCTGAAGGGCATCATCCACCGCGGGGCGGAACGAATTCCGGCGGGCCGCGTCGGAGAGAAACCCGCCATTGGATTATCGGATCGACTTTATGCGCTCGACCTTCCCATGGGCCGACTGAAAACCGGGACGCCGGCACGCCTGGATGGTCGAAGCATCAACTGGGATGCCCTTGAAATGCAACCCGCCGATGATGAGCCGATCCCGTTTTCGTATCTATCGGACCGGATTGAGGTCCCCCAGGTTTCATGTGGAATCACATTCACCAATCCGGAAACGCATGAGGTGATCGCAGAGAATATTGCGCAATCGGCCGTCTATTCCGGCGCGATTGCCGGGCGGGGTCCACGATACTGCCCTTCCATTGAAGACAAGATCCATCGCTTTGCCGAAAAGACCCGTCACCAGATTTTCCTCGAGCCGGAGGGTCTGACCGATGACACGGTCTATCCGAACGGTATCTCGACATCCTTGCCGCGCGAGGTCCAGGACGAGTTTATTCGCAAGATAGAAGGTTTGGAGAATGTCGAAATTCTCGAATATGGCTACGCAATTGAATACGACTATGTCGATCCGCGCGCCCTCGATTCGGGGCTGCAGGTCAAAGCTCTGAGCGGATTGTTCCTCGCGGGGCAGATCAATGGCACCACCGGATATGAGGAAGCGGGCGCGCAAGGACTGGTCGCAGGATTGAACGCGGTTCGGTTTGGCCGCGGCGAAGATAATGCGATCTTTGATCGCGCCGAAGCCTATATCGGCGTCTTGATCGATGACCTTGTCACCCGTGGGGTGACAGAACCCTACCGCATGTTCACGTCTCGCGCGGAATACCGACTGTCGCTCCGCTCGGACAATGCGGATCAGCGCCTCACAGAACGCGGGATTGATTTGGGGCTGGTCGGGGAAACCCGCGCAACGGTGTTTCACGTGAAACAAACCGCATTGAATAGTGGTCGTGATCTGATGCAATCGGTCTCGCTCACTCCGAATGAAGCGAAAAAACTCGGATGGAAGGTCAACCAGGACGGTCAACGTCGAAGCGCCTGGAATTATCTTGCTTATCCCAGCATCGACATGTCGGATATCGAGGCCGCCTTTCCCGAGATCGCGGCTCTGGATGCGACCATCAAAATGCAGCTCGAGATTGAAGCCACTTATGCCGGCTATATTGAGCGACAGAAAGAAGATGTCGAAGCCTTGCGTCGGGAAGAGGCTTTGGCGCTCCCCTCCGATCTGGATTACGGCGCGGTCGGCGGACTCACCAATGAAGTGCGCGCGAAACTTGAAATGATTCGCCCGGCCACTCTGGGGCAGGCGGGCCGGATTGAGGGGATGACGCCGGGCGCGCTTACGGCGCTTCTGGCCTTTGTTCGCCGCCGCCCGGATCGAAAGACGTCGGCGCATGCGTGACGAAGATGGATTCGGGCCGGAGGATCTGAAAGACCATATCGATGTTTCACGTGAAACACTCGATCGGCTTCAGATCATTGTCGGCGAACTCGATGCCTGGCGGCGCAAGACCAACCTGATCGGACCGGCAGAATTCGGCCGCGTCTGGCGCCGGCATGTCCTCGATTCGATTCAGCTTCAGCCGCATATTCCAGTCTCGGGCCACACGATTGATCTTGGATCCGGGTCCGGATTTCCGGCCTTGGTCCTGGCTGCCTGCGCATCAGAGCCGGACGCAAGATTCTCCTTAGTGGAGAGTGTTGGAAAGAAATGCGCCTTCCTCCGCGCAGCGATTCAGTCTGCCGATTTACCGGCGAAAGTCATCCAGGGACGGGTCGAAGCGATTAAGCCCGTCCAAGCCGATTGTATCACGGCGCGCGCCTTTGCGCCGTTGCCGAAATTAATCGAATATGCCGAGCCCTGGTTCGCCCAGGGGGCCTATGGTGTGATTCCGAAGGGCAGACGGTGGGAAGAGGAATTGACGGATGCCTTGGAATCTTGGAGATTCGCCTATGAAGCGATTCCCAGCGTGAGCGGGGATGGGGCTGTCTTGAAAATCTCGGAGGTTTCACGTGTCGAACGCTAACACACGCATACTCGCGATCGCCAATCAGAAAGGCGGTGTCGGGAAGACAACGACTTCGATCAATCTTGGAACTGCGCTTGCTGCGGTTGGCCGAAAGGTCCTCGTCATCGATTTCGATGCGCAGGGAAATGCCTCGACCGGGCTTGGAATCACCCGTCCGGAACGCCAGCTCACCACTTATGATGTAGTTGTCCACAACGAATTTCTCGGCGATGCGGTTTTAAACACACTGGTCCCGCGCCTCGATATTGTACCCGGCGATGAGAACCTGGCTGGCGTCGAAACCGAGCTTTCGACCGATCCGCATCGGTCCTACCGGCTCCGCAATGCGCTGCGCAAATACGTCGAAGAGGCAGGTGGACGCGGCCTGACCGAGTATGACTATATCCTGATCGACTGCCCGCCATCGCTTTCGGCCCTCACCATCAATGCGATGACCGCGGCAGACTCCTTGCTGGTGCCTTTGCAGTGCGAATTCCTCGCTTTGGAAGGTCTGAGCCAACTTTTGAAAACGGTGGAATTGGTCCGCAGTGGCCTCAATCCGGATCTCGATATTCAGGGGGTCGTTCTGACCATGTATGATCGTCGCAACAATCTCTCTGATCAGGTTGCAGATGAAGTGCGGTCAGTCCTTGGCGCGAAAGTCTATAACACCGTGATCCCGCGAAATGTCCGACTCTCCGAAGCACCGAGCTTCGGCAAGCCGGCTTTGCTTTATGATTATCGTTGTCCGGGCAGCGAGGCCTATATCCGCCTTGCGTCTGAAATGTTAAAGCGCGAACGCGCGCTACAAGGATAGTCTATGACGCCTCCTGCCAAACAAAGCCGACTCGGAAAAGGGCTGTCTGCCCTGATTGGAGAAGTCGAAGGCGTCGGTCTGGCGGCGCCGGAAGAATCGTCGTCGACGTCTTCATCGAGTTCAGGCGGGACGCCGGTCGACGAATATCAAATTGCGGACATTCGTCCGAACCCGGCCCAGCCGCGTCGGACTTTTTCCGAACAGGAGCTCGATGAGCTTGCAACATCCATCAAGCAACGCGGTGTTTTGCAGGCCATCATCCTGCGCCCGGATCCGGATTCTCCAAATCAGTATCAGATTGTCGCCGGCGAGCGGCGGTGGCGAGCGGCGCAGCGCGCGGGCCTGAGCACTATCCCGGCCATTGTCCGGGACATGGATGAGTTGCAACTCCTGGAAGTCGGCATCATCGAGAATGTTCAGCGAGAGGATTTGAACCCGATCGAGGAAGCCGAAGCCTACGGAGCGCTGATCAAAAGGTTTGGCCGCACCCAGGAGAACCTGGCCGAAAGCGTCGGCAAATCCAGGGCCCATATCGCCAACACTTTGCGCCTGCTCAATCTGGGTGAGACGGCGCGAGAGCATTTGCGCCAGGGCCGGATTTCGGCGGGTCATGCCCGCGCGGCGCTCGGCGCCCCTGATCCGGATCCGGTGGTAGATATGGCCGTGGCCAAGTCCATGTCGGTGCGCGAGGTTGAGGCGCTGGTAAAGCGACTGAAGGACGGCAATGCGCTCGATACGGTCGCAAGCAAAGTCAATGCGATCGACAAGGACGTTGATACCGAAGCCCTGGAAAGTGACTTGGCGCGGGTGCTTGGCTTGAAAGTCGACATTCGGCAGGGCGCCAAAGGCGGCGAACTTCGGATCAGGTATGGCGATCTCGAACAATTGGACGAATTGTGCCGACGACTGACGGCGAAGCGTTCTTAGTCACCTGTATTTATTGAATTAATTCAATTTTTCGCGCAATGGTTTCGTGGTGCGCTTGTGCGTGTGTCTGCGCTTGTCGTCGAGTGACGTATTCACGCGCGGGGAAAAATGCCTAGTCTGATACGCTCCAGTGTCACTCAGATGTGGATGATCGATCATGGCAGACACGCACTATCAGGGACCCAATACGCTCGAGCGCCCCGTCCTTTCTTATCGCGAACCATCTTATCCGGGATATTTGAAGCGAGGAGACACGGTCGTTCCGGCCAGTGAGCTTGATCTCGCAACCATCGATCTCGCCGATGTAGAGGTCTGGCGACAGAACAAAATGTGGGATCGGTTCGAACGCCTGCGCAAGGAAGATCCGATCCATTATACGCCTGACAGTTTCTTTGGGCCTTATTGGTCGATCACACGGCACCGCGATATTGTCGCCGTTGATTCCGATCACAAACGATTCTCGTCCGACTCGTCGCAGGGCGGGATCACGCTCAGCAATATGACAGAAAGCCTGGTCGGGCGCAGTTTCATCACGGCTGACGAACCGGAACATTCGGCGCAAAGAAAGACGGCGCAGCCCGCCGTCGCGCCAACCGCGCTGAAGACTTATGAGCCCCTCATTCGTCGACGCACCCAGGCCGTACTCGACGCAATTCCGGTCGGCGAACCATTTGATTGGGTCGATACGGTATCGATCGAGCTCACCGCCATGATGCTCGCCACTTTGTTTAATTACCCGCAAGAGCGTCGGCGCGAACTCACCCGCTGGTCGGATGTCACCACCAATCCCAGCGATCCGGACATTTGTCCTGGCGGAATGGAACAATGGCGGGCCGAACTCACCGAATGTGCTCAGGTCTTCTGGGAGATTTTTCAGGGTCGAAAGAGTGCCGAACCGGCCGGCGATCTGATGAGCTTGCTTGCGCATGGCGAAACGACGGCGAACATGGATCCACGCGAGATGCTCGGCAATGTGATCCTGCTCATCGTTGGCGGCAATGACACGACCCGGAATTCCATGTCAGGCAGCGTCTATGCGCTCAACAAGTTCCCAGACCAATATGCCAAGCTGAAGACCGATCACAGTCTCATTCCGAACATGGTGTCAGAGGTGATCCGCTGGCAGACGCCACTTGCTTATATGCGCCGCACCGCCCTCGAAGATGTCGAGATGCATGGCAAGACTATCCGCAAGGGTGACAAGGTCGCGATGTGGTATGTCTCCGGAAACCGCGATGAAAGTTTCTGGGACGAAGACCCGAACCAGCTCATCATTGATCGCAAGCAGGCGCGAAATCATGTCTCATTCGGGTTTGGCATTCACCGCTGCGTCGGGAATCGCCTAGCTGAGTTGCAATTACGGATTCTGTGGGAAGAGATTCTGGCTCGATTTGAGCATGTGGAACTGCTGGATGAACCCAGCCGCGTCTCAAGCAGCTTTGTCAAAGGCTATTCCTGGCTGCCCGTCGTCTGTCATCCGAAATAGGATTTGGTTGAAACCCTGGAATAACGTTCGGCTGCCGGCAATTTTTACGCGTGGATGACTTAGTCCGGCGCGTAAGGAATCGATGAGTGGTGAAGGACGATTTTCAGGTCGCCCTGATCATTGCGGATATAACCGAAAGAATATTCGACCTTGGTTTCGTCACCCTCCGGGCCGGTGAAAAAATAGTTGCCCATCGCCATGGCTGACGCCCCATTGGTGAAGATGCCGGTATTCTCCCAGCGAACATTGGTCCAGCCTTTGATCGCAAAGCCGCTATCTTCGGTGCCTTCGCTGCCAATGAAATAGGACAAGGCCTCATCGAACGTGCCGCGAAACTGTTTTTCGGCCGCCAATGTCGGCTTGAACAGGACCTCCGCCTCGCCATACGCATAGAGATCATTTACGTGCTCGGTTGCGCGCGCCGCGAATTCTCCGCCTGAACTATGGGCGCTTGAAATCGCGACAATACCGTCGCCCCAAATTTTCTGGGCAGCGAGTACGTCAGCTTTTGAAATCTCGGTGGTCGAAGCCATGCGTGTCCTTTCCTGGAACGGGTTTCCGTTTTGCCCGGTCGATATGTGTCCACCTTTGCCGATGACAAGTCCCAGGGTTTCGAAAAGTTGGAGCGGGTACACGGAATCGAACCGAGCTACACAGCTTGGAAGGCTGGTGCATTACCACTATGCTATACCCGCTCACGGGTGCGACGCCNTTAAGATGGGTCTNGTCTNNGGAATTGTGCAAGTGGTGGAGGGGACTGGATTCGAACCAGTGTACGCAAAGCGGCCAGATTTACAGTCTGGTGGATTTAACCACTCTCCCACCCCTCCAAAGGGACTTGCACAACGCCATTTGACGTCGCTCATTCCGACCGTCAGAAGGGGGGCTCAGACCCACCATCCTTAAACCGGAAACCGGCCTTATAATGAGCAAGCCCCGCCCGCGCAACCGTCCTAATTCACACAGAAGAAAAAACCCGACGCGCGGACATGGCAGCGGTGAAAACTGGCTCTGGGGCGTGCATGCGGTGAACGCGGCCCTGGCCAATCCGAAGCGTAAATTGAATCGCCTGGTCGGGACTCGAAATGGACTTGATCGGCTTGCGAACAAACCGGCCCGAAGCGAGGTCCTGGAGCCCGGCGCGATCGATGCCCTGCTGCCGCGTGATGCGGTTCACCAGGGACTGGCCGCACAATTCGACCCTCTCGAACCTGTACATCTGGACGAGATAATCGGGGCTGACACCCAGCGCGTGGCGGTGCTCGATCAGGTCAGCGATCCGCACAATTTGGGAGCCATATTTCGTTCGGCGGCAGCCTTCGGTTTCGGCGCGCTGGTCCTGCAAACCCGCAACGCCCCAGCAGTGACGGGTATCGTGGCGAAGTCAGCCGTCGGTGCGCTCGAAACCGTACAGGAGTGCAGGGTGGTTAATATTTCTCGCGCGCTCGATGCGTTAAATGCGGCGGGCTATCATACGGTCGGACTTGCAGGCAGCGGCGCCGCCACAATCGAGGCAGCCGTGTCGGGGGCGGGCAAGCTCGCCGTGGTGCTCGGCGCGGAAGGGCCCGGCCTGCGCCCGGGGGTTGCCAAGGCCTGCGCCGAGCTGGCGCGGATCCCGATTGCATCCGAGATGGAAAGTCTGAACGTCTCCAACGCGGCGGCGATCGCATTCTATGCTGCCGGGCGAGGCGATTGAGATCTGAGTAAGGACTCTCCCGGATTGCGGCCCGTCGCAGGTTCAGGTCTCTGCGACTGAAACAAGGGAGCGGTTATGGGCGATCTCATATTCGATCCTCTGGCCATCGCTGCACTTGCGGGCTTCGGGATCCTGATACTGATTTCAATCGGCATCTTTGTCTGGCTGATGCGCAAGGCCGGCAAAGCCCCGGGCGAGCGTTAGCCGAGGCGATCGATCACGGCGGCCGCCATGAGCGGGCCCAATTGACTGCCTTCAAGTGGATAGAGGTAAGGTTCGATCAGTTCGAGCTCCATTAGGAGCAGTTGCCCGTCTTCGCCGCGTAACATATCGACCCGGGCATAAAGCGGTACTTCGTTAAGTTTCTGCAGGATCTCGGCCGCGGCTTGTAGATCTTCTGCATCCGGTATGATCGGGGTTTCTGTCCCGCCATAGCTGGACTGAATGCGATAATCGCCAGCTTTCGCCTGTTTCAGAAGCGCATGCGAAAAAGTACCATCGATGAAAATAAAACTGTACTCGCCTTCCTCCTGAATCCGGGACAGGAAAGGCTGTACCATCATCGGGTGGGGCATGTCCGGGCAGGCGTCTGTGGGCGACAGGCGAAACTGCCCGTCCGCGCCCGCACCGACCTGGCGCTTGAACACGAGATCATCGCTGCCCAGGGTCTGAAACGCGGCGGCGAAGGACGCCTCATCCACCTGGTTAATCCAGAGCGTCGGGATCATTCGCGCGCCCTTTTCGCCAAGCTCCTTGAGATAGCCCTTATGGCTGTTCCAGCGCACGAGCGCCGCGGAGTTGAACAGGGGTGTAACCTGCTCGATTTTGTCCAGCGTGCGCAGGAAGCGGTCGGCATGATCCCAATAGTCCCAGGTCGTGCCGATCATTGCCGCCCCATAGACCGACCAGTCCTGAGTCTCGTCGGCCCAGTCGACATCGATCACGTCCATACCCTGCTCACGAAACGGTCCGCGCAGGGCGTCCATCATTCGGTCATGTTCAAACGCGTCTGATCGGCGGTCAGGCGATCCGGGCAGAGTGACTTTGGAAGCAAGGTAGGCAATCTTGATCATAGCCCCGCCATAACTGGCCATAATGGTTGCGTCTACCACCCAGATCTGGCACAGCGCACCGGTAGCTTGGACAGGGACAAATCTCAATGACGACAGCGCTTTACGACGTGGTGGGGCTGGGCAATGCAATTGTCGATGTGATCTCAAAACAGAGTGACGATTTTCTTTCCAAATGGGGCATCAACAAGGATGCCATGAACCTGATCGAAGAGGATCGCGCCGACCTGCTGACCGAGGCCTCTGTTGATGCGCTCGAAACCTCTGGCGGTTCAGGTGCCAACACGATTGCCGGCATTGCGAGCTTTGGTGGCAAGGCCGCCTATATCGGCAAGGTGGCCGATGACCGGCTCGGAAAAGTGTTCAAGTCCGATATGGAAAATGTCGGCGTTCCGTTCCCGACGACTCCTTTGATGGAGGGGCCCGCAACCGCCCGTTCCATCATCTTCGTGACGCCGGACGGCAAGCGCAGCATGAACACATTTCTTGGCGCCTCGGTAGAGTTTTCACCGAGCGATGTTGATCGCGCGACGGTCGAATCAGGAGGCATCCTCTATCTGGAAGGCTACCTGTTTGACAAAGAGGCCGCCAAGGCAGCCTTCGTGCATGCGGCAGAAATCGCGCATGCGGCGGGGCGCAAAGTGTCTCTCACCTTGTCCGACAGTTTCTGTGTCGATCGTCACCGGGACAGTTTCCGCCAGCTCATCCGGACGCAGGTCGACATTCTTTTTGCCAATGAGGAAGAGTTGCTCAGCCTGTACGAGACGCGCGATTTCGACGCCGCGCTCGCGCAGCTACAGACCGAAACCGGCTTTGCTGCGGTCACGCGCGGTGAGAAAGGCTCAGTCGTGATCGGCGATGGCGATCCGATCGTGGTGCCTGCTGAGCCGGTGAGCCAGGTCGTCGATACGACCGGGGCTGGCGACCAGTATGCGGCTGGAGTCCTGTATGGCGTGTCACGCGGACTGCCGCTCGCCACGTGTGCGCATCTCGGCCATATCGCCGCCGCAGAAGTGATCTCGCACTATGGACCTCGCCCGGAAGTCTCGCTTGGAGCGCTTGCCAAAGCGGCCGGGATCGACGCTTAAGCCATCAACGCTTCTTCAGCATAATCCAACCGGTCATGGCCGAAGAACATCTGGTCGTCGACAAAAAAGGTTGGCGCCCCGAACGCGCCGCGGGCGACTGCTTCTTCCGTATTCGCGCGCAGCATGGCCTTGGTTTCAGGATCGTTTCCGAGCGCCCAGAGCTTGTCTGCGTCGAACCCTTCCGCGCCAAAGGCTTCCTTGAACTCGGCCTCGTCACCGGTGTTTACGCCGCCATCCGTGCGGCCCCAGACATGTTTGAAGCCAGCATTTAACAGTTTGATCTGTTGCTCCTGGTCATCTTCCAATCGGATCGTGGCCCCTGTGAGCGGGCGAGTGTTCATCAAAGGGAAATGCTTGTTCGAGAATATCTCGATACCATAGCGTTTGCAGCAGCGGGCCATGTCCTGCTGCATATATTTGCCTTTCGCTGGAACCATGCCGGGGGGCTGATTGCCAGTGGCTTTCATGACGCCGCCGAGAAACATCGGTCTGATCTTCAACTCCGCGCCGGTCCGCTCTATGACACCAGGGACAACAGCCCAGCCCAGAAACGAGGTTGGGCTCATATAGTCGAAGAAGAATTCAAGGGTCTTGGCCATGGGCGCACTCCAGCATCTGCGGCCACGAAATCAGGCCAATAAAGTTCTTATTTGGAACTTAGTGCAAATCAGGTTAGGCTGGCAAGTATGAAGTGGACAGAACTAGACGATAATTGGTGCCCGGTTGCCCGTACGCTTTCGCTGGTTGGCGATCGCTGGACGCTGCTCATTCTGCGGGATTGCTTTCTCGGCTTATCGCGCTTCGACCAGTTTGCCGACAGCACGGGCGCGACGCGCCACATTGTTTCCGATCGGCTGAAGCGGCTGGTTGAGGCGGGTATACTGGAAAAGTCGGCCTATTCAGAGCGTCCCAAGCGCTATGAATATGTGCTCACCGAAAAGGGCCAGGAATTTGCGCCGGCGCTGATCGCGTTCAAGGATTGGGGCAAAAAACACTTGCCGGTGCGGCGCCAGACTCAAGCCTAGCCGCGCTTATTCGTCTTCCGGATCCAGATCCCGCGCGACGTCTGCGCGCCGGAAGACTGCGTTCATGTCTGCTGCGTCATCATAAGAGAGGTCGGCAATGAAATGCAGTTGCGGCGTGAACTTCATCTCGATCTCGCGCCCCAATCGGCCGCGCAGAAAACCGGCGGCGCGGTTCAGGGCCTCTGCGATGGCTTCCATCTCTTCCTTGCCGGACTTGCCGAGCGCGGAGCAGAATATGTTGGCGTGCCGAAGATCCGGAGAAGACCGCACTTCACCAATCGTAATGGCGACACCTTGCAAGGCGGGATCGCGAAATTCCTCGCGCGCGAAAATTTCGACCAAGGCGCATGGCGCACGAGTTCGCCGGCGCGAAGCTGGCGCTGGGAGGGCGCGTGGGCGCTCAGGTTTGATTTGCGGTTTCGGGCCATGCGCCCTTACTGCCCTGCCCGAGCCGTCTCATAAAGATCTCACACGCAGTTTTTTCACCAAACCAGTCATGCGGCAGCATGAGCGGGTCGGCGCCGTCGAAAAGGACGAGCGTGTAGCTGCGCTTGGAGCGGATCTCGCTAATCGCCTCCCAATCGACCCGCGTCTCGACCAGATCGCGGCGAATGATGAGCTGATCATCTTCGAGTCGGACTTCGGTTGTCTGATCCATTTCAACCGCGCGGCCATGTTGATGGCGATAGGCCCAGCGCATGAAAATCAGATACCAGGTAAT
>JGI12316J14372_10004672_pt1 | contig 11482 bp, 10 predicted proteins | sample MarCyaLeptolynsp_FD_14372 | JGI IMG/M metagenome (IMG submission 14372) | reverse complement strand
ATTACTGGCCGGGTTTCGTCGATGCGCTGTCGACGCTGCTGCTGGCGATCATGTTCCTTCTGTCGGTGTTCGTCTTGGCGCAGTTCCTCCTGAGCCGCGAGATCACCGGGCGCGACCAGGTGCTCAACCGGCTCAATGCGCAGATCAACGAACTCACCCAGCTTCTGGCGCTCGAACAGTCGGACCGGCAGGACGCCGAGGACCAGCTTCAGGGCCTGCGCGCCTCGCTTGCCGCGGCCGAGGACGACCGGTCGCGGCTGCAGCAATTGCTCGATGCCGGCGCCGGCCAGGACGAGGAGGCGCGCTCGCGCATCGGTGCGCTGAGCGGCGAGTTGGAAGAGGAACGCGTCGTCAGCCAGCGGGCACTCAGCCAGGTCGAACTGCTCAACCAGCAGATCGCCGCGCTGCGCAGCCAGATCGGCGCGCTGGAAGCCGCGCTCGATGTCTCCGAGGAGCGCGATGCCGAGGCGAGCGCGAAGATCGCCGATCTCGGGCGGCGGCTGAATGTGGCGCTGGCGCAGCGCGTGCAGGAGCTCAACCGCTACCGCTCGGACTTTTTCGGCCGGCTGCGCGACATTTTGTCGGACCGCGAGAACATTCGCATCGTCGGCGACCGGTTCGTCTTCCAGTCCGAAGTGCTGTTCTCGTCGGGCCAGACGGAGATCAACGCGGCGGGCCGGGAGGAGCTGGCCAAGCTCGCCGGCGCGCTGCTCGACCTTGAAGAGGAAATCCCCGACGAGATCGCCTGGGTGCTGCGGGTCGACGGGCACACGGACGACATCCCCTTGTCCGGTACCGGGCGGCTGCGCGACAACTGGGAACTGTCGACGGCGCGCGCCACCTCGGTGGTCAAACTGCTGATCGAGGAGGGCGTGCCGCCCAACCGGCTGGTCGCCGCCGGCTTCGGCGAGTTCCAGCCGCTGGAGCCGAACGCCTCGGCCGAAGCCCGCGACCGCAACCGCCGGATTGAACTGAAGCTGACGGAGAGGTAGGGGGCGGCACCGCGCATCATGTGTCGGACAGGCGCGCGACGATTGCCTCGACCTTGCCAATCACCATCCGGGCCTTTCGCGATCCTTCCTCCATGGCCGCCCTCCCGCAAGACCTGTTCGGCGGTGCGCGGTACATCGAGCGCCGACTTGGCCATTGCCGGCGATTTCGAGAGCGCGAAGCAACCCGCCTCAGGTCAGCTCCTTCATCCCCGTTGGTGTTTCGATCCGCGCCCGGTAGCGGATCTGGGGGCCCTTGATGATCTTCGGTGGACGGTCGATGCAGAGAGCATTCAGAAATGCGGCGAGGGCGACCGGTTCCGGGTGCTCAAGCGACCATGAGTGGAGACGCGCGCCAAGATCGGGAATGACCGCCATCGATGTCGGATCGCCGCGATGGTCGATGATCGACGGGGCCGCGCCGTCAAGCGGCAGCGCGCCATCGGGCGGGATCGTAAAACCGAAGGCCGGCTCCTCGGTCGGCAGGGACACTTCTTCGCCGAAGACCGTCGGATGACTGGAAAGGACCGAAGCGAGGTTTTCAGCGTTCGCCACCCAGCCGCGCAAGCGCCGACCTTCCGACCAATCTGTCCTTACCTTGTCCTGATCGTCGAGTCCGAACCAACGGGCGCGGCCGGGATCGCTTCCCATCGGGTCGCGTGCGACGATCTCCAGATAGACCGAACCGCCGAGTTGAAGCCGGTGATTGTGGGTCCCCATATAGTCATGACGCGTTCCGAACGGCACCTCGATGCCGAGGCAATCGCGCACATGGGCCACCCCGTCGGCGAGCGTGGGGGCGATCACGGTGATGTGGTCGAGCTTCAGCATGTCACGCAATGGCATGGCACAGGTAACGCCCCGGTCAAAGCGATGTCCTGCCGCCAAAATCCTCGAACCGGGCCGTCGTCTCGGTCAGTTCCGCCTCGTAATGTTCGATCATCGGCATCGCCACGGGCTCGATCCGCCGGTTCCAGACCGGCCCGCCATAAAAGCCGTCCTTGATCCTGTCGCGCTCTTCCAGCGACGAAAATGCCCGCATCCAATGCACCTTGTCAGGGTTTTCCAGATCCCGCAGTGGCCCGAAGACCAGCATGCCGGCGTCGCGCAGCGCGGTCCGGTTCTCCCGCTCGAAGAAGTCGATGAACGCCTCGCGGCGACCGGGATGCAGCGTGTAGTGGCGGATTTCGATGATCATGGCGTCGGCCTGAATGGCGCGTGTGCAGCGTCGGGTTTCGGTCAGGGCCGCGATCATGCCGCCCGTTCGGCGCCGAACTGCAGTTCGGCAAGGCGGGCATAGACGCCGTCCTTCTTCGACGACAGGCTGGCGTGATTGCCTTCCTCGACGATGCGCCCACGGTCCATGACGAGGATGCGGTCGGCCTTGCGGATGGTGGCGAGGCGGTGGGCGATCACCAGCGTCGTGCGGCCTTCCATCAGCGTTTCGAGCGCCTTCTGGACCAGCGTTTCGCTTTCCGCGTCGAGCGCCGAGGTGGCTTCGTCCAGCAGCAGGATCGGCGCGTCGCGCAGGATCGCCCGGGCGATGGCGACGCGCTGGCGCTGGCCGCCCGACAGCGTCACGCCGCGCTCGCCCACTTCGGTGTCGTAACCGTTGGGCAGTTCGGAGATGAAGCCGTGCGCCTGGGCGGCCTTGGCCGCCTCGGTAATCTCCGCGCGTGTGGCGCCGGGCTTGCCGAAGCCGATATTGTCGGCCACCGAGCCCGACAGGATGGTCACGTCCTGCGGCACGATGGCCATGCGGCGGCGCGCCTCGGCCAAATCGGCGCGGCGCAGATCGACGCCATCGACGCGCACAATGCCGGCCTGCGGATCGTACTGGCGCATCAACAGCGCGAAGATCGTCGATTTGCCCGCGCCGGACGGGCCGACGATGGCGACGGTTTCGCCCGGCGCGATCGCAAAGCCCAATGCGTGCGCCGCGCTGTCGTCCGGCCGCGTCGGATAGGCGAAGGTGACTTCGTCGAAGCCGACCGTGCCGAGCGGCGGCTCGGGCAGGGGCTCGGGGTTTGCCGGCGAGGCGATCAGCGGGTCTTCGCCGAGCAGTTCGGTCAGCCGCTCGGCGGCGCCGGTGGCCTGCTGTATTTCGCCCCAGACCTCGGACAGGGCGCCCAAGGCGCCTGCGGCGAACACCGCGTAAAGGAGGAACTGCCCGAGCGTGCCCGGCGACATGGTCCCGGCGAGAACGCCCTGCGCGCCGATCCACAGGACGGCGACGACCGACGAGAAGATCAGGAAGATGGCAAAGGCGGTAAGCCCGGCACGGGCGCGCACGGCCAAACGCGCGGCGCCGAACGCCCGGTCGACTGCGCCGCCGTAAAAGCGCCCGGCAAACAGTTCGTTCGTAAAGCTCTGGAAGGCGCGCACGGCGCCGATCGCCTCGCTGGCATAGGCGGAGGCATCGGCCAGCGTGTCCTGTGCGGCGCGCGAGCGCTTTCGCACGCGGCGGCCGAAGACGATGATCGGCAGGACGATCAGCGGAATGGCGCCGACGACAAGGCCCGACAGTTGCGGGCTGGTGACGATCATCATGATCAGCGCGCCGAACCCGAGGATCGTGTTGCGCAGGGCGAGCGAGGCGGTGGCGCCGACGGCGGACTTGATCTGGGTGGCGTCTGCCGTCAGCCGCGAGACGATCTCGCCCGAGCGGGCGGTGTCGTAGAAGGCTGGCGACAGCGTCATGACGTGCGCGAAGACATCGCGGCGCAGGTCGGTCACCACGCGCTCACCCAGAATGATGACGAAATAGTAGCGCATGGCGCTGGCGATCGCGAGCAGCACCGCGATGATGATCATCATCGAGAAATACTGGTTGATCAGCGCCGCATCGTTGCCGGAAAAGCCGTAATCGATCATCCGGCGCACGGCGAGCGGCAGCGCCAGCGTCGTGCCGGCGGCCAGAAGCAGGAAGAAGGCCGCGCCGGCCAGAAGGCCCTTGTAGCGCAGCATGTAGGGCAGGATGCGCGCCAGCGGGCGCAGCGACCGCGCCGCCGTCTCTTGGTGTGCCGAAGGCCCCTGTTGCACTGCCGTTTGAGCTGTCGTCTGCCCGCTCATTGATACCCCGATCTTCCGGCGGTCCCTGCCGCGCCTAATGCGGCCTGCCGCTCTTGTTTGCCGTGCCGCGCTGGTGTATAGCGCCGGCCATGCTTTTTGAAGCCGTGGGCCGGGCGTTCACGGCTTTTCCTTTCCAAAACCGGCGGCGATGATCAACGGTCGATTTCGCCACACCACTTTAGACGGACAAGACGATGAAAGCCGACATCCATCCCGACTATCACATGATCAAGGTCGTCATGACCGACGGTACCGAATACATGACGCGTTCGACTTGGGGTTCTGAGGGCGACACGCTCAACCTCGACATCGACCCCACCTCGCATCCGGCCTGGACCGGTGGCCAGCAGGGTCTGATCGACCGAGGCGGCCGCGTTTCCAAGTTCCAGAAGCGTTACGAGGGCCTGGGCATCTGAGCCCCGCCGTCCCGCTGACCTTACACAGACCCCGGCTCCGGCCGGGGTTTTTTGTTGCGGTGCACCCCTCACGACACAGGCATCAAGCAAAAACCCCGCCGGGAAGGCGGGGTTTTGTGCGCTTATCAGGGTGTTTGCGGTTCCATGCCTGGATCGGGCTCGTCGCCCTTGCCGCGCGAGGGGCGCTTGGCGGCGCCGGTCTTGGGCACTGCCGAACCGCGCGAGGGCGGCGTGTCGTCGCCCATGTCGCGCGAGGGCTTCTTGCCGGCGAGCAGTTCCTTGATCTCGTCGCCCGACAGCGTCTCATACTCGAGCAGGCCCTCGGCGAGCGTGATCCAGTCCTCCTTGCGGTCGGTGAGGATGTCGATCGCCGTCTTGTAGGCCTCGTCGATCAGCTTGCGCACTTCGGCGTCGATCGTCTCGGCGGTCGCCTCGGACATGTTCTGCTGCTGGGCGACCGAATGGCCCAGGAACACTTCCTGCTGGTTTTCGCCATAGGCGACCTGGCCCAGCTCGTCCGAGAAGCCCCATTGCGTGACCATGGCGCGGGCCAGCTTGGTGGCCTGCTCGATGTCCGAGGAAGCACCCGACGTGATGTTCTCCTTGCCGAACTTGATCTCCTCGGCGGCGCGGCCGCCCATCATGATCGCAAGGCGCGAGATCATGTATCTGTAGCTCATCGAGTAGCGGTCGCCCTCGGGAAGCTGCATGACCATGCCGAGAGCCCGGCCGCGCGGAATGATGGTCGCCTTGTGCACCGGGTCGGACGAGGGCACGTTGAGCGCGAGGATCGCATGACCGGCCTCGTGATAGGCGGTCAGGGTCTTTTCTTCCTCGGTCATGGCGCTCGACCGGCGTTCGGCGCCCATCATCACCTTGTCTTTGGCGTCCTCGAATTCGAGCATGGTGNCCAGCCGCTTGTTGCGGCGGGCGGCCATCAGCGCGGCCTCGTTGACAAGGTTCATCAGGTCGGCGCCGGAGAAGCCGGGGGAAGCCGGGGGTGCCGCGTGCAATCGTCTTGAGATCGACATTGGGTGCCAGCGGCACGTTGCGCACATGCACCTTCAGGATCTTCTCGCGGCCGATAATGTCCGGGTTCGGAACGACCACCTGGCGGTCGAAGCGGCCGGGACGCAGCAGCGCCGGGTCGAGAACGTCTGGGCGGTTGGTTGCGGCGATCAGGATGATCGACTCGTTGGCTTCAAAGCCGTCCATCTCGACCAGAAGCTGGTTGAGCGTCTGCTCGCGCTCATCATTGCCGCCGCCAAGGCCGGCACCGCGATGGCGGCCGACGGCGTCGATCTCGTCGATGAAGATGATGCAAGGGCTGTTCTTCTTGGCCTGCTCGAACATGTCGCGCACGCGGCTGGCGCCGACGCCGACGAACATCTCGACGAAGTCCGAACCCGAAATGGTGAAGAAGGGCACATTGGCTTCGCCGGCGACCGAGCGCGCCAGCAGCGTCTTGCCGGTTCCGGGCGGGCCAACCAAGAGCACGCCGCGCGGGATCTTGCCGCCCAGGCGCTGGAACTTCTGCGGGTCGCGCAGGAACTCGACGATCTCCTCCAGGTCCTGCTTGGCTTCATCCACGCCGGCGACATCGTTGAAGGTCACGCGGCCGTGCGCCTCAGTCAGGAGTTTTGCCTTGGACTTGCCGAAGCCCATTGCGCGCGATCCGCCGCCCTGCATCTGGCGCATGAAGAAGATCCAGACGCCCAGAATGATGATCATGGGCAACCAGGACAGGAGCACCGCCATGAACGAATTGGAGCCGTCGCTTTCCGGCCGTGCGCGAATTTCAACGCCGCGATCCTCGAGCCGTGCGACAAGCTCGGGGTCGCCGGGCGAGAAGGTCTGGAAGGTGGCGCCCGTGTCGCCATAGGTGCCGACAATCTGCTCGCCCTGGATGGTCACCGATTCAACGCGGCCATTGGCGACATCCTGCAGGAACTGGGTGTAGGACACGTCGCGCGCGGCGGCCGTGTCGCTTGGCGCCTGGAACATGTTGAACAGGGCGACCAGCATCAGCGCGATGATCGCCCACAGGGCAAAATTGCGGTAATTGGGGTTCATCAAGTGCTTCCCTTGGGCGCCGGGCGGCGGCGCGTGCCGTGATATTGCATGGAAGATAGGTTTCCGTGCCCGATTTGCCAAGGCAATCCGGGCCTGATGCGACCATTGCGCCGCACCGCCGTCAGCTTTTGGTGAATGGCGGCGGCAGGAAGGGCTCCGCATCGTGCAGGCGTGCCAGCGCGTCGGCCAGCGGCCAGTCGGCCGATGCCAGCAAGGTCTCAAAGCCGCGTTCGCCGGCCTCGCGCCGGTTGCGCGGCTCGGGCAGGATCGTCACGACCCCGCTTTTCTTGTGCAGTCGGCATCCGCCGATGGTCAGTGCCGCGCCGTTCGGGGCGGTGCAACAGAAATCGAGCGCCCGTTCGGCGCGCGTTGTATCGGCGATGCGCGGCAGGCGGCCGGTCCAGGCCAGTTGGGCGGCCATGGCGGCGGTCAGCGCGGGGGCGGACATGCTGGCGACGTCGGCGGGCATGAAGCGTGCGCCATCCTCGGTCTTTCGCCAGATCGTCCGGTCATCGAGGCAGGCGGCGCCTTCCATGGCGTCCCTGCGCCGGCATTTCATGTGTCGCGCGGCCTTGGCAAGCAGGGCATCCCGCTTGGGGGGATCGCGTGCAAGGTCGGCGCGGACGCGCACGCGCTCGAAGCGCCGGTGGTTATTGGACGGATCGTCGATCCAGCCATGGCCATGCGCCGCCAGCCAGCGGCGCAGTTCGAGCCGCCCGAGGCTCAGGAACGGGCGCACGAACCAGACGCGGCGGGCGCTCAGCGCCGCTTCGTCGATCCCCGCCAGGCCGCGGCCGGTTTCGGCCCGTGCCGCGCGCATGGCCACGGTCTCGGCTTGGTCGTCTTCGGTGTGGCCGGTCAGGACGATGGGGCTTTGGTGCTGAGCTGCCAATTCGGTAAGAAGTGAATAGCGGGCCTGCCGTGCTGCGGTCTGGACACCGCTGCTTGGTTTGCCGCCAGCCCAGCGCAGCGTGACATGCCCTATGCCGAGGGCACCGCAGGTCCGGGCGACTTGGCGGGCTTCGTCGGCGGCATCCGCGCGCAGGCCATGGTCGATCGTGGCCGCAAGTAGGCCGACATCGGGCCGATGGTTCGCGAAATGGCGGCGGGCCAGATGCATCAACGCGACGGAATCGCCGCCGCCGGAGACGGCGAGGATCACGCTCGACCTGGCAGGCAGGGCAAGCCGACCGAACGCCACGACCGCGCGCTCTTCGGGCGAGGCGATGGTGCTGGCCTGTGCTTGTCGGGTCAGCACTGCGCCTTGGCGTATTCAGCCTCGATGCGCTGGCGCAGGCTCGCGGTCATGGAGGGGTGGGTGCGCAGCGCGTCGGCAAATGTCACGCAGGCAATGTTGCGGTCGCCCAAGGCGGCCATGATCGTGCCGATCTTCAGCATGGTTTCGGCCGCCTTGCCGGCTTGAGGATGGCGCGCGCGCGTGTCGATGAAGATTTCCGCGGCATCCTCAAACCGGCCCTGGGCCAGAACGCTCTCACCGAGCCAGAAACGGGCATCGGCGACCAGCTCGTCGTTCGGATAGAGTTCGACGAAGCGCTCGAACACCTGTTCGGCGAGCGCATAATCGCCGTTCAGCACATGGTCGTAGCCGGTCCGGTAGAGCGGTTCCGCGCCGTCCGCACCGGAGATCGCGTTGGTCTGCTCGCTGCCGATGGCGGCACCGATGCCGCTTTCGGAGAAATCGATCCCGGCGCCGGAGACGGCGCCGTTCTGATCGATGGTCAGTGTGCCCAGATCGCCTGGGGCCGCGCCCTGCTGAGCGTCTTGAACGATGCGCGGCGCCTTGTCCTGATCGGTCGAAGCGACGGCGCTGCCGCCGGTCTGTGGTTCGAGTGCGCCTTGCTGCCGGTCTTCGAGCTGTTGCAGGCGGAATTCATTGTCCTCTTGCTGGCGGCGCAGCTGCTCCTGCATCTGCAGAAGCTGGAAATTCAGCTCTTCAAGCCGGCCGGTGAGCTGGCGCACCTGTTCCTCAAGCTGCAGGACGCGCGGATCGGTGATCTGCGCGGCGGCCGGCGCGGTCCAGGCGACAAGGCCGAAAAGGCACAGCGCCGGAAGGCCCCAAAGAATGTGTTTCGGTCTGGTCAAGCTCGTTTTCCCCCGGTGGAACGGCATGGCGTTTCGATCTGGCCGCTCTCATGCGCCGCCAGTGGGACGAAAATTTGGTGACGGGCGCCGCCGGGTCAACAAAAAAGCGGCCCCGGCGCATGCCGGAGCCACTTTGTGACATTCATGTATCAGTCCGGCGAAGCGCCGGGCCGGTCAGCTTCCCTGGCCGGTGAGGACCGTGACGGCGCGCCGGTTCTGGTTCCAGCACGAGGCCGCATCGCAGGTGGCGACGGGGCGTTCCTTGCCGAACGAGATGGTGCGCAGGCGCGTGCCGTTCACGCCGCGCGATTCCAGAAAGGCCTTGGTGGCTGCGGCGCGGCGGGCGCCGAGCGCGAGGTTGTATTCGCGCGTGCCGCGCTCGTCGGCGTGGCCTTCAATGGTGATCTGGTAGTTCGGATACTGGCTCAGCCACTGCGCCTGGCGCGCCAGCGTCGCTTGCGCGTCGGCGCGGATCACCGAGGAATCGGTGTCGAAGAAGATGCGGTCGCCGACATTGACGGTAAAGTCCTGGGTCGAGCCGGGCGCGGCGCCCGAAAGACCCAGATCGGCGGCGTTGTTCGGCAGATTGTTGCGGTTCTGGGCGCAGCCGGTGATCGTCAGGGCCGCAAGGGCGACGATGATGGCGGCGCGCGCCGGACGCATGTGAGCTCGGCCCATGGCCAATACCTCTTGGTTCGAGACGGGATCGGTCGCATCTTAACGATGGCCGAAGCCTTTTGGTAACCCTATCGGAGTTAACCGCCGTTTGAAGAAGACGGTTAACGGACCGTGTTTACGGCGTCTTTCGCGCCGGCGCCCGCGGTGCCGGTCAAATGCGGCGACAACGGGGCGGAACGGTTTCGCTGTCGGGCCGCGATTACTCCAGAAGCGGCGACCAAGCCGGATCGGACGCATAGCCCTGGATGGGCACGGGCTGTTCGTTGCGGCCGGTCAGATCGATCGAGAAGATCTGCGGGCCGCCGGCGCCGGAATTCTGGCGGAAGAACATCAGATAGCGGCCATTGGGCGCCCAGGTCGGTCCCTCATTGTGGAAGCCGGTGGTCAGGATGCGTTCGCCGGAGCCGTCGGGACGCATCACGCCGATCGAAAACTGGCCGCCGGACTGTTTGGTGAAGGCGATCAGGTCGCCGCGGGGCGACCAGACCGGCGTCGAGTAGGAGCCGTTGCCGAACGAGATGCGGGTGGCGCCGCCACCATTGGCGCCCATCACATAGAGCTGCTGGCGGCCGCCCCGGTCGGATTCAAAGACGATGCGGCTGCCGTCGGGCGCATAGGAGGGCGAGGTGTCGATCGAGGCCGAATTGGTCAGCCGCGTCGTGTTCCGCGAGCGCAGGTCCATCGCATAGATGTTGGCGTTGCCGTCGGGCTGCTGAAGGCTCATGACGACCTTCTGCCCGTCGGGCGAAAAGCGCGGGCTGAAGGTCATGCCGGGAAAGTCGCCGACCAGTTCGCGCTGGCCGGTTTCGAGCTGAAGCAGGTACACCTTCGGCTCGCCGCCGGCGAAGTCCATATAGGTGATTTCCTGGCGCGAGGGCGAAAAACGCGGCGTCAAGACAATGTCGCCACCCTGGGTGAGGTAGCGGTTGTTGTAGCCGTCCTGATCCATGATGGCGAGGCGCTTGGTGCGGTTGTCGCGCGGGCCGCTCTCGGCGACATAGACGATGCGCGTGTCGAAATAACCCTTCTCGCCGGTCAGCCGTTCGAAGATGGCGTCCGAGATGATGTGGGCGACGCGGCGCCAGTTTTCGCGGTTGGTGAAGAACTGCTCGCCGGTCATCTGTTCGCCGGCGAAAGTGTCCCACAGGCGGAACTCGGCGCGCAGCCGGCCGCCGCCTTCCTCGGTGACGCGCCCGGTGACCAGCGCCTGGGCATTGATGACGCGCCAGTCTTCAAAGCGCGGCGCGGCGTCGGGATTGGAGACCTGTTCGATGAAGGCACCCTTGTCGACCGGGGTGAACAGACCTGAGCGCCGCAGATTGTCGGAGACAACCTGGCTGATCTGCGCGCCGATGCCGTCGCCGGAGATGAAGTCGGTGACCGCGATGGGCAGCGGCTCGATATTGCCCTGGTTGATGTCGATCTCGACAAGCGCGCGGGCGGGCAGGGCGGTGGCCGCAAACAGCGCCATCATCGCCACGAGCAGGGCCGCCAGCCGGCCGGAACGGTGTGTCATCATCATGGTCAATCCTTTGGCTCAGCCATGGGTGGGCGTCCGGTTAGGGACGCTATGCGGCAGAGATGTGTCAATGGTGTGCGCGTTGCCGCGACAGGAAAATGGCTTCGTCATTGCTCAGAACATGTCGCTGGGATCGAAGTTGACCACCACGTCGCGCCAGGCCTCATACTTGTCGGCCGGCAGGTTGTAACCGTTAAGGCCGCAGCGGAGCACCGCGCGGCGGGCGCTCTCGTCCGCCTGGCGGTTGCCGGAACTGTTGGTGATCGAGGGCTGGCCCTCGACGCGGCCGGACGGGTCGAGACGGAACCGCACAGAGACGCGCAGTTGGCCGGCGTCGATCACACCGGCCGGCGGGCTCCAACAGGCCTGGATCTGGTTGCGCAGCGCGTCCATCTCGCTCTGGGTTAGCGTAGTGCCGCCGGTCGAGCGGTCGCCGCCGAGCGACGCGGTCTGGTCGGACGAGGCGGCGCCGCCGCCGGACCCGCGCTCGCGGTTGAGAAGATTGGCCACTTCGTCTGTGTCGGATTCGTCGTTGGTTTGCGGAGTGGTCGCGGCCTGCTCGCGCGGCGCTTCCTCATCCTGCCGGTTCGGCGTTTCGGCGGTCTGCGCGGGCGGCCGTTCGGGGCGCGCGG
>JGI12316J14372_10004666_pt1 | contig 11500 bp, 10 predicted proteins | sample MarCyaLeptolynsp_FD_14372 | JGI IMG/M metagenome (IMG submission 14372) | reverse complement strand
TCGCCGCGATCGCGACGGCGGTCGCGAGAAACTCATTGGATATCAGCGGATTCAATACCGAGATGAAGAACCCGGTCCCGGCGAACAGGCCGAGCAGTCCCGACACCAGCCACAATAGCGCCAGACTCAACCGCACGACCGGGCGAAGCAAATAGAGCCGGGCGTGCCATAGGTCCTGCGTCTCCGATGGCCGGGACGCCAGGATCTCGGTCAAGGAACGAGGAGCCACGCCGGTGGCGGCGGCAAAACTCTCCGCGTCACCGGTCAACCGTGTCTTGAACTGCGCCAAGGAGGTGGTGTTGATCGGGTCGAGCTTGCAGATGTCCCCGAGCCGCGCCAACACCTTTGCAACCCCATCCGGCACGGACAAGATGGCCTTGGCGGGAAGCCCAAGCCAGCGACGATAGGCCTGCACGGCGGCCGTAAGGTCCAGCCGTTCCGGTCCCGCGGGCTCCAGGATCGCTTTGCTGGCGGTGCCGGTCTGCAACAGCCGGACGATGCCTTGCGCCAGATCGTCCTTGTGAATGACATCCAACGGCGTCGCGCCGTCGCCGATGACGGGCGTGACCATCGGGAAGGCGGCAATCGCCCGCAGCATCGAAGTGCCGCCATAGGAACCATCCCCCACCACGATTGCGGGCCGCAAGACCGTCCAGTCCAAATCGCGTTCCATTAGACCCGCATCGCCCTCTTTCTTCGACCGGGCGAACACCGTCTCCCCTTCGTCCACGCCCACGGCGGAAATCTGGATGACACGCCGGACGCCACCATCTTCGCAGGAAGCGAACAAGGCGTCCGGCGCCCGAACATGGACGGCAAACGCATCGACGGCACGGCGGGGCTGCAATACGCCGGCGGCGTTCACGACCGCGTCGACATCGTCGAGCGCCGTCTTCCAGGAACCGGGGACGCCAGCCGCGTCATCGCACAAGTCGGCGGACAGGGTTTCGGCGGACGGGAAACGGCTCTTGAACTTTTCCGGGCCGCGGACCACGGCCCGCACCGCAATGCCCGCGCGCAACAGCGCGGCGACCACAGCCGAACCGATAAACCCGTTAGCGCCGAGGACGAGAACGCGCATGAGACCCCGTGGGACGAAGACAGGACGGGAGGATCATACAGCCACCGACGGCAATATGCATGGGATGTTGACCGGCCCGACGGGCCGGCGGCTGAACTAAGGCCGCTATCCGGCGCCGCCGGCGATCTCGACGAGTTCGATTTCGAAGGTCAAGTCCTCGCCCGCGAGCGGATGATTGCCGTCGAGCGTGACCGACGCGTCATCGATCGCAATGATCGTGACGATCAACGTATGACCATCCTGCGTCTGCGCCTGAAGTTGGTTGCCGACGACCAGTTCTACCTCCGTCGGCAACGCCGAGCGGTCGACGGTTTCGATGGCTTCCGGCTGACGCGGCCCATAACCATCCGCAGCGGCGATTTCCACCGTGGCGGTGTCGCCGACCGCCATGCCGACGACCGAGGTTTCCAGTTTCGGGATGATCGTGTTTTCACCGATCTTGAACTGCAACGGGTCTTGCCCTCGGGACGATCCGAACTCGGTTCCGTCCTTCAGTTTGCCGGTGTAATGCAGATGAACGGTATCACCGACCGCTGCTTGTGCCATGGCATGTCTCCTTGTTCGTAGCGCGCATGGACCGCGCTTCCTCTGGCGACATACCGAACCTAGGTCGGCCGACAGATCGTTGGCCGTCAAAACGGCCGTGTATCGATTTCGCGACGGACCCTAACAGTGTTGCCGGGCCTCGGCAATCAAGGAAACACCCCGCCTACTCCGATGAGGATTGAGTGCCGATCCGTCTCAATCTAGGGCGTCGCCGATGATCTCGGCATTGTGCTCGCCCAGCTTTGGGGCGGAACGGGACAGCGGCGGCCGGCAGCCGTCGATGTTTATCGGCAGGCCCATGGTGCGGCAGTCGAGTCCCGGCGGCGATTGGATCATCCCGATCGCGGCGGTCTGTTCGTGCTCGTCTACCTCGTGCATGTTGTGGACCGGCGAACAGGGAATACCGGCCTCGGACAACGCGTCCAGCCATTCGCCCCGGGTCCGGGTCGCCATGATCTCCGCCACACCGGCCAACAAGACGTCACGGTTTTCGACGCGGGCCGCATTCGTCGTGTATCGCCGATCCTCCGCCCATTCGGGACGGCCCAACGCGGCCGCCAGTTTTGCGAACAAGCGGTCGTTGGCCGCCGCGACGACCAAGGGACCGTTCTTCGTCTCGAAGGCCTGGAAAACGATGAGCTGATTGCTGCCCGTCGGATGGCGCGGCGGTAGTTTTCCGGTCACGCTGTAGCGGGAAAACGCCACCGTCAGCCAGCCGAGCGCGGTTTCGAACAAAGACGTATCGACATCGCATCCGCGCCCCGTTCGCTCCCGCTGCGCCAATGCGGCAAGAATGCCGATCGAGGACCACATGGCGGTTCCCTGATCGAGAATCTGCGTACCCATACGCACCGGTGGGCCGCCATCCTCGCCGCTTTGGAACATCAGTCCCGAGAAAGCCTGCACGATCGGCTCGTAGCCCGGACGCATCTTCATTGGCCCCGTGCTGCCGTAAGCCCAGAGCGCACAGACGATCAAGCGCGGGCACCGCGCGCGCAAGGCCTCGCCGGTCAATCCCAGTTCCTCCGCAACGCCGGGCCGCAGGTTCTGCACCATGACATCGGCCTGCCCGAGATAGTCCTTGAGCCAGTCAAGATGCCGCGCGTCCTTCAGGTTGAGCGTGATCGACCGCTTGTTCTGATTGACCGCATGGAAGGAGGCCGAGGATTCATCGACGAAGGGCGGCCCCCAGCCGCGCGCATCGTCGCCTTTCTCCGGCCGTTCGACCTTGACCACGTCCGCGCCCAGCATGCCGAGAATCTGCCCGGTCAACGGCCCGGCAAAATTCTGGCCCAATTCAACAACCTTGACCCCGTCGAGCGGTAAACTCATGGCCTCCCCCTGTCGTCACACCTGGCGGGAAAGCGAGTCGAACCGCACGACAGGCCCCCGGCGAACGCATAGCCTAGAGCGTTACCGCGAGCCCGGGCAAATCGACGGTGGATTGGCGATCAGGCGCGGCCGCCCAACCCGAAGATGCCGTAGATCGCGACGACGGTTCCGGCAAAGGAAAGCAGCCCGGCAACCGCCAAGGCAACCCAGTCCACGCCGCCGAAAAAGTTGTGGAACGTCGCCTGTGTCAGGAAAGGCGCGATCACCATAACGGCGATACCGACCACTAGGCCGGTCCGAATACCGGCCGACGCCGCCTTGCCGCGAAAGCCGCGCCGGCGGGCAACGGCAATCACGAAGAGCAGCAGCAATACGCCGATGGTCACGCTCGCGGCCCACAACACCGGGGCGCCGATCAGTTCCTCCAGGATCGCCCATAGTGTGGTTGGAGTAATGTCCTTCATCGCATCCTCCCTCAGGCGAGGCCGCGGAGCATCGCGGTATAGGTCGCCTTCAACACCTTTTCCTTGATCACCCACGGCAGCCAGTGCTCGGTCAACGGATCGATGAACGGAAAAGACGGCGTCATGCGGTTCTCGTAATCGAACTCCACCAGCATCGCCTGACCGATCTTCGTGATCAGCGGACAAGAGGTGTAACCGTTATAGACCGCGGTGCCCTCCTTGCCGCCGATGGCGGCGACGACGTGATCGACAGCCACTGGGGTCTGCCATTTGACGCTTGCCGCGGTCTTCCCTTTCGGCACGCCGTTGATATCACCGACGCCGAACACATTCGGAAACCGCTGATGACGAAGCGACTTCTTGTCCACTTCGATCCAGCCGTCCGCAGCGAACTTGCCGCTCTGCCACGGCAACGGACTGTTGCGCACCGCGGCGGGCGCGCGCATCGGCGGGATCAGATTGATGAAGTCCCACTTCAGTTCGACCGGCCCCGTCGGCGTTTGATAGGTGGCGATGTGTTTCGCCGGGTCGATCTTGGTCAACACATGGCTGAAGTTGATCTTGAATTCCTGCCGTTCGAAAAGCTCCAGCAGCTTCGTGTTGACCGGCGGGACGCTGAACAGGGTCTTGCTGTGCGCGTTGTAGATGACTTCGGTCTTCGAGCGCATTTCAGCCCGCCGCAGATGATCGTCCGCCAGGAAGGTCTGCTTGATCGGGGCACCGGCGCATTTCATCTCGGTCTCGGGCCGCCCGAACAGGCCGACGCCGCCGGTCTCCATGAATCCCTGCAATGCCTGCCACGATGCCGCCGCCGCGGTCGCGCCCGCATAGACGCTGGCGATCCCTTCACGCCCGATCAACGAACGCTCCATCCCTTCGACCGCGCCGTAGTCCAACACCAGGCCCGTGGTGACAACGAGGAAGTCGTAGGGCAGAACCGTCCCCTTCTCCGTCACCACCTTATTCGCCACGGGGTCGAATTCCGCCACGCGGTCCTGCACCCATTGGGCACCGGACGACAGGTAATCCGCCGTCTTCAGCGTGACATATTCCGCCGGCTTGAGACCCGCACCGACCAGGGTGAACCCCGGTTGGTAGAAATGCTCGGCCCGCGGCTCGACGACGATGATCTCCGCGCCCTCGAGTCTGCGCGACAACCGTGCCGCGGTGGCCAATCCTGCGGCACCACCGCCAGCGACCACGACACGCGCCTTGGTTTGAACCGGCGCGGCCCGTCCGTCGGATGGCGCGAGCGCGGCAATTCCCATGCCGCCGACCGCCGCCATGAAGGCCCGCCGGTCGACCGCAACTCCATCTTCGAGAAAGTCCTTGGACATTTTATCCCCTCTTCCTGCGCCGAGGGGAAAGTACCACCGGGGGTTATGCGTCGGATTGAGCTATCTCAAGGTCCGGATCATGGGATACGTGATGGGCCGATTCCAATAGCGGTCCCCATCACCGCCGCATCCGGGCAGTTCACAACCTTTCGGAATCCGGATCTTTGAATCGCCCGCTCCAAACCCAAGTCAACGCGTCGCGATGCCGTGGACTAATACGGCTTCGTGCCGCGAACGACGGTGCGGTGCAGCACCCGCGGGTATTTGTCCATCTCGAAATCGGCGGCCGCACGATGCAACAGACAGCGGTTGTCCCACATCACGACCTGTCCCTTTTTCCAATAATGCGTGTATTGAAAACGGGGATGCGTCGCAAAATCAAGGAGTTGGTACAACAGCGCGCGGCCTTCGCCGACCGCCATTCCTTCGATATGAGATGTATGAGTACCGATGTAGAGCATTTTTCGGCCGGTACCGGGGTGCGTGCGTACCATGGGGTGCGTGACGGGCGGACGCTCTTTCTTTTGTTGTTCGGTCGCCGGCCGATTGAAAGTGTTGTTGCGACTGGCCTCCCAACTATGAACCGCGCGCAATCCGTCGATCCTTTCTTTCGTCTCCTCCGGTAACGCCTCATACGCCAATTGCATATTCGCGAATTGCGTACCGCCCCCTTCGGGCGGCACCTCGATCGCATGCAGGATCGTCGAGAGCGATGGAATCTCGTGATACGACTTGTCGGTGTGCCAGAAGAAATTGCCGCTGCTGCGGGGCGTCTTGGTGGGTTTTCCCTCCGGGTCCAGATTGGACACAAGGTGCACGTCGCCAAACGTTTTTCCGTCATAGTTGCGGGCCACGTGCTGCTCCACATCGCCGAACCGCATTGTAAAGGCGACTTGCGCATCCTTGCTCAATGTCTGGTCGGGAAAGATGAGGATCTGGTGCGCGTTCAGTGCATCCAAGATCGCGTCGCGGGTTGAGTCATCGAATGGCCGGGAGAGGTCGATGCCGCCAATCTCCGCCGCCATCACCCGGCCCACGGGGTTAACGGTGAACGGCGATACCGGTCCCTCGGCATGGGTCCCGCTGCCCGTGATGTCTGTTGCACTCATTGCCAACCTCCGTCTGTCGCTTAGCAGTGCTGCGCAATCAATTTTGACCGCGCTGCCGTCCGAGAGCAAATCGTCACCCACCGCGCCGCTGCATCGTTGAGAGGTTTGAAAAATCCATAGGGTCGGACAAGAACGACCGATTTTGTTCGTCCTCGCCGAGCCGGTAGAATGACCACGATTTGAAGAGGACGGCCATTTAGAGGGTAGAGCGGTGACACTGGAGATCGTTCCCACCGGCGCAAAACTTGGCGCAGAAATTCGCGGCATCGATCCGTCTGCAGAGCTCGATCCCGAGACACAAGGAAGACTTCGCGCGGCCCTATCGGACCACTTGGTCCTGTTGTTTCGCGGTCGATCCCTCGCGGTAGACGCCCAGATCCGGTTCGCACAGAACTTCGGCGACCTCGGCGCAATCGCCGACACCTTGCTTGGCCTGGGCAAACGCGATCATCAGCCGGATGAAATCCCAGAATGCGTGAGCGTCATCTCGAATATCGAGATCGACGGTAAGAAGATCGGCGGCCTCGGCGACGGCGAGTGTTTCTGGCATACCGACAGCGGTTTCACCGAAACGCCGCCGTCGGCCAGTGTACTGCATTCGGTCGAACTACCGGCCGACGGGGGCAATACGGCATTCCTCGATATGATCGACGCGCTGGAGACGTTGCCGACAGACCTCCGCGCCCGGATTGAAGGGCAACGAATCCGTCACTCTCAGGTGTATGACAGTACCGGGAAAAAACGGCCCGCCTATGACGAAGTCAGCGACATCACGCAGGCGCCCGGACCGGAGCACCCGATCATCCGTACGATTCCCGAAACCGGGCAGCAATGCCTCTATCTCGGCCGCCGGCTAAGCGCCTATGTCGTCGGCCTTTCGGTCGAGGAGAGCGAAGCGCTGTTGGACGCCTTATGGGAGCATACGGTGCAGGACAACAGAATCTGGTCGCACGCATGGGCACTCGGCGACACACTGGTCTGGGACAACCGGATCACGATGCATCACCGCGATCCGTTCGACCCGGCGGATCACCGCCGCCTGCACAAGGTGCAGGTCGCAGGCGAACGACCGGTATAGCCCCCTGCTATTTTTGACTAAGGCTGCCGCTTCCTCGCGGATCATCGCGGCGGCCTTCTCCGCGATCATGATCGCCGGCGCATTCCTGTTGCCGGTCGTTACCGTCGGCATCACCGACGCGTCGACCACCGGCAACCGAGATATTGCAATCGACCGGCTTGATTTCAGGGAGAGGCGGATTGCGACTTTCGATCTGCGTATGCTTCATGTCGCTCTGCGCCCCTGCATATGTTCCAGATCCTAACCTTTAGGCCGCTCACTTTCCGCGTGATCGCACAAAGCCGGAGCCGCGCCACAGAGAAAGGTTTCGACAGCCTGCTCGACGGTCTTCTTGACTAGCCTTTTTGTCGGTTTGCGGAGTGAGAGGACCGTGGCGAGATGAAGATCGCCTCGGACCGCACCCACAAATTGTTCCGCGGCGAGTTGCGGATCATCGACATTGAGCACACCCCGCTTCTTCTGTTCCCGGAAGAAATCGGAAAGGTGGCTGCTGGCTCGACCGGGACCGTTGGCGAAGAATGTCTGCGCCAGCTCGGGAAAATGCGGTGCCTCCGAGACCATGGTGCGATAAAGGGCGAGTCCATCCGGCGACAACAGAACGTTCAAGTATCCGATGCCCATGGTGACAAGCGTTTCTCTAATGTCGCCTGCGTCAAGCCGTGGCCGAAGAGCGGCGAGAACTCGATCTGAAACATTGGTCACGATTGCCGTAAACAAATCCTCTTTGCATGGAAAGTGGTTGTAGAGTGTGCGTTTCGAACCTCCGGTCCTAGCGAGCACCTGATCCATGCTTGCCCGTCCATAGCCTTCCGAAAAAAAGACTTCCGTCGCTGCCGCCAGAATTTCCGCGCGCTTGGCCGCTTGCCGCCGAGCGTGCCCGTCGAGGGCCGTGTTCAAAACTTTCCTCCATTTATTTTCTGTTGCCACTTGAAAGGTACTGTATCGTACCGTATCTGTAAATGGTACGATACAGTACCGTACCATACAAAGACAGAGGAGTTAGACATGACAACCCAAGCGAAGCAGGCAGCCCCTCAACATCCCCCCGTCGCATCCAAGGTTAATCATCTGCCGACGCCGACGGCCCTCAAAATTGAACCCGCGCGAAAGACAAAGGACGGCCTAGACCTCGAGGTTCACGTCCTCGCCGAACTGGTGCCGGGCCCCGGTCTGGTGAAGCGTGGTTACGTCAAGCCCAACATCCCAAGCTTTGGGGCCTTCGAACTTTACTGCGACGAGGGTGTCTCCATCGGCGGTTCCGATACCGCCCCGGCGCCGCTGTCCTATCTGGCCGCCGGGATCGCATTCTGCTTCTTAACGCACCTGAAAGGCTATGCGGACAGCGAGAAGCTGAAAGTTTCATCGATACGGATCGAACAGAGGATGAAGTTTCAGTCCCGGATTCCAGGCATGACAGTAGCCGCAGGCGACAGCAGCCATATGGAAGGACTGTCGAAGGGAGTTGAGACATTCGTTCTCATCGAGACCGAAGAACCGCCCGAAGTCATCGCGCGGATGGCCGAGGTTGCCGAGAAGGCATGCATGGCCGCGCAGACCGTCGTCAATGCCGTGCCTGCATCCACCACCATCATTAGCAACGGTCAGCGAATCTAGGGCCACGCAAAAAGACATTCCGTGCACATGGAGTATCCAAATGTCGACTTCCGGATTTGTCGTTCAACGCAACGGTCGAGAAACAACCGCCGAGGAATTAGCGCCACTCGCCTTTGCTGGCTATGCACATTTCACTGCTATGCAGGTTCGCGAGGGTCAGGTTCGCGGTCTTGACCTCCATCTGGAGCGGTTACGCGTTGCATCGCTCGAGTTGTTCGGTCAGGCGCTGCCTGACGATCAAATTCGGTCCTATCTACGCGAAGCGCTGAAGACCGGTCCGGCGAATCTCTCGTTGATAGCCACGGTGTACTCACCGGCCGGCGAATTCACGATGTCTGGGACCGATATCGCGCTCGAGGCGCTGGTCCGCACCGGGCCTCCTGCGTCCGGTCCGCAGGGACCGCTGAAACTGGCGACCTTTGAGTACGAACGATACCTTCCGGCCGTGAAGCATGTCGGCGAGGTGGCCAAGACGTTCTGCCTCCGTCAGGCGATCGAACAAGGCTTCGACGACGCCGCTTTCGTTGACCGTCAGGGCCGACTTAGCGAAGGGTCGATTTGGAATCTGGCTTTTTGGGACGGTACCGCTGTGGTTTGGCCCGACGCCGAGATTCTAGGTGGCACCACAATGGAGATTGTCCGCCGTCAACTGGAGCGCCTCGGTGTTCCACAACGCGTGCAGGCGATTACGCTTCCGGACTTGGCGACGGTTAGCGGGTGTGTGGTCATGAACTCGTGGACGCCGGGTGTGGCGGTAAATCGGATCGGCTCCGTGCCCTTGCCCGATGCCCCATCCTTTTTGGAGTTGCTCCACCGGGCCTATCAAGCCGAACCACTCACCTCACCGTGACCGGCGGTCCGATCGAAACCATAGGCTGCCCCCCAAAAGGATCACCACTGATGATTAAGCGAACGAACTATCTCGAGATCAATTCGAAGGCAATTGCTGATCTTGCTGCCGTTAACAAGCATGTCGCTTCAATCGATAAAAAACTGCGGGCACTTGTGGAGTTGCGAGTCTCCCAAATCAACGGGTGCGCCTATTGCGTCGACCTTCATTCGGAGCAAGCGAGGGCAGAAGGCGAAACCCGGCAGCGCCTCGATGGCATCGCCGTCTGGCGCGAATCTCCGCTCTTCGACGATAGCGAACGTGCCGCTCTTGCTTGGGCGGAAGCGGTAACACGCCTTCGCGGCACGAACGCGCCGGACGACATCTACGAAGGTCTGAAGTCCTACTATTCCGAGCGGCAGATCGTCGATTTGACGTTGATCATCTCGTTGATGAACGCGTGGAACCGCCTCGCGGTAGCGTTTCGGCACCTGCCCGATTTACGAAGGCCTTTGAGGCCGGTTTAGGCGTGAACACGTGCGTCACCGCCTATGTCGCAATACCGTTTTCCCGATGCGCGAGCGGACAGTGCCGAGACCAAAACCAATGACCGCTTCCGGCCATTCCCATCGGTCCGGCAAAGTAGTCGACCTTAGACGACCGCTCTAATATCTGCGGTCCGTCGCCAATCTAAGCCGCTGCATCCTCGCGGATCATCGCCGCGGCCTTCTCCGCGATCATGATCGTCGGCGCGTTCGTGTTGCCGGTGGTCACCGTCGGCATCACCGAAGCATCGACCACGCGCAGACCGCCGATGCCGTGCACCCGCAGCCGGGAATCGACCACCGCCATCGGGTCCTCGCCCATCTTGCAGGTGCCGACCGGGTGATAGATCGTCGTGCCCTGGCTTTGCGCGAATTCACGGACCTGGTCGATGGTGTCCATCGGCGTGCCGGGCCGCACTTCGCCTTCGGTGTAGTTCGCCATCGCCGGTGCGGCGAAGACCTTCCGCGTCTGCTCGATGCCCGCCTTCAGGACATGCAAATCGCTTTCCGCCGACAGGTAATTCGGACGGATGACCGGCGGTTCGAACGGGTCGGCGCTGCCCGCCATAATCGTCCCACGGCTTTCCGGCCGCGCCGGGCAGATCGCGACCGCCATGCCGGGCAAGCGCTCGAGCACGTTCTTGCGGTTCGGCTCGAAACTGACCGGGGCGAAGAGCAACTGCAGGTCGGGGCTACTCAACCCCTCGCGGCTGCGGGTGAACATCATCGCGCTGGTCGCGCCGAAGGTCAGCGCGCCGTCGCCGCGCAATACCCATCGGATCACCTCCGGCACGACGCGGGGAAACCGCGCCTGTTGATTCATCGACACCGCATTCTTAACCCGATGCGCGATACGGACGACATAATGATCCGACAGATTATCCCCGACGCCAGGCAGGTCGTGCAGCGTCTCGATACCGAGCGATTGCAAATGCGCCCCCGGCCCGATTCCCGACACTTGCAGAAGCTGCGGCGAATTGATCGCGCCGCCGCACACAATGACCTCCCGGTCGGCGCGCAGCTCCCGCATTTGCCCGCCTTGCCTAAAGGAGATGCCGACGGATTTCTTGCCTTCGAACAACAGCTTCGCCGCCATCGCGTCGGTTTCGATCTTGAGGTTCGGCCGCCCCTTCGCCGCCGCGAGAAACGTTTGCGCGGTCGACGCCCGGCGCCGGCCCATCCGCGTCATCTGCGAGTAGCCTACTCCCTCTTGCTGCGCGCCGTTGTAATCCGGCGTCAGTGGGAACCCGGCCTGCTGCGCCGCTTCCACGAAGACATCGGTCAGCGGCAAGATCGTCCGCGCCTCCTCCACCTTGAGTGGCCCACCCTTGCCTCGATAAGCGGAATCGCCACCTTCCAGAAAATCTTCGGACTTCCGGAAAAACGGCAGGATCTCGTCGTAGGACCAGCCCTTGCAGCCGCGCTGCGCCCAACCGTCATAGTCAGTGCGGTTGCCGCGCACGTATTGCATGCCGTTGATCGAACTGGACCCGCCCAGCACCTTGCCGCGCGGCCAGTGGATACGGCGGCCGCCGCTGCCGGGTTCGGGTTCGCTGCTGTACATC
>JGI12316J14372_10004660_pt1 | contig 11514 bp, 11 predicted proteins | sample MarCyaLeptolynsp_FD_14372 | JGI IMG/M metagenome (IMG submission 14372) | reverse complement strand
ATTGGGAGGAATGACAGGAATGGACAGTTTCTGGAGCGTGCTGGGCGGGGCGTTCGCCCTCGTTTTCGCACTCGATCCGGATCTCATGGAAATCATCGGGCTGTCGATGCGCGTCACCCTGACGGCTGTCTTCTTCGCGTGTCTGATCGGACTGCCGCTTGGCGCGGCAGTTGGCGTTTTCAAATTCCCGGGGCGCACTTTTCTGGCCGTCAGCCTGAACGCCCTTATGGGTTTGCCGCCCGTGGTGGTCGGTCTGGTTGTTTATCTGCTGCTGTCCGCGTCCGGTCCGCTCGGCCCGCTCCGTCTGCTCTATACGCCGACAGCCATGATCATTGCCCAGATGATTATCGTGACCCCCATCGTCGCGGCGCTGACGCGCCAGGTTGTTGACGATCTGAACCGGGAATACGCGGAGCAGTTTGCTTCGCTTGGCGTCAGTGCGATTGACCGGCTCGTGTCGTTGCTCTGGGATGCCCGATACAGCCTTCTGACGGTCGCACTGGCGGGGTTCGGGCGCGCGGTTGCCGAGGTCGGGGCCGTTCTGATCGTCGGCGGCAACATCAACCACGTTACCCGGGTCATGACGACGACAATTGCTCTGGAAACATCCAAGGGGAACCTCCAGCTCGCGCTCGCTCTTGGTGTCATCCTTCTCTTAATCGCCTTTGCCGTGAACGCCTGCGTCATGGCGATCCGGGCCACTGCCGTGAGGGCCGCCTATGCGTGATCTTGCTTTCGACATGCCGGCAGCCCCCTCCAGTTGCCACAGAACCGCAACTGGTGAACCCATCCTTGAAGCCCGTAACCTCGGTTTCGAAGCAGGCGGACAGAGACTTCTGCACGGGGTCGATGTGTCAATCCGGCGCGGTGCCCGCACGTTGATCATGGGTCCGAACGGCGCCGGCAAGAGCCTGCTCCTGAGATTGATGCACGGCTTGATCAAGCCGAAAGAGGGCGAGGTCCTTTGGCAGGGCAGTCCCTTGACGAAGAAGACCATGCGGGCGCAGGCGATGGTGTTCCAGCGCCCGGTGCTGCTGCGCCGCTCCGTTTTGGCCAACCTCAAGTTTGCGCTGTCAGTCAGAGGACTGCAGGGACGCCCACGCGCAGAAAAGATCGACCAAGCCCTCGCCTCCGCGGGTCTGTCTCATCTTGCGCATCGTCCGGCACGGGTCCTGTCCGGCGGTGAACAACAGCGTCTTGCCGTGGTGCGGGCACTTGCCTGCGAGCCCGACCTCCTGTTTCTGGATGAGCCGACGGCGAACCTCGATCCCGCATCGACCGCCGCCATCGAAAAGCTGGTTCTGGAAGCGAACGCTCAAGGGATCACGATCGTGCTTGTGACCCACGATGCCGGCCAGGCAAAACGCCTTGGTGAGGATGTGATTTTCCTTCAGGACGGTCGCATTGCTGAGACCGGGCCGGTCGATCAGGTTCTCAACAGGCCGCGCAGCGAGCCTGCACGCGCCTGGCGCGACGGTCGGCTTTATCTCGGACCAGATCTTCATTCCGTTTCAAGCTATCCCGGGAGTAACACTTGAACAGACGGACATTTCTGGCAACGCTTTTGCTCGCGTTGCTGTGCGCCACCTCCGCCCAGATTGCAAAGGCGGAAGACAAATTCATCATCGTTCAGTCGACGACCTCGACGCAGAATTCCGGGTTGTTCGAACACATCCTTCCGATCTTCCGCGACAAAACAGGTATCGAGGTTCGGGTCGTTGCCGTCGGCACCGGACAGGCGATCCGCAACGCCACCAACGGCGACGGCGATGTGCTGTTCGTGCATTCCAAGCCGGCGGAAGAAAAATTCGTTGCGGACGGCTTCGGCGTCTCCCGGTCCGATGTCATGTACAACGACTTTGTCATTGTTGGCCCGGCAGCAGATCCCGCAAGCGTCAGGGGTATGAGTGACGTTGTCGCCGCCTTGCAGAAAATAGCCGGCGCCAAGGCAACATTCGCCTCGCGCGGAGACGACAGTGGCACGCACAAAGCCGAGCTGCGGCTTTGGCAGGCCGCGGATATAAACGCCCAGGCCGCCTCAGGCGATTGGTACCGCGAAACGGGTTCCGGCATGGGGGCCACGCTAAACACCGGAACCGGAATGGGCGCCTATGTTCTGACCGATCGCGCCACGTGGATTGCATTCGGCAACAAGGGCGATCATGACATCGTGGTTGAGGGCGACCCAAGAATGTTCAACCAGTACGGCGTCATTCTGGTGAACCCCAAGGCCCACCCGCATGTGAAGTCCGAAGAAGGGCAGGTCTTTGTCGACTGGCTCTTGTCGAATGAAGGCCAGAATGCGATCGCCGACTACAAGATCGACGGACAGCAGTTGTTCTTTCCGAACGGGAATGGCGGTCCGAGCTGATCTGGTATCGGCACTGCGCTTGCTGGGCGACTGGTGCCGCGGTTCACTCCAGGAAATCGCGGCAATTCAGGTCTTCGAACGCAAGAAACCATCGTTCCAGATGCGACCACCAGCTGGCGTGTTTGCTGCCGGCAGCATGCTGGAAGACCGGTATGATCGCATTGCAGATGTGGCCAAGACGGTAGTCGTGCCAGAACGCATCCCAGGAGATGGCTTCGGAAGCACAGGCGTTATAGGCCCTAAGATAACTCTTGAGCAGATCCGCTTCGTGCAAGGCCCGGCGTTGGGGATACCAGTGCATGGCAATCATCAGGGCCAGATCCAGCCCTGCAAAATCGACCCGCCAGTCTTCCCAGTCGATCAGAATGGCTTTGCCGCCCGCCTCGTCCCTTGGATACAGGACGTTCCAGAAATGGGCGTCACCATGAATTCGGGTGACAGGCGCTCCGCTTTCGTACCGCGTTGCTTTCAGCGACGGTATCAAATCGCAGACTTTGACCAATAGCGCGGCTCGATCCTCGGAAAGCCTGTCTCCAAGTGCATCCAGAAATGCCGGCAACATTTCAGACACGTATTGGTCGAGAAAGTCTTCGCGCTTGTTAAGCGCATCTGTTGCATCTTGAGCCCANTGCGCATGTATCACAGCCAGCGACTGCANCGCCGCATGGCACCGGGCAATCGTTGGCGGCAGGGGCCAAGGCGTCGCAACATGTGTCGTTGAAAGATCTTCAAGCACGATGCACGTGGCACCGCTGAAAGGATCGACCAGCGAAGCCAGACAGGCCGCAAGCGGAAGACCTGAGCTCGGTGCGTCTTCGTAAAACGTCTGCTCGCCGGGAAAAATGGACGAAAGCGGATCCGGCTCCTGCCTGATCTTCAGGAAAAACCTCGATGGCAGGTCGGGGGGTGGATTGTCGAATACGGCTTCAACAAACGCGGTATCTGCAACATTCCACTTTGTGCAAGAGGTGACAGAAAGGGTTTCGACTGTCACCTGACCGTAGTGGCCGTCACTTGAGAGCACATCAGACAGCCATTTTCCGTCGATGTCGAAGGGTGAGAGCGGAACGGCAATGGACACGGGCACGCCCCAAGAGATTGCTGATAAACACTGTGCCGTTCGGACGAGAGAGCAATTGGAATCGATTTTAAGGTCCGTTGTCGGTCATCGCAGTGCGGATGCCAACAGGCCTACTCCCCCAGTCTCACGGACGAACTGCTGGCTTGTTCGGCGCTGGAAAATCCAGCGCGATCCAAAAACTCGCTGGCACCAATCGAGATAACCACGATTGCAGCAAAGGCAGCAAGCATCGCTCTCATTGCGTTTCTCCACTCTTGTTCCCGGCGGTTGTTGCCGTTTTCAGGTAGTCGACCAGATCGCTCCGGTCTTCCGGACGGGCAATGACCTGCATCGGCATCTTCGACCCCGGAATAAAATGATCCGGACCGTCGAGAAACAATTGGTCAATCGTCTCCTCTGTCCAGATGATATCAGATCCGCTCAAGGTTTCCGAATAGGGATAATTCGGCAGCGTTCCCGCCTGTCTGCCGAAGACAGCATAGAGCGTCGGCCCCGCCTTGCGCCCTCCATCTGCCGTCAAGGCATGACAGATGGAGCACTTGCGGGCGAACTGCCGTTCACCATTGGACATGTCCTCGGGCTTGCGCAGAAACTGAGGTGTTTCCTGAGCCATCGGATCGAACGTTCCCAGATCCTCGACCGGCCAGGAATAGACAATGTTCTCAATGCCACCGGCATGAAGCACTTCTGCGTCTTTCGAAAACGCAAGCGCCCAGATCGGGCCCTTCAGGGCAGCCTTGAAATCGGCCTCGATGGTCCAGCTCTGAGTGTTGAAGACGGTGATGTAGCCGTGACCGTCCCCCGTTGCCAGCAACTCACCATCCGCGCTGAGCGCCATGGCAAGAATCGGCCGCCGTTCCAGCGTGAAGTCGTGGAGCCGTTCGCCACTTTCGATATCGACGATCCGGGTGACGCCGTCCTGCGACCCGTAGGCCACCCAGGTTTCATTGCTGTTTGCGCCACCGAGCACCATAACATTGATGCCGAACCCGTTGCGCTCGATCACTCGCTTTTCAGACTTCTGAACAAGGTCCCAGAGTTTGATCGAGCCGTCGACCGAAGCGGAATAAAGCCAGGCGCCATCAGCGGAAAACGCGACCTTGTTCACGCCCGCAGTGTGCCCGGAGAGAAAAACGGGCTCTCCGCCATCCACCGGCCAAAGCCCGATCCGGGTGTCCCAGCTCGCGCTTGCGATCGTCCTGCCATCCGGTGAGACCGCGAGCCCCGTCACCTTGGCAGTGTGCCCTTCCAGTCGCGTTCCTGATCCGTCGTCGAGGTTCCAGAACATGATGGCATTGTCGTCGCCGGCGGAAACGACCCGGCTCTCGTCAACGAACCTGACCACCTTCACGGCTGCGTCGTGGCCATCGAGCCAGCGCGGCGTCCGTCCCGCCCAGATCCCGACGGCGTTGTCGAAACTTGCTGTGGCGACAAGCCCTGCTTCCGGCGAGACGGTAATGTCCATGACCGGGCCGCCATGCCCCTTGAGGGTTTGGAAGTCTGCAGCAACTGCGAGGCCGGCTGGCGAACAGGACAGAAAAACGATCAGCGCGAACCGAACAGGCAGCGACGAGATCCGGTTGTTGCTCGATCCCGCGCTCCTGAACACTGTCGCAACCAGCTCCTGGCTCCAGGCTATGCCAGCCCGGAGTGACGCCGAAGCGGAGTATAAGCCAATAGTCACCGGCCCGGTCCTACTCGGCAGGAACCGCGCTCTTGTCAGGCGCTTGGGTTTTTTGCTCGGCTTGTTCAACCTCTTTGACCCAGAGGCCATGGTGTTCGCGCGCCCATTGCAGCTCAACCTCGCCGGACCCCATGGCGTCATAGGCACCCTCCATGCCAACGGAGCCGATGTAGATATGGGCAAGGATCATGGCGATCATGACAAAGGCAATGATCGTGTGCCAAAGCTGCGCGTACTGCATTTCCTCATGCGGCGCGAGTTCCGTCGGCAGTGTACCGAGTCCAACCAGTTGCGGCAGGCCGAGATTGTTCAGTGCTTCGAACGTTGCTGCGAACATCGGGAATTCGAATGGGAACAGCAGGGAGATGCCGGACGCCGAAATTGATGCTCCGAGAACGATGACCCCCCAGAAAATCATTTTCTGGCCGAAGTTGAATTTCTTGGCCGGTGGGTGCACGCCCTTCTTGAGCAAACCGCCCCCGACGGCAATCCACTTCAGGTCCGTCTTGTTCGGTATGTTGTGCACCACCCACATGACGAACACCATGACGAGGCCCAGCATAAACGCCCAGGACACGTTGTTGTGGACCCATTTCGACGCCAGTGCGACCGGTGCGTAGGCGTCTTTGCCGATCAGCGGAATGATTGCGATCCGGCCGAACAATACGATGAGGCCGGTCACCGCAAGCAGGATGAAACTGCCTGCGAGCAGCCAGTGCCCGAACCTTTCGACCGCCTTGAAGCGCGTAATCGTGCGGCCGGTTTTGTCCCCATCGATCCTGATCTTGCCGCGAAGCAGGTAGAACAGGACCAGGAAGGCGAGTGTGCCGGCGAGAAGATAAGCACCGTAAATCTTCAACGGCCCGTTGCGTATTTCAAGCCAGCGCATACCGCCGTCCTGCATCAGGACGGTGGCTTCCTTGCCGCCGGACGAGACCTTGATATCGGCGGATCCGAAGCGAAGCGCACGCCACAGTTCCGGATCTGAGACACCGCCGAGTGTGCCGAGTTGTGAGGAAATTCCAGCTGCTGAATCCGGATCACCGGTCGCGTTGCTGCGGAAGTCATTGTCGACTTTCTCTCCGCGCTGGCGCTTCATGATGTCTTCCAGCGTCTGCGCACCGCCCGTCGCCGAACGGTCTGCCTGCTGTGGTTCCTGTGTCTGATCCTGAGCAAGTCCTGGTGTCAGGAATGCCAAGAGGACAACAACAGCCAAAGCGAAGCGTTTCATTGCCGGTTCCTCATACTTGTTCGTCATTGCATGTGTGCGAAGGCGAACAGGGCGGCACTTTTGCCGCCCCGCACGAAGTTTTGAGCATGCTGCCGGGAGGCCTGGCGGCGGAACCCCTCCAACGCCGCCAGGCTTGTCTCCCGGTCTACCCGCCCCTTTGGCCGTAGGCGGAACCCCAGCCCCATGCGCCGGAACCGAAGCCCCGGGCAACCACGCGCTCGCGGTAGATGGCGGAAACGACGTCGCCGTCGCCTGCCAGCAGAGCTTTGGTGGAGCACATTTCAGCACACAGGGGCAGTTTGCCCTGTGCGATACGGTTCGCGCCATATTTGGAAAACTCAATGGTTGAGTTGTTCTCTTCGGGTCCACCGGCACAGAAGGTGCACTTGTCCATCTTGCCGCGTGATCCGAAGTTCCCGGCCTGCGGGAACTGGGGCGCGCCAAACGGACAGGCGTAGAAGCAGTAGCCGCAGCCAATGCAAAGGTCCTTCGAGTGAAGAACCACACCTTCTTCGTTTTGGTAGAAACAATCGACCGGGCACACCGCCATGCAGGGTGCGTCCGAACAATGCATGCAGGCCACGGAGATCGACCGTTCGCCCGGACTGCCATCATTGATGGTCACGACGCGGCGGCGGTTGATCCCCCAAGGCACTTCGTTTTCGTTTTTGCAAGCCGTGACGCAGGCATTGCATTCGATGCATCGCTCGGCGTCACAAAGGAATTTTGCTCTAGCAGCCATTGCGTCTCCTCCTTACGCGGCCGAGATCTTGCAGAGAGTCGCTTTGGTCTCCTGCATCTGTGTCACCGAGTCATAGCCGTAGGTCTGAGCAGTGTTACAGCTCTCGCCCAGGACGTACGGATCGGCGCCTTTCGGATACTTGGACCTGAGGTCTTCGCCCTGGTAATGGCCGCCAAAGTGGAACGGCATGAAGGCAACGCCCTCACCGACCCTTTGTGTCACCATTGCCATGACCTTGACCTTGCCGCCCTCCGGACCTTCAACCCAGACCTGCGAACCGTCGCGAATACCGAGATTGTTTGCATCTCTCGGATTGATCTCGACGAACATGTCCTGCTGCAGCTCTGCGAGCCACGGGTTGGAACGGGTCTCGTCACCGCCGCCCTCATATTCCACCAGGCGCCCGGACGTCAGGATGATTGGATAATCCTTCGAGAAGTCCTGCTTCTGGATGGACGCATAGAGCGTCGGCAGGCGGTAGAACTTCCGGTCCTCGTAGGTCGGATAGTCTGCCACCAGATCCCTGCGGTTGGTGTAGAGCGGTTCACGGTGGAGCGGAACCGGATCCGGGAAGGTCCAGACGACTGCACGCGCCTTGGCGTTGCCGAATGGAGCACATCCATGCTTGATCGCAACCCGCTGGATACCGCCGGACAGGTCGGTTTTCCAGTTGGTCTTCGGTCCGGCAACTGCCTCGATGGAAGCGCGTTCCTCGTCGGTCAGATCGCCGTCCCAGCCGAGATCCATCAGCATCTGCATGGTGAACTCAGGATAACCGTCCTGGATTTCCGCACCCGGGTTCGACACGCCATCCGCGAGAAGGTTGTCACCATCACGCTCGACGCCGAAACGTGCCCGGAAGCACAGGCCGCCTTCGGCGACAGGCTTGGACATGTCATAAAGGTTCGGCGTTCCGGGATGCTTCATATCCGCAGTGCCCCAGCACGGCCACGGCATACCGTAGTATTCGCCGTCGTTCGGACCACCGATCGCCTGAAGCGTCGTCCGGTCGAACGTGTGCTGGTTTGCCATGTGCGATTTGATCCGCTCCGGCGACTGCCCGGTGTAGCCGATCGTCCACAGGCCGCTGTTGAACTCGCGGGTGATGCTTTCGACGTTCGGTGTTTCCGGATCGTCCATCTCAATGTTGCGGAAGAGCCTGTCGCCCCAACCGAACTTGTTCGCGAGCTTGGCCATAATGACTTCATCCGGCAGGCTTTCGAACAGAGGATCGACAACCTTGTCACGCCATTGCAGCGACCGGTTCGAAGCGGTTACGGAACCGCGGGTTTCGAACTGTGTACAGGCCGGCAGCAGATAGACACCGTCTGTGCGGTCATGAAGGACAGCGGAGACAGTCGGATACGGGTCGATCACGACCAGCATATCCAGCTTTTCCATCGCCGTTTTCATTTCCGTCATACGGGTCTGCGAGTTCGGAGCGTGGCCCCAAAGAACCATTGCCCGGACCGCATTCGGCTGGTCGGTGTTTGCCGGATCTTCCAGCACACCATCGATCCAGCGGCTGACGGGGATACCGGTCAGGTTCTGAAGGTTCTTGTCCTTGCCGTCGGACCCTTTGACGGTCGCAAACTGGGCTTTCAGCCAGTCGGGATCCTCATCCCATACGCGGGCCCAGTGACCCCAGGCACCAGCACTCAGGCCGTAGTAACCTGGAAGCGTGTGGCTGAGAACGCCAAGATCCGTCGCGCCCTGAACGTTGTCATGGCCGCGGAAAATGTTGGTTCCGCCGCCCGTGGTGCCCATGTTGCCCAGAGCAAGCTGAAGCACGCAGTACGCACGGGTGTTGTTGTTACCGTTGGTGTGCTGGGTTCCACCCATGCACCAGATCACGGTGCCTGGACGGTTGTTGGCAAGCGTCCGCGCGACGCGCTTCAGCTGGCTTTCCGGCGTGCCGGTCACCCGCTCAACTTCGTCCGGTGTCCACTTGGCGACTTCTTCACGGATCTGGTCCATACCCCAAACGCGGGTGCGGATGAACTCTTTGTCTTCCCAGCCGTTGTCGAAGATGTGCCACAGGATACCCCAGATCAGGGCAACGTCCGTTCCGGGACGGAAGCGCACGTATTCGTCCGCATGTGCAGCCGTGCGTGTGAAGCGCGGATCGCAGACGATGACCGGAGCGTTGTTCTGTTCCTTGGCGCGCAGCAGGTGCAGCAGGGAAACCGGGTGAGCTTCAGCCGGGTTGCCGCCGATAATGAAAATCGCCTTCGAATTGTGGATGTCGTTGTAGCTGTTGGTCATGGCGCCGTAGCCCCATGTGTTCGCCACGCCGGCAACCGTCGTTGAGTGACAGATACGCGCCTGGTGGTCGACGTTGTTCGTCCCCCAATAGGCCGCGAATTTGCGGAACAGGTAGGCCTGTTCGTTGTTGTGCTTGGCAGACCCGAGCCAGTAGACACTGTCCGGTCCACTTTCCTCGCGGATCGACATCATCTGGTCGCCGATCTCATTGATCGCCTCGTCCCAGCTGATCCGCGTCCACTCGCCGCCGACCTTTTTCATCGGGTATTTCAGACGGCGCTCACCATGTGCGTGCTCGCGCACGGCCGCACCCTTGGCGCAGTGCGCACCGAGGTTGAACGGGCTGTCCCATCCCGGCTCCTGGCCGGTCCATACGCCATTCTTGACTTCGGCGATCACGGTGCAGCCGACTGAACAGTGCGTGCAGACGGATTTTACCAGGTTTACGGCTTCCTCGGACGACTGGGCCTGAGCTTTTTGAACTGTTCCGCCTGTGGCGGCAATGGCGGCCAAACCGCCTGCGGCAACTCCGGATCCCTTCAGGAATGTCCGGCGGTCTACCGATTTATGTGCAGCGTCTCTAAGGATACTTGCACCCTGGGGGCGTCGCGCAACCCCATTGGTCTTTTTCCTAAGCATTTTGCCCTACCTTGCTTGTATCTCATTCGATACGGCTGGGTTGGATTTCAGCGAACCGGCCATCGGGCGTCACGCAACCATCGGCCGGGTAAAAGAACAGGGTCCGGTTAGAACCGGGCGCTGTCGAAATAAGCGCGGGTGTGCGCCGTGTCCTGCATTTTTTCGGACGTGGGATCAACTTCCGCAGCTTCGGCGGTTCCGGCAACCGTGGTCGCAGCCACAGCCACAGGTGCCGACAGGGCAGCCAGTTTAAGGAAATCCCGGCGGCCAGCCCCTCCCTCGGGCCCCGCTTGATCGGGCTTTTTCATCGTTGCAATCCTCCTCTCCTTGCGGCGGCAACAGGCCGCCTAAATTGCCAACGTGAAGTCAATTGGGCAGCATGTTGAAGGCTTCTGCTTCGATCTCCATATACTGCCGCCCCAAAGCGCCGACTGCTCCGTAGAAAACGGAACTGCTCGATGCTTCGAGATCTGAGAAAAAGTGAATGGCCCAAGGCTCGATATGCGTCTGGAAAAACTGCTTCTGTTCGGCGACGGACGTCACCGTACCGAAGCGGCCGACGATCATTCCGGCCATCATCTCCATGAGCGACGCGATATGGTCTTCCGGCTCACGTTTGCCGTCTGCGCGGCCAATGCCGCGCTTCGCCATGTCAGCGCGCAGATTGGCGAGCGGTTTTTCGTTGAGAAATCCGGTGAGGTAGTGGCTTGCGTAGGGAAGAAGCTCACCGCGTCCGAGACCAATGAAAAGCGCGTTGTACTCGCGTTCGGCAGTTTCCGGCGTTGTCACGCCCGCGACTTTTGAAAGCACAGTGAGCGCGCGGCCGAGCGTCGTGTCGTCACCATCAAGCCCAGCAACTTGCTGAAGCACGGTTGCGTCAACCGGCTTGACCAAGAGCAGTCCGAGAAAATCATACAGTTCTGATCGAGCCCGATCCTCCGGGTCGATTACATATTCCGTAACCGCTGCGGACATCCGCGGTATTCCTCCCTCAAGCGCGGAATCAGTTTCACTGTTTTACTGCGCCCCACATATTAGACTTTCGTACTATGAGTAGTCGAAGCGAAGCCGTCTCCTGGTGACCTGAGTGTCGTATTCTACTTCAACCGAATCTGTTTCTTCTTGATTTGATGGGGCTTCGTGCTTTTTGTCAGGTTGCACGACATCGTCATCTTGCGTCAATTGCACAGGTGCTGATTTATTTTCAACTTTTGCATTGTGCGACGCAAAATCATCTTCCGAGACCGACGTGTTTGTCTTTTCGGCCTGTGTGCCACCGGCGGCATCAAGCACCGTTTCGGCGCCGTCCGGTGCCGGGTCCTCCTCGTCGGCAAACTGCTCAAGCATTCCTTTGCCGATCTGATAGACGGTCTGAAGATTTTCAACGACGGTCGCCGCATCCGTGAAGTCGTCCGCGTAGTCGACAAGGCCATCCAGATTCGCCAGGACCGGGTTTATGCCCCACAGCCTTCGAAGTGCGCGCCTTCGCAGCTTTTCAGGC
>JGI12316J14372_10004657_pt1 | contig 11517 bp, 16 predicted proteins | sample MarCyaLeptolynsp_FD_14372 | JGI IMG/M metagenome (IMG submission 14372) | reverse complement strand
TGTTCCAGTAATAATACTTTGCAGGGACTTTTAGCCAGGCCCACCGCCAAAGACATGCCGACAAGCCCACCACCAACAATAACAATATCAAAATTTGAATTAGATTTACTCATGACACATTATTGTTGTGCTGCTGACATCCATTGTTCAATATCGTCTGCTTCTTTAATCAAGGCCTGGGTAAGCACTTCATTACTATTGCGTGTCACACGTACATCATCCTCAATGCGAATACCGGTATCCCAGTAACGCTTTGGTACCCCTTTAGATTTCGCTGGAATATAAATACCAGGCTCTACTGTGAGTACCATACCTGGTTCAAATAGTCGCCATTGTTCTTCAATTTTATAATCACCAACATCATGAACATCCAAACCAAGCCAATGCCCTGTACGATGCATATAGAAACGACGGTATTCACCATCTTTTATTAACTGGGCGGGGCGGCCTTTTAAGATGCCAAGTTTGATCATGCCTTTAGTGAGTACTTTGACAGCCGCTTCATGCGGATCATTCCAATGATTACCAGGCTGCACAGCATCAATTGCTGCGAGTTGAGCTTCTAGTACTAAATTATACAATTCTAATTGTGGTTCGCTGAACTCACCATTAACAGGAAAAGTACGCGTGATGTCACTTGCATAGCCATGGTATTCAGCACCTGCATCAATTAACAATAAATCACCATCGTTAAGGACGCTATTATTATCTGTGTAATGTAAAATACAGCCATTCTCTCCACCACCTACAATGGATGGATAAGCCGTTTCACAGCCTGCCTTGTTAAACTCATAAAGTAGTTCAGCTTCAACTTGATATTCATACATACCCGGCTGACAGCTCTGCATGGCTCGGCGATGTCCGGCGATAGCTGCTTTAGCAGCTTTTTTCATGTATTTAATTTCTACACCTGACTTAAACAGACGTAATTCATGCAGCACATGCTCTAAAGCAATAAACTCATGTGGCGTATGTGCTCCACCGCGACCTTTCTCACGAATCCGATTCACCCAACCAATCACACGATGATCAAATTCAGCATTAACACCCATGGTATAAAACACACGCTCACGCTGTTCCAGTATGCCGGGAAGAATTTCATCGATATCACCGATCGGAAACGCATCATCTGCACCATAAATCTCTCTGGCACCTTTTTGTCCTGCACGGCGGCCGTTCCATGTTTCCATTTCCATATCTCGCTCGCGGCAAAACAATATAAATTGTGCCTGCTCACGCCCTGGAACTAATACCACAACAGATTCGGGCTCATGAAATCCTGTAAGGTACATAAAATCGCTGTCCTGGCGATAATCAAATTCAACATCACGATTACGCATCTTAATTGTGGATGCTGGAATGATGGCAATCGCATCATGCCCCATCATGCGCATAAGATTTTTTCTGCGCTTGGCAAACTCTTTATCCAATTACTGCAACTCCGTTGTCATTTTTATGGGCTGTAACTCTTCTGCAACGAGTAACGCAGACATGCGCACATATTCAAGCAACTCGTTAAATGATACTTCTTCATCTTCTTCACCTGTATCTGCGCCATGCAGTTGTGAAATACGCGTTAAATCTAACAATATTTCTGCGGTATCTTGGGGCAACTCTGCTTGTGACTGAAGCCCTGCATTAGCCAGGCCGAATAAAAAACCATCGCACCACGCAGCCAATGCTGTCACGCGTTTACTCAAATCGACTGCTTCATCATCGGGCATTAATAAATCCAACTGCAAAACTGGGTCAGTCATTTGCTGGCGTACAGTCTCATATAATGAAGCAAGCAGATCATCCAGCCCTTCATTAATACTCATATAACTCAAGTCAGGAGCTAATGTACTGATACATGTATCAAGCGGGTAGGAAACATCAAGTGCCACCGCACCACATAAAAAACCATGCAGTTCCGAGGCACGTTCGCCAAAATCAAGCGCGCCCAGAGCATTATTTAGTTCTTGATAAGCTGGCAGTTGCATTTTTCCAGTCTACCACCATTAAATTCAAATATTTATATCTAGACACGGCTAAATAATGCTGATCTTTCAAGGAATTAGGCATATTTTTCACTCTGTCGTATTGACCGCCGCTGTGCTAATATCTACTATCTGTTTTTAAACATAATAATAAAAAATCTGCTATGAAAATTTCAGAAGAAGAATTTAAAAGACTAGAGATTCGCATTGATGAGCTTATTCAAACATGTGAACAATTAAAGGAAGAGAATCGACTTTTAAAAGCTCAACAACAATCTTACAGTAGTGAACGTGCAAAGCTATTAGACAAACAAGAAGAAGCACGTCATCGCGTTGAATCAATGATTAACCGTTTGAAAGCATTAGAAACAAGTAGCTAACAAAAAATTTATGAGTTCAAGTCCTATCACTGTTCAAATTCTGGATAAAGAATACCGTATTGCATGTCCTGCAGGCCAGGAAGAAGCCTTACGCGAATCAGCGACATTCTTGAACAAACGCATCTTGGAAGTTAGAGAAAGCGGCAAAGTAATTGGCCCTGACAGAATTACTGTGATGGCAGCGTTAAATCTTGCCCATGAGTTCTTAACCGAAAGGTCAGAACATCAAACATACACATCCAACATCAACCAACGCGTGCGTACACTACATGAGCGGATAGATAGCGCCATTCGTTCTTCTAATCAGTTGGAATTATAAGAAAACCCATCGTAAACTAGCTCTAGCGCCTCTGCGATATGCGTGAGCTTGTCGTTAAATCCCTTGAGCCTATTTACACACCCTGGGATTGCTCGTTAAAAGATAGTGTGCATACCTGCTCAGGCAGGGAGCCTTAAATCTCTTACAGTGAACCCACTTGAACCTTTGGTTCAAGGTCAACGGCTTCTGCCACGGTACTCATGGAGTGCGCTTTTCTCCTTCTTTATTTAATAACCTCATACAAATACCCTCCTATACCAATGTGCTAGGATTATTACCTTCAATGAATTTATTAAAGAGATATTTGTTATGCAGTATTGGCTCATGAAGTCGGAACCCAGTGAATATGGTATCGATGACTTGAAAAAAGATAAGACTGAACACTGGGACGGCGTACGCAACTACCAGGCGCGCAACATGATGCGAGATCAAATGAAAAAAGGCGACCTTGCTTTTATGTATCACTCAAATTGCGATGATATTGGCATAGTCGGAATTATGACTATACATCGCGAAGGTTATCCTGATCACACTGCATTTGATAAAAAAGATAAACACTACGACCCTAAAAGTGACCCAGACAACCCACGCTGGATAATGGTTGACGTTAAATATAAACGCAAACTGAAACGCACCATTACACTTCAAGAGTTAAAACAACATAAAGTTTTGCAAGATATGCAGCTATTACGCAAAGGTAATCGTCTCTCAATCATGCCTGTTACCAAAAAACACTGGGATTTTATTCTTTCTCTCGAATAAAGCTTAAATTTTTTTAAATATAAAAGATTTTTTATAATCTACGTAATTTTTTAAATAAAAGGCTATTAAATTAGTTTTAATGGTTGTTATGTTAAAAAATAAAGCTTATTTCTATCTTTTATGATTAAAAACTTATGTTTTTTGTATAAAACACTTTAGTAAAAACATAAAAATACTTTTTTTATTAATTTAAAAATAAAAAAACACAGACGAAAAGATTAAAAAACAATATAAAAAAACTAGTAATTTTTAGTCTATTGTTTATACTCACGTCGTCAAAAAACGTTAACGTTAAAGTTTGGAGGAACACAAATGGCCGTCAAACGCAAAACTGCGAAACGAAAGACTGCGAAACGTAAAGCACCTGCTAAGCGTAAAGCAGTAAGAAAGACTGCAAAACGTAAAACTACTGCTAAGCGTAAAACCGCTAAGCGTAAAACCGCTAAACGCAAAACAGCAAAGCGCAAAACAGCTAAACGTAAGACAGCTAAGCGCAAAACTGCCAAGCGTAAAACAGCAAAGCGCAAAACAGCTAAACGTAAGACAGCTAAGCGCAAAACTGCCAAGCGTAAGACAGCGAAGCGTAAAACTGCTAAACGTAAAACTGCCAAGCGCAAGACAGCTAAGAAAAGGCGTTAATCAAGTAGCGTTTACATTAAAAAGGGTCCTATCAGGACCCTTTTTTTTATCTTCACTTTAAGAACAACTGATAGATAGGATTATTTGTTTCATCATAATAAGCATAGCCCAACTCCTGTAAAAAGCCTTTAAATTCATCAACTTCCGATGCAGGTACCTGTGCTCCTACCAATACTCTCCCGTAAGCAGCACCGTGGTTACGGTAATGAAACAAAGTGATATTCCACTGCGAGCCCATTACAGATAAAAACTTTAATAACGCACCAGGTCTTTCGGGAAATTCAAACCGACAAATTAATTCATCCGCTAACTGTGGGGAACGCCCTCCCACCATATGGCGTAAGTGAAGTTTTGCCATTTCATTATCGGATAAATCAGTTACTGGGTATTGTTGCGAAGTCAGCGTATTAATCATTAATGGTTTTTGTTTTGTTGCATCTTCAAATTTAATACCCACAAAAATATGTGCCTCTTTATCACTCGCATATCGATAATTAAACTCACTGATACTGTGATTGCCTATCGCAGTGCAAAACTTCAAAAAACTGCCTTTTTGCTCGGGAATAGTCACAGCAAAAAGCGCTTCCCGGCCCTCACCTAATTCTGTTCGCTCAGTGACATGTCGTAAGCGATCAAAATTAATATTCGCACCACTATTGATAGCTACCAGGTTTAAATTTTTACATTGTTCACGCTGCACGTACTTTTTTGCACCCACAACAGCCAATGCACCAGCGGGCTCAGAAACCACTCGCGTATCATCAAAAATATCTTTAATTCCAGCACACAATTCATCAATACTGACCAGAATCACCTCATCAACATATTGCTTTGCTAATTCAAAGGTATTTGCACCAATTTTTTTCACTGCCACCCCATCAGCAAAGATACCTACCTGAGTTAATTCAACACGTTCACCCGCTTGCATAGCAGAAAAAAGCGTGGCTGCATCTTCAGGCTCCACACCGATGACTTTTGTGTCAGGTGAAAATTGCTTAACCCATGCAGAAACACCGGCAATCAGGCCGCCTCCACCCACAGGAACAAATACTGCGTCTATATGACCCTTAAATTGCTCCAATAACTCTTTACCTATTGTGCCCTGCCCCGCAATCACTTCCACATCATCATATGGGTGAATAAATATTTTTTTTGATTGATCGGCTATTTGATAAGCATATGCACACGCCTCATCGTAGTTGTCACCCTGTAAAACAACCTCAGCTCCCATCGCCCGAACTGAGTCAACTTTAATCCTAGGTGTAGTTACAGGCATCACAATCGTGGCATTAATATTTAAGCGTTGTGCAGCCAGTGCAACCCCTTGTGCGTGATTCCCAGCTGATGCGGCAATAATGCCAGCTTGTTTTTGCGCATTATCTAGATGAGAAATTTTATTGTAAGCACCACGCAACTTAAATGAAAAAACACTTTGTTGGTCTTCACGCTTAAGCCAAATATTGTTATCCAGGCGTTTTGATAACAGCTTTGCAAAATGTAATGGCGACACTTCCGCAACATCATAAACTGATGCATGAGAAATCATCTCGATTAACTGAGTTACACTGTATTCAGTGATATCATTAGAATAGTTGGTTTTTTTCACGAGTTATATTCGCCTATATTAATTAACTACCATGAGGAAGCTCTGATTTATTAGTGTAACGCCTGAGACGCGGCAAAAAATAACGAAAAAGCGCAGTGTATATGTCAATACATGAGCATTTTGAGTTGTTTTTTAACAAAGTATCAGAATAAATCAGAGCTTCCTTAATACTTTTCAACAGGCATAGTCTATGGATATAAATGATAAAAAGAAATTAGCTGCTGAAGCTGCGATTGATTATATACAAATTGGTGACGTTGTCGGAGTTGGAACCGGTTCTACTGCCAATTACTTTATTGATGCACTTGCGGATATAAAAGGCAAAATTGATGGTGCTGTCGCTAGCTCAGAAGCAAGCGCACGCCTATTACAGTCACATGGCATACGTGTACTGGACCTAAACGCTACTGGGCAGCTTCCTGTGTATATTGACGGTGCTGATGAGGCGACACAGCAAAGATCTCTAATCAAAGGCGGCGGCGGCGCACTGACACGCGAGAAAATTGTTGCCAATGCAAGTCGTAAATTCGTGTGTATTGCTGATGATTCAAAATTAGTTGCTTCTCTAGGTAAATTCCCCCTTCCGGTTGAAGTCATCCCCATGGCACGCAGTAGTGTGGCTCGAGAGCTGGTTCAACTGGGTGGAGTACCCGAATTACGCGAGGGTTTCACCACTGATAACGGCAATATTATTCTCGATGTACATAATCTGGAAATTTTACAACCAGCCAAAATGGAAAGTGATATTAGTGTCATGGCGGGTGTTGTTACAGTAGGTATTTTTGCACATCGGCCCGCTGATGTTTTATTACTTGGCGGCGATTCAGGACTAACAACTATTTAACATGAAAAAATCATTTCGTAACCGACTACTCGCCAATGAAACACTGATTGGCACACTAATAGCTACTCCAAGCACTGAAAACGTAGAATCACTTGCCTTATTAGGTTTTGACTGGTTATTCATTGATGCTGAACATGGCGCCTTTGGTCCAGATCAAGTCGTCTCTCTATTACAAGCAGCGCACACTTGTCCATGCTTAGTGCGCATACCTGGCCCTGACGAAGCCTGGATCAAAAAAGTATTGGATGCTGGTGCTGATGGCATTATCGTTCCACAAATAAATACCCTAGAAGAAGCCAAAGCCGTTGTAAGTTATGCAAAATATCCACCCATGGGCAAGCGCGGCGTTGGCTTGGGACGTGCACATGGCTACGGCAAAGACTTTACCACGTATCTTGAACACGCAAATCAGAATACTGTCATCGTTTTACAGGCCGAAACTAAAACTGTACTTGAATGTATTGAGGATATTGCTGCATTAGACGCAGTTGATGCAATTCTTATTGGTCCTTACGATTTATCTGCAAGTTTAGGGTATATGGGCGAGATCACACACCCTGCCATACAGAGTGCCATTCAGGATGTAGTCAAGGCATGTAGCAATCAATCAACCCAGTTAGGTATCTTTGGCGTATGCGCTGCAAACGTAGCGCCTTATAAGACGATGGGCTTCACACTGTTAACTGTCGGTGTCGATACCATCTTTCTTCAATCTGCTGCAACTAGCGAGCTTGAAGCTTTACGTAATTCCTAAACTACACAACCATGGATAATAACCGTATCACGTTAACATTTGGTGCAGTGACTATCACAGCTCAGACACGCAATACACCTACAGCAAAAGCGATCTTAAATGCACTGCCGATCCGTTCCACAGTACAGACATGGGGCGAAGAAGTGTATTTTTCTGTTCCCGTCGAAGCACCCCTGGAACCAGATGCTAAAGATGTTGTACAAGCCGGAGAAATTGCATTTTGGGTAGAGGGCAGCTGTATTGCTATTGGATTTGGGCCGACACCTATCTCGCATGGCGACGAAATACGGCTTGCTGCAGTAACAAATATTTGGGCAGATGCAGAAGATGATGTGCGTGAACTTATTAGCGTAGAGTCACAGGAAACAGTACTGGTTGACTGGGCTAAGTAATTATTTATTTATTTTTGAGTATTTAGTACCAGCTAAAGACACATCAATCATTAATCCTTTATTCCCAAATACAAATGCAACAATAGGATCAGAAATATTTGTGGAATCAATTGAGCCGCCCGCTCCTGCATCGGCAATTGCAATTGAGCCGTCAACACCCACTTCCCAGCCCGCGCTATTTCTAAAGCCACGTAAGGCTTTATCATCAAGAAATACAATAATTACTGATTTAGTTTGTGCGCCGAATTGAAATCCAAACGAAGCACCGGTCGTTCTATAGTAATCAACATGTTTATTATTAATTAATAAAGCACCCTCACCAAACTCTCCGCCAACAAAGAAGCCTGCCTTGACTATATTTGGGAAAACCAGCACGCCTTTGGCATTAGCGAGAAATTCCTTACCTTCCTTGACGCGCTCATTGAAGATATCGATTGCTGCTTTAACACGTATATCAATTTCATGCGCACTAGCCGCATGACTGGATTGGATGGACAATAAGCCAACCAGCATAAGTAAAATAAAAGAAATGATCGTTTTTTTCATAGCATGCATGCCTTCATTTTTGGCACATCAGTAAACAGTTAAACCACTAATCAGGCAGTTATTGTAATAATAAACACACCCTCAAGTCACAAAAAAATGGGCTGCATAAAGCAACCCATTAATAAAGCCAAAACTATTAAAAACTTGTTTAACGCTTAGAGAACTGCTCTTTCTTGCGAGCTTTGCGCAGACCCACTTTCTTACGTTCAACTTCACGCGCATCTCTAGTTAAAAAACCACCCTGTCTCAGGGAAGCACGCAGCTCCTCATCATATTTTAATAACGCCCTCGCAATACCCAGCTGGATAGCACCCGCTTGTCCATTCATACCGCCACCTTTGACCATAATATTAAGGTCAAATTTAGAATCTAACTCGGTAGCTTGTAGTGGTTGACGGATAACTCTGCGTGAGGTCTCACGGCCAAAGTACTGATCCACAGAGCGTGAATTAATCATAATTTCACCATTGCCGGGCTTTAGATAAACTCGTGCTGATGAACTTTTCCTGCGGCCAGTGCCGTAATATTGTGTCATTGCCATTATATTTTTATCTTAATTAGATCTGTTGCTTATATATCTAGCGGCTCAGGCTGCTGAGATTGGTGGATATGATCAGGCCCTGCATAAACTTTTAGCTTCTTAAACATAGCGCGACCCAATGGATTCTTAGGCAACATGCCTTTAACTGCGGTCTCGATGACCCTTTCCGGGTGGCTGCCAATAAGATCACTGAAATTTGTCTCTTTTAAGTTACCCACATAACCAGTATGACGATAGTACATTTTGTCTTGGGCTTTATTGCCAGTTACACGCACTTTCTCAGCATTGACAACAACAATATAGTCGCCGGTATCAACATGAGGGGTGTACTCTGGCTTATGCTTTCCGCGCAAGCGGTGCGCTATTTCTGTAGATAGACGGCCGAGTGTTTTGTCTGTCGCATCAATTAAGAACCACTGACGACTTACTTCAGCCGGTTTTGCACTAAACGTTTTCATTTTAAATTCAAGACCATAACAAAGGCGCGCAATACTACTAGAGTCGGTGTACTCAGACAAGAGTTGTGACTCAGCTGATTTAGTTTGCGGGCAAAAAAAACGCGGCCTAAATTAAGAGAGGCCGCGTAAAACATACTACCAGGGGTAGATGGAGGAGTAAAAACAAATATACAATAATATTTGAATATGCGCATTTTCTAATATAGATAACTGTTTGTCAAGATTACTTATGTGAATTTATTGTTAAATCTTTAATCTTTCGACAATAACCCCATTTTCTAAATGGTTATGTATAATTTCTTTGAGGTCATCCGTACTTTCATAGCGGTACCAAACATCATCCGGGTACACAACTGCCACCGGGCCTTCATCACAGCGATCAAGACAGCCAGCAGTATTAATTCTTAATTTGCCCTGCCCGGTTAAACCAAGCTCCTTTGCATAGTTTTTTACCTCTTTGCGCATCTCTAGCGCATCATGCTGCTGACAACATACGCCATCCTCACGCATATTCGTGCAGATAAACATATGACGTTTGTAGTAACTCATTTGCTGATATCCATGTATATATTGTGTTAGAGAGACTGCGAGATCCGTTCCCGCTATTATAAATCTTTATTAACGGATCTTTACTAGCGATTTTTCCTGGAAAATATTTACTGGCAAACCCGCATAACATTTTATATTACAGCACATGTCCAGCAAGGTAGATTTAACTCAACAAGCAGACCAATGCGTCATGTGTGGTATGTGTTTACCTTATTGCCCAACCTATCAAGTTAGCCAGCACGAGGCCGAATCTCCGCGTGGCCGTATTTCACTTATAAAAGCGCTTGCTGAAAATAAGTTAACAGCAAGTAAAGCATTAGACGAGCACATACAAAGTTGTACTGGCTGTTTGAAATGTCAGCAGATCTGCCCGGCCAAGGTAAATTACCAAGTCATTATTGATCAGGGACGAAATTTATATCGTAGCAAACAAAATTTCACTAGCCGCTGGTTACAAACATTATCAATAGCCGCAGCAACACACCAATGGGGGCATACTGCGGCCAAGTTAACTTCTCATGCTATAAAGTGGTTACCCGCTGGCAATAAGCATCTGCGCTTGCTCCAACATGTGTCCAGAGAAAATAACTATCAGTTATCTGCACAACAATACGCATCTGAGATAAATATATTTCCAGGTTGCACTGGCAATTTATTTGATCAGCAAACATTAAACAGCTTAATCAAACTGTTAGATGCGATAAATGTAAAAGCAATATTACCCAATACAATTATATGTTGTGGTGCCTTATCTCAACACAGTGGCCAGTTGAATAAAGCTGAACTAAATATAAGTAAGTTACAGGAATATTTGTCTACACAAAGCTCAAGTATATTGCTATCTGTTGCGAGCGGTTGCGGGCGTCAGCTTAATGAACAATTATCAAGCTCCTCGACTAAACATTTCGATGCCATGCATTGGTTGAGCCTGCAAGATGGTATCAAAGAACTAAAGTTTTCTAGCTTTAACCAGCGTGTGCTAGTGCATAAACCATGTACATTGAGTGCAGCCAATCAACAACATATGGATGACTTGCTTAGTAAAATACCAACCATTGAGTTAATAGAGGTTGATGACAACGTAGCCTGTTGTGGAGCTGGCGGCATACAATTATCTTCGCCTCAACAAAGCAACTTACGTTTACTCGAGAAGAAAATTGACACTATTCGTACTGTGCAACCCGACCTTGTAGTTTCAGCAAACATCGGTTGCGCATTAAATTTCAAATTAGCTTTAGAAGAGATAGGCTTGGACATTGAAGTAGTCCATCCGTTAACATTATTAGCAAGGCAATTAATTACATAAAGCTTATGAATAGGCAAAATTTTTGTGACAAATTAATCGAGGAATTTGACCGTGGATTACGCACATTAACAAAGTCATCGCGTATCACTCCACGTGAAAATCCAGCTAAAGATATTCATGAAACAGAGTTATCTGCACAAGACATGCAACTCAGTGGGCGTCTAATGCGTGTCAATCATGCCGGCGAAATTGCCGCGCAAGGCTTGTACCACGGCCAGGCTTTGACTGCTCGTGATGAAACAACATTACAGCAAATGCGCGTCTCTGCAAAAGAGGAAGAAGACCATCTGGCATGGTGCGAGCAGCGCTTAAATGAATTACAANCACCACGNAGNATGATNACACCATTTTGGTATATCGGCTCTTATGCGATTGGTGCAACAGCAGGCTTGTTTGGCGATAAGTGGAGTTTAGGTTTTGTTGCAGAAACTGAAAACCAAGT
>JGI12316J14372_10004652_pt1 | contig 11525 bp, 11 predicted proteins | sample MarCyaLeptolynsp_FD_14372 | JGI IMG/M metagenome (IMG submission 14372) | reverse complement strand
TGAACGCAGCCACGCATCACCCCCGGCACGGGCACGCCGGTCCACGTACCAAGCCAAGCCAAACAGCAGAGCAACATAAATCAGGCAGGTCCCGATTATGAGGTTTGCGCTGAGCATTACTTCTTATCTTTGCCGAGCCAGATGGAGATGCGCCATGCGCATAGGATCATCAGCGCCCAGATCGAGAAGAGATACACAGCAACGGAAAGTCCGCCCCAGCCTTGCGATCCCTCACCAAACATTTCGACGATTGGCGGCAGAAGCAGGATGGCCCCGATAATGGGAAGGATGAGAGCGGCATCGCGAGATTTTTCTTTCGCGCGCCATTCCTCTTCACTTTTGCCGGCCTTGTCGTCCCGGTCCTCAGACATTCCGGGCCTCAGACATTGGCTAGCCGTCTGACTGCGTCGACGACCGCCGTGTTGGAGAATGGCTTCGTCATGAATTCATTAGCGCCGCTTTCGACCGCAACCTCCAGGTCTCGCTTCTGGCCCTTGGCCGTCAGCATAAGGACGGGAAGGGCCTGCACGGCCTCGGTGCTACGGATATCGCGGAGCAGGTCGAACCCTGTCTTCCCCGGCAGCATCGCGTCCAAAATAAGGACATCGGGGGCTGTATCGACAATCTTCGAAAGTGCGGTTCCACCATCGCCATGGGCAATAACGGTAAAGCCGTCCCGTGAAAGAATGAACTCGAGCGATTCGACGATATAGGGTTCGTCCTCGACGATCATGACCGTTTTGCCAGCCAAGTGCGCTCCTCCCAAAAAGTGCCTGTGCCGATCCCCGTTCGGCGCATTCATAGGCGCCACGTTGGGTGTCATTTAACCGCAAAGTTTTGGATAAGGGAATGAGGTGAATTGCCTCATAGAGAATCTAGGATTTACAACGACTAGATCACGGAAGCTTCTCGGCGCCAGCGGCATTGCTTATGCGCGCAGATCCGACAGTCCGATCCTACCATATCGCTGGTTGCCGCATTCTCTGGCCAAAGCCCCAACCGCTCGGCTTCAGCGGCGTCCCAGATCAGCATGTCAGACCAAAAACTGTCTGGGCGACCGAGGGCCAGGGCGATCCGTTCCTCTCCGCCGGAAAGCTGTACCCGTTTGGTTGTCGGCACAACGTTGCCGCGCGCCATTTCAAAAATGGGCCATTTGGGACAGTCGATCTGCCGAGAACGCGCCAACAGGTCCAAGGCACCTCCCCTATGAAGGAGACGGCCGGAAATATCGCAGACGAGATGCGCGACCCGGGGACCGCCAATACTTGCGACTTGGGCGATGCGGCGAAAAACCAAGGGGGCGTCACCGTCATGGGCGCGAATCAGCGGTTCGATGCGCCAAGCTAGGCTTTCTGCCCTGCTGGAGAAGTCTTTCAAGGGCGCGCGCACCTCATCGGCAACGGATTGGATCAAGGTCTCCAGTACCAGCGGCTTCGATTCTTCCGGGTTCATGACGACGCTCACTTCAGGAAGCGTCACATCCAGGTATCGTGAGATCGGTTCCATGACGGAGGAGTCTTGTAGGTACGCGTGGAGCATTCGGTTCAGCGCCTCGACGCGCCCTTCAACCCAACCAACCGGCCTTGGTTCGCTGACGGACGTTATCCCATCGTCCCCCTCTGCTTCGAAATGGGATCGCAAAACCAGTTCGATCTCCGCGAGGCTGCCGCCTAGGTGTTGGCGCAGCAGGCCGCCGGTCTCCGCGATGAGTGCGCCGAGATCCTGGCGATACCGAAACAGGAACTCTTCCGCATCCGCCTTAGGGACGGTTTCGCGTCGAAGATTGGCGGCTTCATCGAAATAGGATGCCAGCGATGAACTGGTTGCCGACAAATTGGTCGCCTGTTCGCGCAAAATCCTTTTGAACCGCCGCCGGCGTTCGTCATCGATCTGATCGTCGGAGTCCAAGATCTCTGCGATGGACCGCAGGGTGGTTGTCTCTGTCAGCATGGCATGCACCGCATCCGACAAAGCCGGATCATGTGCCAGCCGATCGCGCAGGGCCGCCGCTTCACTGCGCTCGCGCACCAGGCTCTGAAATGTCCGTGCAGACAAGTTCGCCCATTCCGGCATCCGCGCAATGACTTCGTCGATCTTTGCGGGCGTGATTCGTTCTTCGCGAAGTTCGGTATCTTCGGCCATGTCCAGCATCCGATCGCGAAGGCGCCGTTCCGCCGATCCGTCGAGCTGGTCCAGATGCAGGCCAAGTTCACGCCCGATCGTCATCAAAAGACCGCCACCGATCCGACGCCGATTTCGTTCGATCAAGTTAAGATATGAAGGGGAGATGCCGACTTTCTGTGCCAACTCGATCTGCTTAAGGCCAATTTCGCGACGCCGTTCGCGAATGCGCAATCCTGTCAAAATTCCGGACATCGTTCCTCCTGAGACCCGAATTCGCTCCAAATCTTGATTCAGGTCAACTCGCTAGTTAAAGAATTTACTAAAATACGAGTTCTATATTTGAAAATTTACAAAAGATATGAATGTTTTTCAATGACTTATTGAAATTTTTACCAAGGTCCGTCATAAGCGGTGAACAATAATAAGACTGGGGGAAATTCTGCGGCACTCGCGCCGAATAGGGCCTACCCCGGCATCAACTCGAAGAAAACGAAACCCATCTGGGAGGAACACGATGTCCAAGTTGAAAATTCATCGCCGTAACCTGTTGAAGGGCGGTGTTGCAGCGGGTGCCGTTCTGGCTGCCCCGACCATCTGGTCGCGTCCTGCTTCGGCGTTCACGAACGAACCGTCCGGCGATACCGTTACGCTTGGTTTCAACGTACCGCAGTCCGGTCCGTACGCGGATGAGGGTGCGGATGAACTGCGCGCATATGAGCTTGCTGTTGAGCACCTGAACGGTGGCGGGGACGGCGGTATGATGAATACCTTCTCGTCCGATGCACTGACCGGTGCAGGTATCCTCGGCAAGCGCGTCGAATACGTTACGGGTGACACGCAGACCAAGTCCGATGCCGCACGTGCATCTGCTCGGTCCATGATCGAAAAAGACGGTGCCATCATGATCACCGGCGGATCCTCTTCCGGTGTCGCGGTTGCCGTGCAGGCGCTGTGTCAGGAAGCAGGCGTCATCTTCATGGCTGGTCTGACGCACTCCAACGATACGACCGGTAAGGATAAGAAGGCGAACGGCTTCCGTCACTTCTTCAACAGCTACATGTCTGGTGCCGCTCTGGCTCCGGTGCTGGCTGCGAACTACGGTACCGACCGTAACGCTTATCACCTGACGGCGGACTACAACTGGGGTTACACGACCGAACAGGCCGTGCAGGAATCCACTGAAGCTCTGGGTTGGAACACGGTTGAAACCGTCCGCACGCCGCTGGCTGCGACGGACTTCTCCGCGTATATCACGCCGGTTCTGCAGTCCGATGCCGACGTTCTGGTGCTGAACCACTACGGCGGTAACATGGTGAACTCGCTGACCAACGCAGTTCAGTTCGGTCTTCGTGACCGTGTCGCGAACGGTAAGAACTTCGAAATCATCGTTCCGCTGTACTCGCGTCTGATGGCGCAGGGTGCCGGTGAAAACGTGCGTGGTATCTTCGGGTCCACGAACTGGCACTGGTCGCTGCCGGATGCTGGTTCACAGGCATTCACGCAGTCCTTCGGTCAGAAATACGGCTTCCCGCCGTCGCAGGCTGCTCATACCTGCTACGTGCAGACGATGCTGTATGCCGACGCGGTCGAGCGTGCGGGCAGCTTCAACCCGTGTGCGGTTGTCGAGGCTCTGGAAGGCTACGAGTTCGACGGCCTTGGCGGCGGACCCACGCTGTACCGTGCCGAAGATCACCAGTGCTTCAAAGACGTGCTGGTCGTGAAAGGTAACGAAAACCCGACCTCCGAATTCGACCTTCTTGAGATCGTCGAAGTTACGCCGGTCGATCAGGTTACCTATGCTCCGGATCACCCGCAGTTCGCGGGCGGCCAGCTGGGCACCTGTAATCCGGGCGCCTAAGGCTCGGATTTGCGTTTCTGTTGTCCGGCCGTGCACCCAACGGGTGTGCGGCCGGCGACGGACGTCCTTAACGGGGGACTTTCATTATGGAAGCAATTTTTCTTCAGATATTGAACGGGCTGGACAAGGGGAGCGCTTACGCGCTGATTGCCCTTGGATTGACCCTAATTTTCGGCACGCTTGGTGTCGTGAACTTCGCCCACGGCGCGCTGTTTATGCTGGGGGCATTCTGCGCCGTTACGCTGAACGAAATTTTCCAAATTTCTTCAACTGCGATTGACCCCGAGCGGACAGATTTTCTTGGAAATCCGCTTGTCGTCGAAACGCCTTATATGGAGGTTTGGTTTGGTCCCGAAGTCGGGGCCGCGCTGATCGACTGGTCTGTCCCTTTATCAATTTTGTGCGCGATCCCGATCATGATCCTTGTTGGACTGATCATGGAGCGTGGACTGATTAAGTTCTTCTATCACCGTCCCCACGCCGATCAGATCCTAGTGACCTTCGGTCTGGCGATCGTGCTGCAGGAAATCGTGAAGTATTTCTATGGTGCGAACCCAATTCCGACACCGGCGCCGGACGCGCTGCGCGGTAGCATGGATATCGGTGCGCTGATCGGTTTCGATGCGGGAGAAATCATCTATCCCGAATGGCGATTGGTGTACTTCTTCTTTGCCGCCGTTGTGATCGGCGCGGTCTTCGCATTCCTTCGATACACGACCTTCGGCATGGTTGTTCGCGCAGGGATGGCCGATCGCGAAACCGTCGGCATCCTTGGGATTAATATCGACCGTCGCTTTACGATCATGTTCGCCATCGCCGCCTGTGTCGCGGGTCTGGCGGGTGTGATGTACACGCCGATTAACTCGCCGAACTACCACATGGGAATGGACTTCTTGGTTTTGTCCTTCGTTGTGGTCGTCGTTGGTGGCATGGGGTCGCTGGGCGGTGCCGTGGCCGCTGGCTTCCTGCTGGGGATCGTCGAGTCTTTCGCTTCCATGGCGCAGGTCGTCTCGCTGCTTCCCGGCATCAACCAGATCATCATCTACCTGGTTGCGATTATCATTCTGTTGACGCGTCCGCGCGGGCTCATGGGCCGCAAGGGCGTGATGGAGGAATAAGCGATGCTAGGTCTCAACCAACAAGATCGGAAGCTCTTCTTCATCGTGGTTGGTATCACGTTGCTGGCACCGTTCATCCTGAATCCGTTCCCGGAAGGCTCCGAACTCGCGCAGTTTAATGCGGGCTATCCGGATCTGATGCAGCGTTTCGCGATCTTCGGCATCTTTGCCATCGGGTTTAACATCCTGTTCGGTCTGACCGGATATCTCAGCTTCGGCCATGCGGCCTTCCTGGGGGTCGGGTCCTATGCCGGGGTCTGGATGTTGAAGCTTCTGACCATGAATGTGGTTCCGGCGATCTTCCTTTCCGTTGTCATCGCCGGTCTGTTCTCGCTGGTCGTCGGGTATGTGTCGCTGCGCCGGTCTGGGATTTACTTCTCGATCCTGACGCTTGCCTTCGCGCAGATGTCCTTTGCGCTGGCCTACTCGGTCCTTACCCCCATCACCAACGGGGAAACGGGTCTGCAGTTGGCGTTGAACGATCCTCGCGTTTTCGATGCTGTGAATGACAGCGGGTCTCTTCCCGTTACCAATTTCTTCGGGATCGAGATGCGGGACGGGTTTGAGCTCGCCTTGGGACCCTGGCTGTTTACGTTCAATTTCGGGTTCTATCTCTGTGCGATCCTGATGCTGATTGCGTTCTATGTCTCGATCCGCATCTTCCGCTCGCCCTTTGGCATGATGCTGCGGGCCGTGAAGACGAACCAACAACGTCTGCGCTACACGGGTAAAGATCCAAAACCCTATACCCTGGCGGCGTTCGTGATCTCTGGGATGTATGCGGGACTCGCAGGTGGTCTGATGGTCGCGATGGACCCGCTTGCCGGCGCGGAGCGCATGCAATGGACCGCATCGGGTGAGGTCGTTCTGATGACCATCCTCGGCGGAGCCGGCACCCTTCTTGGTCCGGTTCTGGGCGCGGGCGTGATCAAATACTTCGAGAACATCTTCTCGAAGATGGGCTGCAGGACTTCTTTGTCGCGATTATTTACCCGTTCATTGGTAAAGGCTGGCACCTCACGCTCGGCATTATCTTCATGCTGGTCGTCATCTTCCTGCCAGGTGGCGTGGTAGAGGGCGGACAGCGTATTCGCCGGCTTTTCTCGCGCAAATCCAATGAGGACGACGGCAACGCCGCGGTCTCTGCGGAAACCTCGAAAGAGTAGGGGGCGTCGATATGGGAATTCTACAAGTCACGGGGGTCAACAAGCGCTTTGGCGGGTTGAAGGCTCTCAATGAAGTCAATATCGACGTCGAAGAAAGCACGGTTCACGCCATCATCGGTCCGAACGGTGCCGGTAAGTCGACCCTGCTGAACTGCTTCATCGGACGGCTGATGCCCGACACGGGAACCGTCACGTTCGATGGCCAGTCCCTGCTTGGCATTCATCCGCACGAGATCAATCAGCTTGGCGTTAGCCGCGTTTTTCAGACGCCGGAAATTTTTGGGGATCTGACCCTGCTAGAGAACGTCATGATCCCGGCTTTTGCCAAGCGGGACGGATCGTTCAAGATGAATGCGTTCACGCTGGTCGACAGCGAGAATGACGTTCGCGACAAGGCGATGGCAAATCTTGAGGATGTTGGGCTTGGCGATAAGGCCGACATCGTCTCGGCGCAACTGTCGCGCGGCGACAAACGTCGCTTAGAACTGGCCATGTGTCTGGTTCAGGATCCAAAGCTGTTGCTGCTCGATGAACCGACGGCCGGCATGTCGCGCGGGGATACGAACAACACAATCGACCTTATGAAATCGATTGCGTCGAAGGGCATGACGATGGTGGTCATCGAACATGACATGCATGTCGTGTTCTCGCTGGCGGACAAGATTTCCGTCCTTGCACAAGGCACGGTGATCGTTGAAGACCTGCCGGAAAACATCAAAGGGAATCCGAAGGTTCAGGAAGCCTATCTGGGAGGAGCGCATCTATGACGATACTTGAGAACCAGTTCGGCTCTGGGACCGCTCCGTCCGTGAAGCCTGTGATGAACCAAGGCGGTGCACCGGCTTTCTTTTCCTGTTGGGACGTCCACGGTTTCTATGGCGAGAGTTACATTGTCCAGGGCGTATCCTTTGACATTCGCGAAGGTGAGATCGTTGCGCTTCTGGGCCGGAACGGTGCTGGAAAAACATCCACGCTGCGCTGCATTGCGCGTACGAACGACCCACAGCTTCGCAGCGGGGAAATCTGGTTAGATCATAAGCCGCTTCATACGATGAAGTCGCATGAGGCGTCGGTAATGGGTGTCGGTTTGGTTCCGGAAGACCGCCGGATTATTCAGGGGCTGACCGTCGAGGAGAACCTACAGCTAGCGCAGATTGCGCCGCCGATCGGTTGGTCTATCGAACGCGTCTACGAGCTTTTCCCGCGTCTGGGCGAGCGGCGTAAGCAGGAAGGCACAACCCTATCTGGCGGCGAGCAGCAGATGCTTGCAATTGGCCGGACGCTGGCGCGTGACGTGAAACTGCTGTTGCTGGATGAACCCTATGAGGGGCTGGCGCCGGTTATCGTGCAAGAGATTGAGAAAACGCTCGAGCACATCAAAACCTTGGGGATCACCACGATCATCGTCGAACAGAATGCGATTGCCGCGCTTCACCTCGCGGACCGGGCGATCATTTTGGACATGGGGCAAGTCGTGTTCGATGGCTCCGCCCAAGAGGTTCTGGATAACGCGGAACTGCGCCAGGAATATCTGGCGATTTAAATCGCGATTGAACGAAAAAGTTCGAGGAAACGCCTTCCCCGCTGGCTGTCCCGCCGGCGGGGTTTTTTATGATCCAGTGGGCGCGTTTAACCTTCAAAGGCGGGCATCATGGATCGTTCGAGCCCTCAACCGGTTTGGTCGCCGCACGTACGGCCCCCACTGCGGAGAGCAGCGAGGCGCCGGAGTAGATCATCAGACCAATGAGAGTCGCCTCAGAATAGTCGACCCGCCCCTCTATGGCTTGAAGAGAGAAAATCACGAATGGTCCAAGCGCAGTCAGGGAACTGATGGTCAGAGTCGAGACCAGGGATACGGCCTTCTGCAGGGCGTAGAGAGGCGGCACCGTCAACAACACGCCGAGCAGGACAAAAACAGCGATCTCCGCAGGCGGTACCGGTTCGCGCGCATCCACGCCGGCAAGTGCCAGAGCTCCCGCGACCATAACGTAGAGCGGTAGTCTTAGGCCGAGTACGGCACCGGGGCCGACGCCCACCTTCGTTAGTCGCTGGGAATGCACGAGAACCCAGGTAAACAGCACACCATCCACCAGGGCCAATAGAACGCCGCCAACAGCCGCCGCTGTTCCGCCGCCGCGCACAAAACCGGACTGGCCGGTAATCGTAATGAAGCCCAGGTAAAATATGCTCAGGAACAAGAGGCACGTTCCAAGGCCCTCTACTCGGTTCCGCATGCCTTCGCCTTCTTGAACCCCGAGCCTGTAGAGAACGTAGGTGGTCACTGGCATGGCGGCGGAGGAAATTGCGTAGGTTGCTGCCGGCTCGACCAATTGTACGGAGAGCAGAAATGCGCCGAGCGCGAATATAACGCAGACGTTGAGGGCGATTAGGGGGCGGGGATTGTTCCAGGCATTGCGAAGTGTTTGAGGGCTTCTGATCGCGGTTCCGCCCACAAACAGGACAACGATCGATCCGAATACGAGGGCCCCGAAGTGAAACGAACTTATGTGCTGGAACAGGCCGCCAAAATAAACGAATTGCACGGACTCAAGTAGGACGAATGTGAGGGTGAGGAAAACTCCGGCTATGGCCGCGTTCAAACGATGTTCTCCCAATGAATGATTGGGCGCTCAGAGGAGAAATGCACCAAACCTCAGAACGAAACAGGTTTCGATTTATTACTCGTCCAGGACGAGTTGGGAAAGTTCGCTTGCCGCCATCCTAAGGTTTGGTAGGAACTGAAGCGCGCTTTCCAGTGAATGCCGCTGGACGGGCGCGTGGAACGACAGGGTGGACAGCAGCCGTTTTTGATCGTCCAGGATGGGTACGGCAACGGCGACCATGCCGACCATAAATTCTTCGTCATCCGTGGCATAGCCACGCTTACGCGTTTCGATGATGGCATCCCGCAGATCAAGAGGGTTTGTTACCGTGTTCTCGGTCATCTGTTCCAGGTTCGCAGAATTCAGATAGCGATGAAGATGACTGGTCCGCAGCGAGGACAAATACATTTTTCCGCTGGCGGTGCAGTAGAACGGAACCTGAGTTCCCACAGGCAACTGAATGCGAAGCGGCCACTTCGTTTCGACACGATCCAAATACGTCATCGCATCTCGATCCGGCGTGGCCAGGTTGCAGGTTTCCCCGATCTCATCGGCCAGCCTATTCATAACGGCCANACGCGCTGTCCTTACCCGAAGGGACGACAGGACATTGACCGCCGCGACCCGCAGTCGACGGCCGGCCGTAAAAGACCGTCCGTCGATTTCTCTCTGCAGGAATCCTTCGGCTTCAAGCGTCGCAAAAAGCCGATGGATCGTAGGCTTCGGGAGGCCGATTCGCTCGTTCACGTCAGTCGGCGTCACAGGGACACCGACCCTCGCGACCTCCTCGATGATCATCAGGAGGCGTAGGTTCGTCGGAATTGTATCTTTCGAACCTAGCTCCACAACCACTCCACTAGCCATCTTATTCAGGCAGCAGCATTGTCGCTAAATCTGGAATAAGCGCGACAACGAGCCATACTGAAATGAGCGACACAAGATACGGAACTGTATATCGCAGCAATCGGAAGTATGGAACTCCCGTAACCCCGCTGGCGACATAGAGGTTAAGCCCGTATGGCGGCGTGACAAAGCCGATGGATGCACCGACAAGGAAGATCACGGCGAAGTGGATCGGGTCCACGCCGACCGATGCCGCAATAGGCGCCAGGATCGGTGCCAGAATGATCGTCACAGGCAGTGATTCCAGAACCATACCCGACACGAACACGATTGCCATGGCGGCGAACAGTACGGGGTAGTACCCGCCCATCGACGTCAGCATTTCCGTGATGAACGCGTCCGCACCGAGCAGTGACAGGATCTGCTGCATCACGACCGAAATCGCGATCAGCGGAGCCAGCACGCCGGAAATCTGAGCCGACCGCATGGTGATGCTCGGGATTTCCCGAATGGTGAACCCTTCGACCACCAGCATTTCNGGGTAGGANTTCTGCGTCCAGTCGCGATCCATATCCATTTTGAAGATGTGGTTCGCAACCCAGCTCAGCAGACCTGCGATGATACAGAAACCAACCGTGACACCCGCAGCCTCCGTCGGGGANAACTTACCGGTGTAAATCCCCCAGAGCACGAGACCAATGGCGAAGAAGCCGAGCCAGGCACCGAAGGCAGTTTTCAGGACNCGATTGACTTGAAGCTGGATCAGGTGTCCCCAACCNTTCATCCGGCAGATAATCCAGCANGCCAACTGCATGCCGCAAACCATCAGCGTGCCGGGCAGNATCCCCGCAACGAANAGGTCCGAAATCGGCAGGTTCAGCAGGAACCCGTAGACGATGAANATGATCGANGGNGGAATGATGATCCCGACCGTACCACCCGCAGCGGCTGTCGCCGCGGAGAAGCGCTCGTCATAGCCGCCCTTCACCATTTCAGGATGCAGCATCGACCCGATCGTAGCGGTCGTAGCCGAGTTCGACCCGGAAATAGCGGCGAAAAGTCCACACGCACCGAGTGATGCCATGGCAAGACCGCCGCGTATCCATCCCAAACATGAATAGGCGAAATCAGACAGCCTCCGGGCAATCCCCGATTTGTTGATCAAGTCCCCAGTCAGGATGAACAGCGGCATCGCAAGCAGCGCGAAGCCTTTGTTGAAAACGTTGAGAAGCTCGGCGCCCATATTGTCCAGGGTCAGACCCAGAACAAAGGAACAGCCGACAACCCATGTGGCGATTACCAGGAATACCGGCACGCCCAGCATGAAAAGACCCGTTACTCCAAGCGAGATGAGGGTGATGAAAGTTGCGTCAGTCATTATTCCCCACCTCCGATAACGGCTTTCTTGAGCATCTCATTACCTTCCCGGTAATTCTGTAGATCCTCTTGGAAATTCTCGATGACCCGGGCGCCCATAAGCAGGAACGCCAATGGTGCGGTGATCAGGAACCACCACTGCATCGTGTTGTCCGTTCCCAGAACGATCTGGAAGTTGGCGGCGGACAGCGCGGCAGCACGGCATGTCGTTACGATTACGATCACAACGAATCCCATCCACAATGCACTATCCAGGCAGAGGCACAGCAACTGGCCAGTTCTGCCCATCCGACCCCTAAATTCCGTGAAGCTCAGGTGAGAGCGGAGTTTGACGTTATAAGTACATCCGAACCACGCCATGATCATGAATAGGAGCGGCGGAATCGTCGTGGACCAGGGCTGCTGATTCGAAAAGACGAAACGATCGACCACGCCC
>JGI12316J14372_10004650_pt1 | contig 11528 bp, 9 predicted proteins | sample MarCyaLeptolynsp_FD_14372 | JGI IMG/M metagenome (IMG submission 14372) | reverse complement strand
GCGAAGCGCGTGACGATCTCTTGTGTCATGGTGCTTTATTTGAAAGTCTCTTCTGGATTGGAGGCGCGGGCTGCGCCCATGTGTGGCGCGGTCTTAGCACAGGCACGGTCGGGGCAAAATAGGATCAGCTCCGTTTCTTGTGACAGCATGAAAGGGCAACGTTTGGCGGCCGGGCAGGACCCGTTGCAAAAAGATAAAAACCGCCAAATTGCGGTGGCCGACACCGATTCCGAAAAAGGAATAATCGAACCGCCCCGAACTTGGAGTGAACAGACGGGCAGATCGTACCGTTCCACCTGGCAAGCGATCTTGCAGTCCGGAAAGAAGTCGCAGACCTCGGACAATGTCTCGGTCTGGGAACATCAGGCCCTTCTGTGGGTCAGCTTTTTGTTCGCGTCCGGAATTGCGGTTTACTTCACGTTGCCTGCTGAACCTTACTGGCCGCTTCTCGTCGCCGTGCTCACTTTTGCAGTCCTGTGCGCGTTTTTTGCAAGAAACCGTGCCGGACTTGGCCGGTTTGCTCTGCTGGCCTTGTCTTTTTGGGCGGGCCTTACCTGTGCGGCTCTGCGCACTGCCTTTGTCGATGCGCCCCGTATCTCGGAAGAAATCAATGTGAACCTGAGCGGGTATGTCATCGAACGGTCGGATCGCGTCGGCCGGACGCGCCTTGTCCTGAAGGTTGATACCGTGAACGATCGTCCCCTGACCAAAACACTATTTCCCAAGAAGGTGCGTGTTTCGGTACCACAGAAGACAGACGCGCGCGTGGGAGACAAGGTTCAGCTTCGTGCACGCCTGTTCCCGCCTGCCGGACCTGTGGTGCCTGGAGGGTACGATTACTCCCTTCGTGCTTATTTCTCACAGGTCGGTGCAACCGGCTTCAGTTTCGGTCAGCCACAAATTGTTCCTCAAAGCGAAGTCCCGCTTCGGATTCGCGGCAGTGCATTGCTCCAGTCGCTTCGGTCCCATCTCAAGGAAAAAATTACAACAAGTTTGCCGGAAGGGCAGGAAGCAGGGCTGATCGTTGCACTCCTTGTCGGAGACCGAAGCGGGATCAGTGAGACACAGGAAGAAAACCTCAGAGCGGCGGGACTTGCCCATATCCTGGCGATATCGGGTTTGCACATGGCGCTCTTTGCCGGCGGCGCTTATGCAGCAGCTCTGTTTCTGATGGCCCTCTTTCCATCCTTGTCCCTAAACTGGCCTATCCACAAATTTGCGGCCGTCGCGGCCCTTTTTGCTGCTGTTTTCTACCTTCTTGTTTCTGGAGCTTCGGTGGCAACCCAGCGGTCGTTCCTGATGATCGCGCTTGTGTTTCTCGCAATATTGATTGGGCGCAGGGGATTGACGCTTAGAAGCGTCGCTCTTGCGGGTCTCGTACTGTTGGTGCTCGCTCCTGAAAGGCTGTTTTTCCCAGGGTTCCAGATGTCCTTTGCCGCGGTCATCTGTCTGGTCGCTGTCTATGAAACCTGGCGGAACCGGTTGGATCCGTTTGCGCGACTGAAGCGTCCAAGCGCTCGAATGAGCAACCGGATAGCCTTGTCGGCTTTTCAATGGGCGGCCGGGATCTTGATTACGGCTTTGGTCGCAGGGCTGGCGACCGGCATCATCGCCGCTCATCACTTTGGCCGCATCGCTCCTTTCGGACTTCTGGGCAATTTTCTCGGCATGCCCATTTTCAGTTTGCTGGTCATGCCGATGGGCGTTCTTGCCATGATCCTGATGCCATTCGGCTTGGCTGCCCTGCCGCTGACCGTCATGAAATACGGAATTGACCTGCTGCTCTGGATCGCTGCTTTTGTCGCCGGACTGGACGACGGAGCTGGTGCGATCGGCAGGGTGACCGTCTTTGAAATGGTGGCATTTTCCGCGGCACTGTTCGCCTTGCTGCTGTTGCGTGGCTGGTGGCGTTTAAGCGCGACTGGACCGCTGCTGATCGGGGTATTGCTCCTCTTGAACTCGCCGCCACCGGATATTCAGATCGCCGCCTCAGGGAACCGGATTGCCGCTCGAGACGACAATGGAACGTTGCGGTGGGTCGGGCAACGCAGATCATTCGTTTCGGATATCTGGTATCAGACGGAGGGTGTTGAAGAAGGTGCGATCAGATCGCACAAGATGAAATCGCCTCAAGTGAGGTGTGACGAAACGGGGTGTGTTGTCCGGGCTTATGCCTTCCGCGAAGGTGACGTCGCACAGAATGCGGTCACTGTACGCTACTTCATAGCGTTGCCGAGATCGCAGGATGCCCTGCGGATGGACTGCAGGTATGCCGATTTGATCGTGAGCGATTTAGTCGTATTTGAAAGTTGCGATGCCGGCCTCGTCATTGACCGGACAACGCGTCGACTAAGGGGCGCAGTCTCGATCTGGCTGTCACAAGAAAAACAGGCCGGAGGAAGTCTGGTCTCGGACGGGATCTACCTGCGAAACGGCACTGAAACGACAAAGGCGATCAAAGTGGATGACATACGGTTCGCCGTCAGTGCCAATCCCCGCCCTTGGCACAAAAAGGGCGAGGTCGCTCGCGTAAACCTCAGGTAATTCACCTGCTGGACATTAAAGAGCTTCCGCCGTGTCCATAGTCGCACACATCCCTCTCAGAGGAAGTTGGACACACATCGGCTCAGTGATCGATCAGTACTGACGGAAGAGAGCGACAAGACGACCCTGCACGCGCACCCGCCCGGGTCCGAAGATCCTTGTTTCGTAAGCAGGGTTGGCAGCCTCGAGTGCGATGGAGGCTCCCTTCTTGCGAAGCCGTTTTAGAGTTGCTTCTTCCTCGTCGACGAGCGCGACGACAATATCGCCGCTATCTGCGCTGTCCGTGCGCCGAATGAGAACGGTGTCCCCATCCAGGATGCCGGCGTCGATCATGGAATCGCCGCGCACTTCAAGCGCGTAGTGTTCACCTTTTCCGAGTAGTTCCTGCGGTACAGTAATGGAATGGCTATGGGTTTGAATGGCTTCGATCGGAACACCTGCCGCAATACGGCCCATCACCGGAATTTCGGTTCCCGTTGCTGTGGGGACAGGATCGGGACGCGCCGGTTCCGGTCTTCCGAGCGACCCTTCGATCACTTCGGGAGAGAAGCTTCCGCGAGGACGCGGGGATCCAAGTCCGGGTGCGATCGATTCAGGAAGCCTGACAACTTCCATTGCCCGGGCACGATTGGGAAGACGTCTTATGAAGCCGCGCTCTTCCAGTGCCGTAATCAGTCTGTGAATGCCGGATTTGGAGCGCAAATCCAAGGCATCCTTCATTTCATCGAATGATGGTGGAACACCAGTTTCCTTCAGTCTTTCGTGAATGAACATGAGCAGTTCATACTGCTTGCGCGTAAGCATATCGGCTTCCCCTGACCGCGAATCTAGACGGGTACAAATCGAGAACAATTTACCTGTTCCCATTGTGTTCTGCAAGGGTAAATGTTCTCTTACTGTTCTATGCTTTGGTTTCGGGAATGCCCCAGGCACAAGGAAATATTACGAGAACATCAGTCGAGTTTTGTGATCAGAAGCTCGCATGTCACTAGAGTTGGTGCCGTGTTTGGCTTCACGGTGCCGCGAAACAGGTTCCCTTCAAGATCAACGCATCGAACCGGCAAAGACAATTGGTTGTCGTCATGACACCCGGCCTCCGGCAGCAGAAGAATTTCTGAGATAAGGCCTGTCATTGGAGAGCTGTCCAGAAATTCGGTCCCGGCAAGACTTCCGAGACCGTGAACGCCGTATTGCCGCGCTTTGAGCTTGTCAGCGAGCTTTTCAACGCCTGCAGAAAGGTCCTCAAAGGGCGCCAACGTCGCAATCAGGGCGTTCACTGGCTCTTGCGTGAAGGTCTCGGGATGTTCTTTGACACGAAACAGGGTGAATTCGGTTTCCGGATCTTCCGCCGCCTCAAACATCGCTCCCTTGAGACCCCAGCCGGTTATTTGCGAGGGATCGCTTGTTTCGATGGTGTGCGGAAGCAGGTGCCCGAGGTGGTTTGCACCTTGCTCGGACCAATAGGCATGCACGTGGGCAAACCAGTTCCCGTCTCTCCGGCCGAGCACTGCAACAGAATCGTCAAGATGGGCACCGGCGGAGCGTCTGGTCTCGCTGTACCAGGCTACGTGGCGGTCATCCGCCGCACGATCCGGCATGACATAGTCGAAGGATTTCAGCCTGAGAGACTTGAAATTCAATATCGCCGAAGCGAAACCGGATTCTTCTGCCCAGGTTCCCAGAAAGCTCTGGAGTTGTACGCCCGCCGGCAAGTCGATTTTGACCGGCGTCGCATTGCAAAGGACAAACGGATGCCGATCGGCCGATTTCGGCCCTGGATGCCGGATTTGCGAAAGCGACAATGGGGCAGGGCGTCTCATATCAGTCCCCGCTCGGTCAGATGTTCGCGAACAAGTTTTTTTGTAATCTTTCCGTAAGCGCTGGTCGGCATTGCCTCGATGAAAAGGTATCGCGCTGGCATCTTGTACCGGGCGATCTTGCCGGCCAAAAACTCCGATAATTCTGCTTCGACCACGGACCTGTCCTTGTGGAGCACACAGACGGCCAGTCCAATTTCACCCCAGTGCGGGTCCGGGATCCCGAGGATGGCGACTTCAGAGACATCGGGATGCGCCAGCAGCACTTCCTCGATTTCCTTCGGATAGACATTAGACCCCCCGGATATGTACATGTCCGAAGCACGTCCTGTGAGATAGAGAAACCGCTGGTCGTCCATGTGCCCGATGTCCCCGGTTCGGAACCAGCCGTTTCTGAAGGACTTGGAGTTTGCAGCATCGTCCTCCAGATATCCGGCGCAAACAGCGGGTCCGATGACGCAAACCTCGCCGGTTTGTCCTGCGGGCAAAAGGTTACCTTCATCGTCCTGAATGCTGACTTCAATCCCGGTTCGCTCGGTGCCGCACGTGCCGATCCTTGCGTCAGGCCCATCGTCTATATGGTGATCCTGAGGGCGCAGAACCGTGATGTTTCCGGTCACTTCTCCAAGGCCGTAATACTGAACCAGAACGGAGCCGAGCTTTTCAAGCGCGTGCTTCTGGTCTTCCCGATACATGGGAGCAAACTGGAGTGATCAAACCGGTCCACCGCAGGATCTTCAACGAGGCGCTTCACGATTGTGGGGACAGTGAACAAGTTGCTGACCCGATGTTTTTCGATCAGTTCGAATGCCGCAGCAGGACTGAAACCGCCGCCCGGCATGAGGACATGTGCTGCGCCCACGGGGAGTTGGGCGATCAACTGTAAACCAGCGCCGTGGGAGAGGGGCGCAATCACGAGCGATGCGTCCAGTTCGCTGGTTCCTGGCAGGAGATCCGCCAGATAGTTCACGGTGACAAAGCCAATCTGGCCGTGTGTGAGCACGACCGCTTTCGGCCGTCCCGTGGATCCGGAGGTGAAAAACAGCCAGCAGGGATCATCGTAGTCGACAGCCGCATTCTCGAACGGCAATCCGTCAAAGCGGTCGATCAGCTCTTCATAGTTTTCGCCGCAATGGCTCGCCCCGATGCAGATTGTTCCAACCAGATCCGGTTGACCGTTCCGGACAGCGTCGGCTTGATCTTCGAATTCCGCGTCGCAAATGAAGAGTTTCGCTTTGGCTTTTTGTCCGGCGTAGGCCGTTTCGGCCGGTGCCTGCCGGAAATTGCAGGGGACCCAAACCGCTCCGAGCCGAAAGGCAGCCAGCATGATTTCGATCATCTGGTTGGAATTCTGCGCCTGAACGAGAATACAGTCGCCCTTCTTGATCCCGAACTCCGTCGTTAGCGCATTGCAAAGTGCCGAAACACGCCGGTCGAGCTCGCCCCATGTCCAGGTCCGACCCTCCCAGACCACTGACTGGCGCTGCGGCCAGCGCATTGCATTTCTGGTCAGATAATGCGCCAGGTTGGTTACGCGATTAGAACAGCGCTTCATCATCGACCGATCATTCCCTTTTCCCGGTAGCGTTGTGCGCGACGTTAGGATGCTCAGGTGCGATTTGACAAGGCGCGCCGTTTGCGTCTCATTCCAAGCTGCCAACACCATTGCTCCGAAAGCCGCGTTCCACTCGGGAGACAGCTCATGACAGACATCAGTATTACCGACTGGGACGATGCCTATGCCAACGCCGCGCACATCCAGGGAGCTGAACACTATCCGGACAGATGGGCTGCGGACGCAAAGGCGTTCAGAACCCCCCCCCCGTTTATGGGAACAAGGAGCGGCTGCGTCTTGACCTCTTTTATCCCGAAGTGACGTCCAAGGGACTGGTGGTTTTCGTTCACGGCGGTTACTGGCTGCGGTTCGACAAGAGCTATTGGTCCCATTTTGCCTATGGGGCGCTGAAACATGGCTGGACGGTTTGTCTACCGAGTTACGAATTGTCGCCGGCGGCAGACGTCGCGGAAATCACGAAACAGATCGGCGTTGCGATTGGTGTCGCCGGTGAACGTGTCAGCGGGCCGATCCGCTTATCGGGTCATTCTGCCGGCGGCCACCTGGTCACCCGCATGCTTTGTGCGGACACGCCACTGGATACAAGTCTTGTTGAACGGCTGGAAAAGATTGTGTCGATCAGCGGACTGCATGACCTGCGGCCGCTGCGAAACACCCGAATGAACGAACACTTCAAGCTTACGGAGACGGGGGCGACATCCGAAAGTGCCGCCTTGCAGAAGCCGATTTCCGCTTGCCCCGTTACGGCTTGGGTTGGGGCCGAAGAGCGTCCGGAATTTATTCGCCAGTCCCGATTGCTGGCGGAGGCCTGGGCAAATGCGACCGTTCACATCGACCCGGAAAAGCACCATTTCGATGTCATTGACGGGTTGGTTGACGCAAGCAGCGACCTGACGCGCACGCTGGTTTCCGGCTAAGCGCATTGATGGCACTTATGCAGAGCTTAAGTCTTGGTGATGCGCTCTGCGATTTCCTGGTTGAGCATCAGCATTTCGATCATGCGGCTGCGGGCCTGCTCGCCATTCCCTGCCTGGATGGCTTCTGCGACCTTGATGTGATTGCTTCTTGAGAGGCGTTCTTCAGGAACACCGTCCCGCCCGGCGGCGTAGGAACTGACCAGGACCGCGTGAATCAGGTTCTGGAATTGGGCGAGCATGAGATTCCCGCTCGCCTGCAGGATTGTGGAGTGAAATGCATAGTCGGCGCCGATCATTGCCTTTTCACCGAGATCGGAGCGAATGGATTTTGCTGCAGACAGGATTGTTTCCCGCTGTCTCTGGCTTGCGTTTGTCGCGGCAAGGGATGCGGCTTCCGGTTCGAAGATGAACCGAAGCTGCGTGGCCTCAGCGTAGATCCTGGCCGTCATTGGGCATTCAGGCGTGTGCCAGCGGATCACATCGGGATCCAGCAGGTTCCATTCATTGAAATGGCAAACCTTGGACCCGTAGCGGCGCGCGGTTCTCACAAGTCCCTTGCCACACAGGACCTTGATTGCCTCACGTATCACCGTTCTGGACACGCCAATGGCTTCCACGAGCTCACCTTCCTTGGGAAGCGTCGAGCCAGTCGCGTAGTCTCCGCGGGCAATGCGATGCCCCAGATGTTCGACCGTGTCCTTGACGGCTCCTGTGGGTAGTGACGTCAGGATTTTTTCCGGCAGTTCGAATAGTGAGCGGTTTGGTTCTGTCATTTTACCGGCTCGGTTGCGCGAACTAATGTGCGTCTAAGCTGAGTGGAATAGATCCACTACTATTATTAATACGAGAAAATGTACGGAAATGCTACGCAAAGCTTTTGCAAACGTACTCTGGAAGCGCAATCAGAGGCTGTATTTGCTTAGCTTGTCTGGTGAATACTGGGAGTGTCGCCGAGTAATCCTGATTGCTTTGAGCGTGATTTACTATCAATTGGAAGTAAGATTTTCGAGGCTTCCGATTTGAAAACATGCAACCGATCACGTCGTTTCGCCCCAGACGGTGCGGTTAGGCACGTGCTCGCTTGACGGAGCAAGGTTTGACGCCTCGTGAGCAGGGAGAGGTCAGGGAAGATGTGCCATTCAGATCGTGGTCATCAGTGAGGCGAACCGTGAGCCAAGAGGTCAAATGGCCCGGTTTTCGCCAGTCCCGTAACGGTATGTCTTTATTTGGAACCTGAACTCAGCAAAGCACCGGCAATCGCAAAAAGCGCTCCAACAACAACGGCTATGCCGACCTGTCCGAGCCCAAAAACAGCAAGCAAACCCATAGCGACCAGCGGCGTTAGAAAGGCGAGGCTGGAGATAGTTGCCGTGGAGCCGGCACGTGTTGCCCTGTCCCACAACACGTTCGCGACCGTGAAAGGCCCGATTCCCATAAGTGCAATCACGAACAATTCCTTGGCCGATGGCCAATAGATAGGTTCAAGCAAGACATGTGCGCCCAAGGCACACACCCCGGCAAGCCCGAGTGACGGGCCGACAACATCCGTTTCAACTTTCGCAAGCGAACGGCCAACCGAATAGGCTGCGAAAGTCAAGGCGCCGCAGACACCAAGCAAGGCGCCAAAAACGTCCAGGTTTCCGGTCATCTTTGGGGACAGGGCAATTGCAACGCCAAAAAAACCACAGGCTATTCCGAGCGTTTGCAACAAGGAAGGCAGGCGTCGGTGTAACAGAGAGGCCAGCAGGACAAACAAAACCGGCCAGAGATAATGGACGACATTCGCTTCAGCTGGTCCTATTCGCGCTATGGCTGCGAGATAGAAGGCGTTGTTGCCCATCAATCCGATCGCCACGAAGACCAGTGTTTTCAGCGGCACGGACATAAAGGCTTGAGACCTGCCTTGTTGAACCGCCAGCAAGTAAGAGAGCACAGAGCCGATCAAGGCCGAGGCACCCAGAACCAAGAGCGGTGGTGCAGGGCTTACCGCCGTTGCAAGCGCTGGCCAGCTCGCCCATAAAACGACAGCTCCAGCGACGAGGGCATAGGACCTTGCGTTTGGGCCACTAGAGTTGATTGTACTCCACCTTGCTCGCAGCCGTTTCAGCAAATGGCAAAGCATGTGGCGGAAGGGATGCGCAGGGTTTGCGAGGATCATCGTCATTTCAATTCAACCGATGCCGTACTCATAAAGAAAATATTTTCTCAGTTAGACAAGATGTCGAACAGATTGCCAAGTTCAGTGCGCAGGTCTTCAGGGTCCTCCAGACCAATACTAATCCGCAGGATTGTTCTTTGATGTAGAGCATTTGCAAATTTGCGGCCTTGCCCGATGGTCACCGGTGCAACAAGGCTCCGCGTTCCGCCCCAGCTTGCACCGATTGCCATGAGTTTCAGTTGGTTCAGGCCATCGTCCAGATTGGCTTCCTGTTTCGCACTCAGCACAACACTGAAGACGCCGCTTGACCCGGAGAAATCGCGTTTCCAGAGCTCATGCTGCGGGAAATCCGGTAGGGCGGGATGCAAAACCAAATCAACATCTTCGCGTGCGGACAATTCTTCAGCGAGGCTCGACGCGACCTTGCCCGCATGCTGAAGCCGAACGCCCATCGTCTCGATCCCCCTTAAAGCAAGGGCGACTTCATCCGGACCAACGCCGATGCCCAGCATGCGCATCGTGTCACGCAATTTCCTGCGCAGTTCCAGGTCCTTCACGCTAACGGACCCGAGCAACAGATCCGAGTGCCCTCCAACATACTTTGAAAGCGCCTGCATCGAAAAATCGATGCCGAGATCTAGCGGCTTCAAGTAAAGAGGGGTCGCCCAAGTGTTGTCGGCCCCGGTCAAAATGCCGTGCTTCTTTCCAAGCGCCGCAATTGCCCGCAAATCCTGCATCTCCATTGTTGTTGATCCTGGGGTTTCTGCCCAGATCAGTTTCACCGAAGGGTCGATCAGCTCTTCGATCCTTTCGCCGTCGGGCCGGTAGATTTTGTGGTGGATGCCCCGCGGTTTCAGGTAGTCGAGACAAAACTCAAGAACGGGCGGGTAGACGTTGTCGGGGATCAAGACCGTATCGCCCGGCAAAAGAACGCTCAGGAAAACAAGTGTCGCTGCGGACTGACCGGATGGCACGATGACTGTGCGCAGCCCGTTTTCAAGGCTTGTAAGCTGTGCCTCAAGCGTTCTGGTGGTTGGTGTTCCGTGCAGGCCGTAGAAATAGCTGTCGAGATCGCGCTCAAGACGCGTAGCGAAAGCCTGAGCGTCATCGAACACGATTGTAGACGCGCGATAGGTCGGGACCGTCAGACTTGAAAATTCAGATTGGTCGACATTGGGATGTATCGTGCACTTTGTAGCGTCGCGCATGGGTTTTCCTCTCAAAACTCGGCGAACTACAGCAGAATTCTTTCTGGCAAACAATTTATAGTTTGGCATATTACCATGCCTAAATCTTATATCTCGTGAGTTGTGATCATGAAGTTCAGGCAGCTCGAAGCCTTCCACAATCTGATGATCTCGGGATCGACGGTTCGCGCAGCTGAGTTGATGCAAATTACGCAGCCGGCGATCAGCAGAAGCATTGCCGAACTTGAGGCATCCCTTGGTTTCTCACTCTTTGACAGGGTGCGCGGACGGATGGTTCCAACCACCGAAGGTCAATTGTTTTTCCGGGAGGTGTCAGAGAGTTTCAAAGGCATGGACCGGTTGAGGTCCGTCGCCGCGGCGATCCGGGATTACGGCTCGGGGCATTTGAAAATTGCCTCGCTTTCAGCCCTCGGAGCGGAGATGGTGCCGAGGGCAATTCAGGACTTCAGATTGAAGAACCCGCGCGTCCGGATAACGCTTCACATCCTGCCTTCGGCGCAGGTTCGCAACCAGGTTGTGGATGGTAACTTCGATGTCGGTTTGGCAGCCGATGAAATAGATCGCTCCGGACTGGACACGACCCACTTTGGCGGGTTTTCAGGCGTCATTGCCATGGCTCCCAATCATGCCTTGGCAAAACTGGACACGCTCGGCCAAGAAGACCTGGTTGGCCAGCCAATGATTGGGTTGGCGCCGGAAGATAGGGCACGCCACCGGTTTGATGCGATCTTGAATGATGCAGGCGTTACGCCCGACTATGTGGTGGAAACACCTTCTTCGACGACGGCATGTGCCTTGGCTCTTTCAGGTGATGCGATAGCGCTGGTCAATCCGCTCGTAGTTGACGGTTTTGTTGCCAGAGGGCTGGTGGTGCGCCCGTTCACACCTGCGGTCAATTTTCGCTCGTTCCTTCTGTTCCGGCCTGATGCGCAAAAATCGAAGCTGGTGAGGGACTTCACCACGTGTCTCTTCAACCTCAGGAACACTGCGTGCTGACCGCGGACCAGAGGGGGCGCCAGGCTTTCATTTTGCGATGCCCCCCAAATCTCGCATCTCCAAAAGGAACATGCCAAACCGTTTGTCGCTCTGCGCACAAGTAAACCCGCTCAAGCCGGGCGAATTTACAAGCATTGCCGGTTTTCCGTAAAAATCCGGAGGACAAGCAAACAAGTTCCAAAATGTTTCAAGAATTTCGAGCGCAAATTCGACGTCGAACTGAGTTTATTTACAATTGATTTTTATGGAAAATTTAGAAAACCTGCGCACACTCCGTAATCGAAGGAATGACTGAGTAATACGGACTTACTG
>JGI12316J14372_10004648_pt1 | contig 11533 bp, 7 predicted proteins | sample MarCyaLeptolynsp_FD_14372 | JGI IMG/M metagenome (IMG submission 14372) | reverse complement strand
TTGCTTCATGCTTTGCTGAAGTTGAGTGCCTGTAGCAACATCATCTTTCATTTTCATGGTGGCTTCATAGTACAAGGTATTACCAGTAGCTCCAGCAACTGATTCCATAGCCTCAACGAGGGGTACACCTGCAGCAAACATAGTCGATAGTGTTCTAGCAAATCTTGCAATAGCAGACTTTTCCAATATTCCACCTACTATGGGGATTTTTAGTGAGAGAATATCTAATTGTCTGCGCATAGCTGGTGATTTTTCTTTTGCTGTTTTGAAGCCAAATATCGCAATACCAAATCCGATAAATATCATCCACCAATATTCTTGAACAAAATCAGATAGGCTGATTACCATCTTAGTAAATGCAGGTAAATCTGCTCCGAATCCTTCAAAAATGCTTTGGAACTGAGGTACGACAAAGATTAGAAGAATCATGCAAACAATGAAAGCTACTACAAGTACGGCAATCGGATAAAAGAGTGCTTTTTTGACTTTTGCTTTGAGTTCTTCAGTTTTTTCTTTATATGTAGCTATTTTATCTAGCAGGTTTTCTAGTGCTCCAGATTGTTCTCCTGCACCTACTAAATTACAAAAAAGGTCATCGAAATATTTAGGGTGTTTCTCCAAGGATTCAGCTAGACTTGTGCCTCCCTCTACATCGGATTTGATCCCTAATACTAAGTCTTGCATTTTTTGATTTTCATGACCACGGCCAATGATTTCAAATGATTGAACTAAAGGGACACCAGCCGTCATCATTGTCGCTAACTGACGTGCAAATATGGCTATATCCTTTGGTACTATTTTCTTGCCAGTACTACCGAAAATAGATTTGGGTTTTTTCTTTACTTTGGTTGGATTTATACCTTGTCTGCGTAAATCGGCTTTAAGGAGTATTTCGCTACTAGCTTGAGCTTCGCCTTTTACTTTTGATCCTTTGCGATCGAGACCTTCCCATAGGAAAGTGATTGGGTTTGATGCAGCTGTTGCCATAATTAATCCTTAGTCACACGATTAACTTCTTCTAAACTGATTGTTCCGTCTTTTACTTTACTTAAGCCTGACTTGCGTAGGTCGGGTATACTTTCTTTATTTGCTTGGTCTGCTAATTGAAGAGAGTTACCACCTTCCATAATAATACGACCCATTTCTTCTGAAACTGGCATTACTTGGTAGATGCCTACTCGGCCTTTATACCCACTTGTACATTGATCGCAACCTACAGCCTTATAAATGGTCAGATTTTTCAGATCACTCTTCTTGAAGCCTTCCTCCATTAGCGCTTCTTCAGGCACTTCGTCTTCAGTTTTGCAATGGTCACAAAGTTTTCTGGCAAGCCTCTGGGCTATAATTAACGAAACAGCAGAAGCAATATTATATGGGGGTACTCCCATGTTGGCTAAACGCGTTAATGTTTGTGGGGCGTCATTTGTATGTAATGTAGATAATACTAAGTGTCCAGTCTGAGCCGCTTTGATAGCTATTTCAGCTGTTTCTAGATCTCGTATCTCACCAACCATAATTACATCAGGATCTTGGCGTAAGAAAGCTCGTAATGCTGACGCAAATGTTAAACCTACTTTTGGTCTTACATTGACCTGATTGATGCCAGGCATATTTATTTCGGCGGGATCTTCAGCTGTCGATATATTACGATCAGGAGTATTTAAAATATTTAATCCTGTGTAAAGGGATACTGTTTTACCTGAGCCAGTTGGGCCGGTAACTAATATCATTCCGTAAGGTTTGGCGAGTGCATCTAAATATAGCTGTTTTTGTTCATCTTCGTAACCTAGGATATCAATTCCTAACATAGCACTACTTGGGTCTAAAATTCGTAATACAATTTTCTCACCAAACAGAGTTGGGCAGGTATTTACACGAAAATCGATGGCTCTCTTTTTAGAGAGTTGCATTTTAATGCGTCCATCTTGAGGAACTCGTCGTTCAGAAATGTCTAGTCTAGACATGACTTTTAATCTTGCACTTATACGTGGTCCTAATGTTATAGGTGGGCTTGCTATTTCTTCTAGTATTCCGTCTATTCTAAAGCGAACACGAAATGTTCTTTCATATGGTTCAAAATGAATATCCGAGGCCTTTTTATTAATAGCGTCTAGTAGCACTTTGTGTACGAAGCGAACGATGGGTGTATCATCAATATCTGAATCGTTGTTAGCATCATCGGGTCTATCTTCTTCATCTGAAAACTCCAGATTATCTAAGTCATCATCTAGTAATCCATCCATCGACATGGATGTGTCGCTCATTTCAAGTGCTTTGTCTAAAATTTGTCCCAGTTTGTCTTCCTCAACAAGTACTGGTTCAGTCGATATTCCCGTATTAAATTTGAACTCGTCTAATGCGACTAAGTTCATTGGATCTGAGATGGCGACAAATAGTCTGTTACCTCTTTTTTGTATAGGTAATGCGTGATGTTGTCTGATTAGTTTTTCAGGAACTAAAGAAATTGGGATTGAATCTAAGTCTAAAGATTCCAAATCAAGAAGTGGAATTCCAAATTCCATAGAAGCGCAACTAGCTAATGCGTGAGCTTTGACAATGTTATTACTAACTAAGTAACTTGCCAACGACGTTTGGTCATCACGTGCTTTTTGCTGAGCATTAGCAGCATCTTCTTCTGATATTAGCCCATCGTTTATTAAGCGAAGCGCTAGACCGCCAATGCGAACTGATGATGCAGGAGTAGCCATCTGAATAATTGTTAATTAATATCTATGCTAATTTTATCAGAGATTACACTAGAAGTAGTAAATTTACCGATAAAATTGACTATTTTATAGTTAGTTAGTGACGTTTTTAGTTTTGGTAGCCTCAATGATGGTCGATTGTATTCTTACAAATTACCATTAAGCCAGAATCCTGGGTATGAATAGCCAGTTGATAGAGATTCATTCCAATTATTGTATTTAATGCTTTGATAAAGAAGCGTTAAAGTACATAGAAATAAAGCTATAGTTATTGTTCTAAAAATAAATAACAAATATATAGAGTTCTTGGTTTGTGTTTTATGTTCGTTATTGATTTTTAATTTTCTATAATTAGACAGTGATAATATGACTACAAGCATACCAAATAGCTGGCTACCAGGCATAAGATAAATACCGCTGACTAAGCTGTGTATTATAGAGGTACATATAGACAAGGCTAGTCCATAGCTTATAAATAATTGTTTTTGAATTGATTCATTTCCAAATTTACTTATAGCCGTTTTTTTTATTTTATATAGATATTTAAAAAGTGGGATTATAAGTAATATTGATAAGCTGAGAGTGGAGGGAATGCCCCATTCACTTGTAAACCATAAGATACTATTATGCGGGTGGCTAACTGTATCAGAATGCAGTGTATACATGAATGGGCCAATTCCAAATATTGGGCTTTGATAGATTAATTTGATTGAATCTAGCCACATTGAAAAGCGTCCTGAATCGTCAATGCGAGAGATTGAGTAACCAGAGGCTATAGAATTAGTATCAATTAAATTAGGTATAATTTGAGTTATTATGAGAAAAATTGTTATACCAGAAAGCCAGAATAATATTACTTTCCATGCAAATAAGCTGAAGCTCCTGCCTAAATATAACCACAATAATATTGTGCTAACTAAATATGCCACGATAGTGCCACGACCACCTGTGATTAAAATTAATGAAATGTAGATACTAATAGAAAAATAAGAAATACATAGCAAAGTGTTTTTCAGTTTATTGTTTGGATTTAAATTTTTAGTTATATATTGGTGTGAAATTATTAGCAGTGGAATACACCATGTTTGTATTTGGTTTAAAAATCTAGGATTTTCAAACCCATGATAGTTATATGCTTTTGAACTACTAAAAATTTTTTCGGAGTAGTCAAGTATCAATGGTATCAAGTACGCAAAAACATATAAAAAAACACATGCTGAAAATAGCATTATTGTAAATAAAAATAATGTCTCGCTTATTTCATATTCATAATAAATTAATATGGAAAAAAAAATGCTTACGTACAACCAGTAACCTAGTATAGAGATTTTAGGTTCTGTAGATAAATAAACAGATATTAAGCCGCAGGACATTAATAATATAATTAAATATGTAATTAATTTATTATCTGGTAGGCTAAACTTTTCGAATGCTATTATCGGCAATAATAATAGTAGTAGTATCTGTAAAATTCTTTTAGAGTTATAGTCAGATGTATTAAGTATATCTGTTATGTAAGTTCCTCCACATAAGATCCAAGCATTAATCAAAACAAGTAGTAGTAGCCATAATGTCTTAATTTGTATGATTTGCACGAGAAAGGTGAGTAACTTTAGGAAGGATAGAGTTTTATTTGATATAAAAAAGCCTCGCAGTGCGAGGCTTTTTTATTGTAAATTGGCCCTACATCTACATATGTATTACATTGTGCAAGTAGGGTTGTTTTTTTATACTATGTACCACTTCTACATTGATTTGGTCTAAACTTTTGATCTAGTGTGCCGCCAACACAGTTCATAGCAAGACCATTTGAGCCAGCACTGAGAGCAAATATTAAAGTATCACCATTTGCTTCTGCATTAACTCCCTCAATAGTCATTGTTACTGTTGCCGCATCGGCTGCTGTTCTAGCATATGTTGCAGTATTCGCATATGGAGAGTTATCAATCATGGCTTCAAGTTGAGTCTCTTGATCGCTTCCTGCAGCAGGGAATGTTCCAGCAGCCACATATGACTCATATAGATCAGTTTTGATGCCTGACATTAGCGCCATAGGTTCTGCAATTTTTGCACGAGCTGTATAGTCCTGATACGCTGGAAGTGCCACTGCAGCTAAGATACCTACGATTGCAACAACGATCATTAATTCGATCAAGGTAAAACCTTGTTGTACTTTTTTCATGTTAATGCTCCTCAATTTAAGAGTATTGGTTAGTAAGTTTAGATACCTACGCTTCCCTGCGCTCTTAGGCTTACCTCGAACCCCTGGAAACTGGTCAACTGAAATTCAGTTATTATGGTTATGTATTCAGATTTTATGCCAAAAATAATTCAGACTGAATAAACCGTGGTGGAACAATACTTTATTCAGCTTATAGTTTTTTATGCAAAAAGGATGGGCGGGTCGCTTTGGGTGTTCTATGGATATTTATGGCACTAAGTGACATAGATTGTCACTCCAAATCAAGTTTTTTGAGTCTGTAGCGTAATTGTCTAAAGGATATGCCCAGTAATTTAGCCGCGGCAGTTTTGTTCCAGCGTGTTTGCTCTAATGCAGCTGTAATCGCTTTTTTCTCTTTATCTTCGAGGTATTTTTCCAATTGGTCTTTGCTTAGGCTAATGCTGGATTCTTCTGTATTAGTATTCAAGTCTTGAAAGGTGTTCTCCAACGAAGGTGTTTCTTCTGTAAGTTGAATATCATCAATGGTGATAGTGTCATTGTCACATAATGCTGCTGCGCGTTCTAAAATGTTTTCAAGTTCTCGAATGTTACCGGGGAATGTGTAACTAGTTAGTTTTTTTAGCGCACTATCATCAATATTTAAAAAATCAAACTCATAATTGTCTTTAATCTTCTCTAATATATGAACAGTTAGTTGTCCAATATCTTCGGTTCTATTTCGAAGTGGTGGTACGGAAAGCTCAATAACATTAATTCTATAGAATAAGTCTTGTCTGAAGTTTCCTTGTTCAACTTCTTGATTCAAGTCTTTGTGGGTCGCGCTTAAAATGCGTACATCAACGTTAATCTCTTCCTGTTTACCGATGGGTTTGATTGCACGTTCTTGTATCGCGCGTAATAATTTCACCTGCATGTGTAAAGGTAGCTCTGCAACCTCATCCAAAAATAGGGTGCCACTTTGAGCGGCTTCGAACAATCCTTGTTTATCGTTCGTGGCACCTGTAAAGCTGCCTTTTAAGTGCCCAAAAAATTCACTCTCCATGAGTTCGGTTGGAATAGCGCCACAATTTACTGGAATAAAAGCTTGGTCGTGTCGTGGCCCTTGAAGATGAATTTCTTTTGCGACAAGTTCTTTGCCTACACCAGACTCGCCGCGTATATAAACAGGTGCTTGGCTGCGAGCAAGTTTAGAAATGGTTTTGTTAAGCTTTTTCATTTCTGGAGATGAGCCAATCAAGCGAGTTTTTGCACTATTGGATATTTCTGTCTTTATATCATTTTTATGGGATGAGAGTCTTAATGCCCCTGAGACAAGTTTGCGTAGAATCTTTAGATTAATTGGTTTGGAGACAAAATCGAATGCGCCAGCTTTTAGTGCCCTGATAGCAGTTTCCATGTTGCCATAGGCGGTGATAACTGCGGCGGGGATATTAGGATATTGATCTTGGATATGTGCAACTAATTCAATACCATCGCCATCAGGCAATTTCATATCTGTTAAACATAAATCTATGGGTTGTTCTGCTAATATCTTTTTAGCCTCATTTAAACTGGCAGCGGCAAATGGTTCCAAATCCATGCGGCTAAGTGTGATTTCAAGCAGTTCTCTGATATCAGATTCATCATCAACTATTAAAATATTTTTTACCATAACATTTATAATTGTGCGCTATTGGCAAATCGAATTCTAAAGCAACTTCCGCCGTTGCTGATTGTACTATATGTCAGGTCTCCACCTGTACTTAAGCATAATTCTTTAGATATATATAGACCTAAACCGGTACCTGAGTTACTCGTAGTGTAGAAAGGCTCAAATAATTTTTCTTGTTCTTTGTATGGAACACCGGGACCATTGTCAATTATATCTAAATAGCTTGTTTTGGTAGTATTGTTGGTATAGCCACGAAGAGTGATGATAACTTCATTGCTATCACTGTTTGCATATTTAATAGCATTAGTACATAAGTTCCATAAGACTTGATGTAAGTAATTGGAATCACTGAATACACATAAGTTATCTTCATTGAGTTCTAAAGAATACCAATTACCCGTGAGCTGATTGAATTCTGCAAATTCACTAATAAATTTATCTAGCCATTTATTTAAACTGATTAAATCAAGGTTTGCACTTTCTTTGCGCGACAGACGTAATATGCTCTCTATTATTTTATTTAGACGATTTGATTGATCATGGATAATATTAGCTAATCGTTTATTGTCTTTAGAAATATCCTCAGATTCGTCTAACAATTGTGAGGCATGGCTTATCGCGCCTAATGGATTTCTTATCTCGTGTGCGATACTAGCTGTTAAACGCCCTAGAGAGGCTAACTTACTTTCTTGAATATGTCGATTTAGCTCCGATGTGTCTGATAGGTAGATTACTGAGCCTTTGTCTTCGGCGCGTGATCCAACCTTAGTTATACGTGCTTGAAGCATAGATTGATTGGTTCGGGTAATCTCATATATCTTATTCCTGTCATTGATACTGGCTGATGCTAGCCACATTTTATGCGCGTGATAAAGTTCCAGTGATATATCTTTAAGTTTAATATCGTTTCTGTTGCTATCAACATTAAGTAAATTAGTTGCGGCTCGGTTCATAAGCTTTATGGAGTCATTTTCATCAACAACAATAATTCCAGAGTCTATACGATTGATCAGATGATCATTAAGTTGAACTAAATTAGCAAGATCAAAGCCACGTTTTTCAGCCAACGCTGCGCTTTCAGAGACTCTTTTTGCGAGTGTAATAGCGAGAAATGCAGTCGCAAACAGTGCTATGCCTATAAGGCCTGTTTGGCTGTATGAGGTATCATTGATTAAACCAGAAATATCACCATAGAATTCTTGTGATATTAGTGCAACTGCGCCATATGAGGCAAATAATAGAGCGGATTGACCTGGCAATAACAAAGAAGCACCTGCTATTGGTGCGAGAACTAATGTGCCCCAGCCGCTACTAATACCACCTGACATTAGTGTAAATAGAGAGATTGATGCAACATCAACTAGTACATTAATATGAACCTGCGTTTTTAATTTGAGGAGTTTTTTGGTGCTGGTTAAAAAACAAGTTAAAGAAAATGCTAAATAAAAACTGCTTAATAAAAAGAAAAATTGACCGGGCTGTACTCGGCCAATGAAGGTGATTTCTACGAAATTAAAGCTAAATAATAGTGCAGCAATAATCAGACGGTAAGCATTTAATAGTTGCAGTGAGCGAAATTGATGGGACTTTTTTTGATCGTCTTTTCGGCGTTTTGGTGATTTGGCTTGGCCCATAGCATTGTTCAATACGGCTAGAGAAATTAAGCAGTCCTGATATAGTATCAATCTTTAGTAAGAATAACACTGCAAAGTCTTTATAAAATAACCCGGCCATCCTTCATAAGATATATGACACTAAAAATATTACTGGCTCAGCTCAATTTCCTTGTTGGAGATATCGAGGGGAATTGTGACAAGATTTTGAATTGTATTCAGAGCGCTAAAGAGAAGCATAATGTTAATTGTGTAGTTTTTTCCGAGTTGGCTTTAACTGGCTATCCTCCAGAAGATCTTTTATTCAGGAAAAAAATCAATCTTAGAATACATAATGCCATTCAACGTTTAGTTGATGCATCAACAGGAATAACTATTATCGTTGGAGCTCCATGGAAGGCTGAGGGTGCTTTATACAACGCAGCCTTAATAATACAAAATGGTAGCTTGAATGATAAATATTTCAAAGTTGCACTGCCTAATTACAATGTATTTGATGAGAAAAGATATTTTTCTTCAGGTCAGGCTGCATGTGTAGTAGAGGTTGAAGGTGTTAATCTGGGTATAACAATTTGTGAAGATATTTGGGGGGCGAAACCAGTAATGCTGTCTAAGCAGGCGGGTGCTGAGGTAATAGTAAATATCAATGCCAGCCCATTCCACATTGGTAAACAAAAGCAGCGTGAAGGTACACTCAAACAGCGTACTAAAGAAAACTCTTTGCCTATTTTGTATTTAAATCAGGTGGGTGGGCAGGATGAATTGGTTTTTGATGGCGCATCATTTGTACTGGATAATACTGGCAAGAAAATCGTGCAAGCTAAGTCATGTGCGGAAGATGAAATACTGCTTGAGATAGATGTTTGCACTAAATCTATCAGGTCAATTTTACCTGTGCTTGATGATCATCTAGAAAGTAATCTGGCAATGACTTATCAAGTTCTCACGTATGCTTTGAGAGAGTATATAAATAAAAATAATTTTAAAGGTGGAGTAATCGGATTATCAGGAGGTATTGATTCAGCACTAGTCTTAACCTTGGCAGTAGATGCATTAGGTGCTGGAAAAGTTCATGCAGTGATGATGCCTTCTAAGTACACTTCGGACATGAGTTTGCAAGATGCACGGCAGCTTGCGACAAATCTTAATGTTAAATATTCTGTGATTGAAATAGATCCATTAGTTACAGCATTTGAGAGTTCTCTTGCATCATTATTTGGTGGCTTAAAAAAGGATACTACTGAGGAGAATATACAAGCGCGTATTCGCGGTGTGTTATTAATGGCTATTTCTAACAAGTTTGGCAATATGGTGATATCTACTGGTAATAAAAGTGAGATGGCAGTAGGCTATGCGACATTATATGGGGATATGGCAGGGGGGNTTGCACCCTTAAAAGATGTGCCAAAAATGTTAGTGTATGAGTTGTCGCGCTACCGAAATTTAATTAGTAAAGTCATCCCTGAGAGAATAATAGAGCGTCCACCTAGTGCGGAATTAGCGCCTGATCAGATTGATGAGGATAGTTTACCTTCTTATGAGATCTTAGATCAGATATTGGAGTTATTTATTGAACAAGATGTAAGTCGGGATGAAATTATTGCTAAAGGTTTTGATGAAGAAGAAGTTTCAAAAGTAATTAAAATGATTTTTCAAAATGAATATAAACGTAGGCAGGCACCACCCGGAGTAAAAATTACCCAACGTGCTTTTGGTAAAGATAGGCGATATCCTATTACATCCGGTGTCATTAAATATTTACAAGAGAAGTAAATTTAATCACAGTAATAAGTTCTAAGTCTCAGCTTCTCTAATACTCTATCCCAAACATTTGTGGCACAACTAATTCTAGTTGTTGCATAGTCGGGGTCAAGCAATGAACCATCGTCTCCTAAGAAGTTTGCCGCGTAGATTTTATGCGTATCATATGCTAAGTCATTTATACCTAGTTGGCGATAAGCAAGTTCCAGAGTATAGACTGCTTGAGGCATGGAAGGCGCACCTTGGTATTTTTCCATCACATATTTTGCCCGGTTAGCTGCGGCAACATATGCGCCTCTACGCATATAGTATTCTGCGACAGTCAGTTCATGTTCGGCTAATTCATTACGTAAATAGATCATGCGTTGTTTTGCATCGTCAGCATATTCACTGTCAGGGAATTTTTGAATGAGATTTTTGAAAACTTCAAATGAAGCAGCTAAAGGAGCAGGGTCTTTATCGGATGGGTTTCTTGGTATAACAAGGTTCAAAAAAGTTTTGCTTTTGTCAAAATTAGCTAAGCCCTTCATATAATAGGCATAATCTACATGTGGATGTTGTGGGTTTAACTTAATAAAGCGATCAGCGCTACTGATGGCGCTATCCATATTGCTTTGACGGTAGTAAAGATAAGCAAGTTCAAGTTGAGCTTGTTGAGCGTAGCGTCCAAAAGGATAGCGCGACTCTAAGAGGCTATAGCTTTCGATTGCATCGGAAAAGCGGTTACTTTGCATCTCTCCATTTGCTTTTTGATACAATTGGCTAGCCGTGCGATCTTCAGTAATAGTGGGTTCTTCATCTTCATCGTCGCCAAAAAGCCCTTTAACTGTTGAGCAGCCAGTAATAGAAAATAGAATAAATAATAAAAGTAACTGTTTATATGGAAACATGCTAATCATAGTGGTCCAAGGCCAACGGAAAATAAATTGTAATTTTACAGAATTATACATCAGCTGAGAGATCGCGAGGATATGTTAGTAGAAAATAATCATACTGTGATTATCCCTGATGACCATGCTGGTTTAAGGCTGGATAAGTCGCTGGCAACCTTATTTCCACAGTATTCTCGAGCAAAAATACAGTCTTGGATAAATTCACAGCAAGTCAGTGTGAATGGGAGTTATCAAACGCCTCGATACAGTGTTTCTGGTGGTGAACAAGTCATTTTGGTTCCTGCGCATGAAGATCAGAATATTCAATATCAGGCAGAGAATATTCCCATAAATATAGTATTTGAAGATGAACACCTGATAATTATTAATAAGCCTGCTGGCCTAGTAGTTCATCCAGGAGCTGGTAATCACCAAGGGACCCTGATGAATGCATTGCTATACCACAACTCAGAACAGTCAAGACTGCCGCGTGCAGGCATTGTGCACCGCCTGGATAAAAATACCTCGGGAATTATGGTGGTTGCCAAATCACAGCTTGCTCATACAGGTTTAACTAATTTGTTACAGGAGCGTCAAATTGAACGTCGATACTATGCGGTAGTTCGTGGTCAACTCATATCCGGAGGTACCATAGATGAGCCGATAGGGCGGCATCCCCATGACCGAACAAAAATGGCGATTAACGAGCGTGGCAAATCAGCGTGTACACACTATAAAATTATTGAAAA
>JGI12316J14372_10004647_pt1 | contig 11534 bp, 10 predicted proteins | sample MarCyaLeptolynsp_FD_14372 | JGI IMG/M metagenome (IMG submission 14372) | reverse complement strand
GAATCTTCGCCTATAACGCCCATGGCCGAGCGCCAGCAACGCAGCTTCCTGTATCCCCTCGCCCTGTGTCGGGTGCGCGTGGATCGTTGCCGCGATGTCCTCCAGTGTCGCCCCCATCTCCAGACCCAGGGCAAAAGTTGACGCGAACTCGGAGATATTCTGGCCGGCCGCCTGAATGCCCAGCACGAGATCGTTGTCCTTGCGTGCAACGATCCGCACGAAGCCTTGTGTGGCGTCCAGTGTCATGGCACGTCCATTGGCCGCCAGCGGGAATTTTCCGACCTTGATATCGTATCCGGCATCTTTGGCTTCATCGGCAGAAAGCCCGACTGAGACAATCTCCGGATCGGTAAAGCAGACGGCCGGGATGGCCGCCGGTTCGAAGGACCGGCGCTTTCCGGCAATGATCTCAGCGACCACATGGCCCTGTGCCATCGCGCGATGCGCCAGCATCGGATCACCCGTCACATCGCCAATGGCAAAGACGTCCGTCATGGACGTTCGGCACTGGGCATCAATCCGGACCGCCGCACCGTTCATGGCCAGACCGAGCTCCGACAGCCCCCATCCCTGCAGACGGGCGCGGCGGCCGACGGTCACCAGGATCCTGTCGGCCTGCAGGCGCTGCGTCGCACCGTCCGGGCCGGCGACATCCAGCGCATCACCGCCGTCGCTGACGGCAACGGCGCGGGTGTCCAGGAGAACGTCGATTCCGAGCGCCTTGAGACTTTTGCCGACGAGAGCCGACAGTTCACGATCATATTGCGGCAGCAAATCGTCGGTCGCTTCGACAATCGTGACGCTCGTTCCGAACTTGGCGAAGGCGGTGCCCAGTTCCAGTCCGATATAGCCGCCGCCTACCACAACAAGTCTGGAAGGCAGAGAATCAAGCGCCAGTGCTTCGGTTGAGGAGATGACCGGCCCACCGAACGGCACGTCCTTCAGTTCCACCGGCTCCGATCCGGGGGCCAGAACCACATGTTTCGCGCGGATCGAAGCCTGGCCTGTCGGTGTGTCGACGATACAGGTCTTGCCATCGCGCATGCGCCCGGTACCGGATAACACTGTTACGCCGCTTTTCCGGAGCAAACCGGCCACGCCTGATGTCAGCCGTTCGACAATCCCGTCCTTCCAGCCGATCACATCGGGCAGATCGACCGATGGCGGCGGAACCGACACACCCGGCATCTTGCCATCGGCGGCCTTTTGCATATGGGCGACCGTGTCAGCAACGTGGATCAGGGCTTTGGAAGGAATACACCCGACATTCAGACACACCCCTCCCAAGGCATGCTCTTCCACCAGGATTGTATTCAATCCAAGCTGACCGGCACGAATGGCAGCCACATAACCGCCGGGGCCACCGCCCAGAACCAGCACCTCGCAATCATGCGTTTCCATTCAATGCTCCATAAACAGCGTTGCCGGGTTTTCCAGGGAGGCCCGAATATGCTGAATGAATTCCGCTGCGTCCCAGCCATCGATAATTCTATGATCGAAGGATGACGACAGGTTCATGACTTTGCGCGGCACAAAGCCGCCGTCCTGGTAAACCGGCCGCATGGCGATCTTGTTGACCCCGACAATCGCCACCTCAGGACTGTTGAGAACCGGTGTGGAGACGATTCCGCCCATCGCGCCGAGCGACGTGACCGTGATGGTCGATCCGGTCAGTTCGTCGCGGGTGATCGAACCGTCCCTCGCCGCGGCGGCAAGGCGCTGCGATTCTGCCGCCAATCCATTGATGTCCAGCGTTTCGGCGTGGCGCACGACGGCGACCATCAAGCCGTTGGGCGTCTGGACGGCCATGCCGATATGCGCGGCGCCATATTGCCTGACCACGCCGGCGTCATCGTCATAATGGGCATTGAGCTTCGGAAACGCCTTCAGCGCCGCCACCATGGATAGCATGATGAATGGCAACAGGGTCAATCTGGGCAAATCATCGCCCCGTTCGCCATTGAGCCGTATCCGCAGGCTTTCCAACTCGCTGACATCGACTTCATCGACATAGGTGATATGCGGAATGCGGCGGTTGGCGTCCTCGAGACGCTCGGCGATCTTGCGCCGCAGTCCGGTCACCTTTTTTTCGACAATGCTTGTGTCCGGCTCCCTGGCTTGCACAGCGGACGGGACGGGACCACTCAAATAAGCATCGAGATCGCCGTGCAAAATGCGTCCGGCCGGACCGGTTCCGCGAACGAATGCCAGTTTCACACCGGCATCCATGGCGCGGCGACGGACACTCGGTGCGGCAATCGGTTTTTCACCCTCGGGCCTCGGCGGACCGGATGGCGAACGCCCGGTCCCGGTGATGCGGTTTGGCGCACTGGCGGTTTCCAACACGGGCTCGGCGGGTGACGGTACCGGGGTCGCAGCAGGCTGAGCGAGGGCAGCAGGCTTTGCGGGTTCCTCCCGCAACGCCGTCTCTCCTTCCACCTCAAGCGTGATAATGGTGGAACCGACGGCAATCATCGCACCCACCTCACCATCGATCGAGGTCACCTTCCCGTCCGATGGCGATGGGAGTTCGACGGTTGCCTTGTCGGTCATGATGGCACCGAGGACCTCATCTTCGCGAACGAGATCCCCCACAGCAACATTCCACTCGACGATTTCCGCTTCGACAATCCCCTCGCCGACATCCGGCATTTTGATCTTCAACAGCCCCATCAGATGACCTCCATCAGCGCCTGGAGCGCCCGTCCGACCCGTGCCGGACCGGGGAAATAATCCCATTCCTGCGCGTGCGGATAGGGTGTGTCCCAACCGGTGACCCTTTCGATCGGTGCCTCCAGCGCATAGAAGCAGCGCTCCTGAATCTGCGCGACGATTTCCGCACCGAAACCGGAGGTCAATGTCGCCTCGTGCAGCACAAGGCAGCGGCCCGTCTTGCTGACCGAAGCGGCAATCGTCTCGATATCCAGCGGCAGCAGGGTGCGAAGATCGATAATGTCCGCATCGATACCTGTTTCGGCGACGGCAGCTTCGGCGACGAAGCACATGGTCCCATAGGTGATGATGCTGACATCCGCACCGGTGCGCCGCACCGCGGCTTCACCAATCGGCAGATTATAATGGCCTTCCGGAACCTCGCCGAGCGGGTGGCTGGTCCAGTTTTGCGCCGGCTTGTCGTGGTGACCATCGAAGGGACCGTTATAGAGCCGTTTGGGTTCCAGAAATACGACCGGATCATCATCCTCGATGGCCGAGATCAGCAGGCCCTTGGCATCATAAGGCGTCGAGGGCACAATCGTCTTCAATCCAGACACATGGGTAAAGATCGCTTCCGGGCTCTGACTGTGGGTCTGACCGCCGAAAATTCCGCCTCCGCAGGGGCTGCGAATGGTGATCGGCGCAGTGAAGTCACCCGCCGACCGGTAGCGCATGCGCGCCGCCTCCGAAACGAGCTGGTCATAGGCCGGATAGATGTAATCGGCGAACTGCACCTCGACACAGGGCCGAAGACCATAGACCGCCATCCCGATGCCGGCACCGACAATACCGCTTTCATTGATCGGACTGTCAAAGACGCGCGAGGATCCGTATTTTTTCTGCAGGCCGGCCGTGCAGCGAAACACGCCACCGAAATAGCCGACATCCTCGCCGAAGACGACGACATTCTCATCGCGCTCCAGCATCACATCCATGGCGCTCCGAATGGCTTCGATCATCGTCATCTGGACCATGGATCAGACCCCCATCTTCTGGCGTTGGGCGCGCAAATGGGGCGGCATTTCCTTGTAAACGTCCTCGAAAATATCTCTTGCACTCGATCCGCCACCCATCACGCCATAGGACTCGGCTTCCTTGGTGGCGACACGGATTTCTTCGTCAAACTCCGCCTCTGCCTGCAAGTGGCGTTCCTCACTCCACAGGCCTTGGCCGATGAGGTGGTTTTTCAGCCGCAGCACGGGATCACCGAGCGGCCAGGCTTCGGATTCTTCGCGCGGCCGGTACTTGCTCGGATCATCCGAGGTCGAATGCGGCGCCACGCGATAGGTGACCCACTCGATGAGGGTTGGGCCCAGATTGCGCCTGGCACGCTCAATTGCCCATCTGGAAACCGCATGCACCGCCATGAAATCATTGCCGTCGACCCGCAGGGACGGGATTCCATAACCGTGTGCCCGCTCCGCGAATGTGGCTGAATCACCGCCGGCCAGCCCCTGGAAGGACGAAATCGCCCACTGATTGTTGACGATGTTGAGAACGACGGGCGGTTTGTAGACCGAAGCGTTCACAAGCGCGGCATGAAAATCGCTCTCGGCTGTCGAGCCGTCACCGATCCATGCCGCGGCGATTTTGGTATCGCCCTTGATGGCCGATGCCATGGCCCAGCCGACAGCATGGATGTATTGCGTGCCCAGATTGCCGGATATGGTGAAAAAGCCATGTTTCTTGGAGGAATACATGATCGGAAGCTGCCGGCCGCGGAGCGGATCGCGGGCGTTCGAAAGGATCTGGCAAATCATGTCGACGACCGGATAATCCTGGCACAGCAGCAATCCCTGCTGGCGATAGGTCGGAAAATTCATGTCACCCTTTGACAGCGCCAATTGTTGTCCGATGGCGATCGCCTCTTCTCCGGTGCACTTCATGTAAAAGGATGTTTTGCCCTGACGCTGCAGCGTCATCATCCGCTCATCGAAAGCCCGTGTCCGCAGCATCGAGCGCAACCCGTGCAGCAGCACATCACGATCGATATCAATGGCCCACGGACCAACTGCGTCCCCGTCCCGGTTCAGGACCCGGATCATCGTGGTCGCGAGGTCCTTGATGTCGTCAGCATCGACATCGACATCCGGTCTGCGGACCGTACCGGCCTTCGGTACTTCGAAATCGGAAAAGTCTGGCTCATCGCCCGGGCGCACGGGTGGTTCCGGCACCTTGAATGAAAGCGGTCCGAAATCAGGCATGTCTGTCTCGCTTTCCGGCCGACAAAGCGTTCCGGCCCCGTTACGACAACAATACTGACCTATAAAATGCGCTGCATTGGCCGTACGGACAATAGCGGCGGTGCAATTGGACCAATTCTATCAAACTGGATACGGCCGGGACAATCTCATTGCGCCGGTGGTTCCGAATTTGTTTTTTCCTTGCGCGCCGGCATCACAATCATGCGAGCACGCGGGAATCGGTTCGCAGCGATCAATCCGGACGACCGTATATGGCGTCGGCGCGCTTCTCGAACGCCTCGGAGAACATATGGAACGCCCGATCGAACATCGACCCCATCAGCATACCGAGCATGCGGCTCTTGAACTGGTAATCGATGGAAAACACGACACTGCAACCTCCCGCGTCGGTCGATTCGAAAATCCAGCGATTGTCGAGATATCGAAACGGTCCATCGATATATTTGACGTCGATGATCAACTCGTCCGGCTGGAGCAGGACCTGACTGGTGAACGTTTCGCGAATGGCCTTGTATCCGACCGTCATGTCCGCGACGAGCAGGGTGCGCGCCTCTTTTTGTTTGCGTTGGCGAACCGTCAGCGCTTCGCAGAGTGGCAGGAATTCCGGATAGTGCTCAACATCTGCGACCAGAGCAAACATATTCGGCGCGGAGTGGGCGACCGAACGCGTAGTGTCGAATTTCGGCATGAGCGGGCCTGTTCAGGCGGGCTTACTGGCGGGCTGCACGTGCCGCCCGCAATTTGGCGAAATCGTCGCCCGCATGGTGCGAGGAGCGTGTCAGCGGGCTGGCCGAGACCATCAGAAATCCTTTTGTATAGGCAATGGTCTCATAGGATTTGAATTCCTCAGGCGTGACGAATTTCTTGACCGGGTGGTGTTTTCTGGTCGGCTGCAAATACTGACCCATCGTCAGGAAATCGACATCGGCTACCCGAAGGTCGTCCATCAACTGCAGCACTTCGTTGCGCTCTTCGCCGAGGCCGACCATGATGCCGGACGTCCAGTGTCATGTTTGGATCGAGTTCCTTGACCCGCTGCAGCAACCGAATGGAGTGGAAATAACGCGCGCCGGGGCGCACGGTCAGATAATTCGATGGCACCGTTTCCAGATTGTGATTGAAAACGTCCGGACGAGCGTCCACGACAGTTTCCAGCGCACCGTCCTTGCGCAGGAAGTCCGGCGTAAGGATTTCGATTGTCGTGTCGGGTGAAGCATCGCGTATCGCAGCGATCGTATCGACAAAATGCTGCGCTCCGCCGTCATCGAGATCATCCCGGTCAACCGATGTTACGACCACATGTTTGAGTCCCATCTGGCGCACGGCGCGCGCGACATTCTCCGGTTCATTGGGGTCCAGCGCAGTCGGCCGCCCTGTCGATACGTTGCAGAAGGCGCAGGCGCGTGTGCAGATTTCTCCCATGATCATGAAGCTGGCATGTTTCTGCTGCCAGCAACTGCCGATATTGGGACAGCCCGCCTCCTCGCACACCGTCACAAGATTGTTGCCTTTGACGATATCGCGGGTCTCCAGGTATCCCTTGGACGTCGGCGCCTTTACCCGAATCCAGTCGGGCTTGCGCGCCACCTCATTGTCGGGTCGATGCGCCTTTTCCGGATGCCGCACGCGCGCGGCCTGAGAAACAGTGTCGACAACAGTCACCATGACAGCAAATCCCTATCGGCATTCAGCCGCGTTAACGCCCCGCCAGCAGCGAGAACAGCCAGAGGACGACGATGGCACCAACGGTCGCGACGATCAGGTGTCCGAGAAAGCCGAAAAAAGCGAGCCCCAGAGCGCCGGCCAGAAATCCACCAACATAGGCACCGATGACACCCACCACCAGGTTTTTGATCAGTCCGTGATTCCGGTTCATGACCTTTTCGGCGATAAAACCGGCGATCAGACCCACCAGCAGAAATCCGATGATACTCACTGCATAGTCCTCCGTTTATTGACAGATATGCCCTCTTCACGCCGGATCAAGCATTCAGCACACGCCCATAGGCGTCAAGCACGCTTTCCTTCATCATCTCCGATAGCGTCGGGTGCGGGAACACCGTGTGCATCAACTCTTCTTCGGTTGTTTCCAGATTCATCGCAACGACAAATCCCTGAATAAGTTCGGTGACTTCAGCGCCGACCATATGCGCACCAAGCAGCTCTCCCGTCTTCTTGTCGAAGATCGTCTTGACCAGACCCTGATCGTCGCCGAGGGCAATCGCCTTGCCATTGGCGCTGAAGGGGAACCGGCCGACGCGAATGTCATGACCGGCCTCCTTGGCCCGTGCTTCCGTCAGGCCGACACTGGCCACCTGTGGGTGACAATAGGTGCAACCGGGGATCATGTTCTTGTCCATCGGATGCACACCCGGCACACCGGCGATCTTTTCGACGCAGACCACACCTTCATGCTCGGCCTTGTGGGCAAGCATCGGCGGCCCCGCCACATCGCCGATGGCGTAGATGCCATCGACATTGGTCTTGCCGAACCCGTCAATAACAATGCAGCCGCGATCGGTTTTCACACCCAGTGTTTCGAGGCCAAGATCTTCGATATTGCCCTGAACACCCACCGCGGAAATCATCCGATCGGCTTTAATGGTCTGAGTTTTTCCGTCCTTCGTTTCGACATGGGCCGTCACGCTGTCCTTGGCCTTTTCGACCTTCGAAACCTTGGCCTCGGTGATGATTTTCAGCCCCTGGCGCTCCAGCGCTTTGCGGGCAAGCCCGGAAATCTCGGCATCTTCTACCGGCATGATAGTGGGCATGAGTTCAACGACTGTTACATCGACGCCAAGCGAATTATAGAAGCTGGCAAACTCGATCCCGATCGCACCGGACCCCATCACGACCATCGATTTGGGTCGAGTGGGCGGCACCATGGCCTCGAAATAGGTCCAGATCAGCTTGCCGTCCGGTTCGATACCCGGCAACACCCGCGGCCGGGCACCGGTCGCGACAATAATGTGGTTGGCGTTGTAGGTTCCCTCGCCGAGTGTGTTCTTCGGTGCCGGATGTTGCGGCTCCATGGCCTTCTTGGCCGGTTTGCTGACGATGATCTGCGCCGGAGCCCCGGCCTTCGCCGCTTTGCTCAGCTTCGCCTCGCCCCAGATCACGTCAACCTTGTTTTTCTTCATCAGAAATCCGACCCCGGCATTCAGCCGGCCGGACACGCCGCGCGACCGTTTGACGACAGCCTCGATATCGGCGGTCACCGTGCCTTCAAGCTTGAGGCCGTAGCTGCTGGCGCTCTCCGCAAAGTGCAGGATTTCCGCCGACCGCAGCAATGCCTTGGTCGGAATACAGCCCCAGTTCAGGCAGATTCCGCCCAGATGCTCGCGCTCGACTATCGCAGTCTTCAGCCCGAGTTGGGCAGCGCGGATGGCTGCCACATAGCCACCGGGACCTGATCCGACAATGATGACATCATAGTTGTTGGACACGTTTCGTCTCCCAAACTGGCAGCGCTGACGGGCCGCCTATTGCACTGTTGATTGCCGGGCGCCACCAAATGGCGCCACGCGCGATCATCGAACTGTGCCCCTTCGGGGCAGATCATCAATGGTTGCGCAGCGCCCATCCGGTCATCAACAGTGTGACCCCGTTGAATGTCAGTTCAACGCCCAGGAACAATCCCAGGACGGTGACCGCTGCCCAGGGGAAATTCGCAAATATGATAACTCCGAGGACGACGGAAAGCAGACCGGAAATCAACACCCATACCCAGCCCGACACCGGTCGCAGAGACAGTGAATAGGCAATCTTGGCGCCGCCCAGCAAAAACATCAAAATTCCGACCAGAACGGTTAGCGACGCCGCGCCGGCAACCGGATTGCTGATCAGGATCACACCAACCAGCAGCGTCAGAAGACCGACCGCGATGGTCCAAAGAAATCCACCCCATTCACGAATGGAAAACGCCTGAACAATCTGCGCAACACCCAGGATGATAAAGAAGAAAGAGGCTAGATACTCTGCCGTAATCGTTGCGCGCAACGGATTGGAAAAACACAGGAAACCGCCAATCAGCGAGATGATGCCAAAGGCGACCAGCCAGCCCCAGGAAGCCTTCAGCTTCTCCATCATCTCTTCGACATCTTTTTGATCGATCTGTTTAACCATGACCTTACCCTCTCCTCCAGCGTAATCCGTTTGGCCGCTAAACCAGCATCCCGATCGGACTTTCGATATATCCCTTGAATGCTGCCAGAAGCTCAGCACCCAGAGCACCGTCAACGGCGCGGTGATCCGTTGAAAGCGTAACCGACATGATAGTGGCAACAGTCACTGCACCATCTCTAACAACGGCACGCTGTTCACCAGCGCCGACGGCCAGAATGGTTGCGTGCGGCGGGTTGATGACGGCACTGAATTCCTTCACGCCGAACATGCCAAGATTGGAAACGGCAGTTGTTCCGCCCTGATATTCCTGCGGTTGCAGTTTCTTCTCGCGCGCCCGGCCCGCCATATCCTTCATCTCGTTGGAGATGATCGACAGCGGTTTTTCCTCGGCGCGCCGAACAATTGGCGTTATCAGACCGCCGGGAATGGAAACAGCGACTCCGACGTCGGAATGCTTGTGCCGAACCATGTTGCTCTGGGTCCAGGAGGCATTGGCTTCCGGCACGTCCCGAAGTGCCAGCGCCATCGCCTTGATAACGAAATCATTGACCGAAAGCTTGAAGGCCGGCTTGTCATCACGGATAGGCGCTGACTCGTTGATCTGCTTGCGCAGGGCAAGCAGGGCATCAAGTTCGCAATCTACCGTCAGGTAGAAATGCGGCACTGTCTGCTTCGATTCGACCAGACGGCTGGCGATGATTTTGCGCATACTGTCATGCGGGATGAGATCGTAGGACCCTTCCTCGAACAATTTGAGAACCTGCTCGTCGGATGGTGCGGTGGCAACGGCTGGCGCCTCGGCTGCCGGCGCCTTTGCGGTGCCGCTGGCCATTGCCGCATCCACATCACGCCGGATAATGCGGCCATGGGGCCCGCTGCCGGAAATCGACGCAAGGTCAAGTCCGGCATTGGACGCCAGGCGACGGGCCAGCGGTGATGCGAAGATACGCTCGCCTGAGGCCTGTCCCGTAGAGGGCGGTTTGGCCGGCGTTGCCGGAATTGCCGCGGCTGCTGCGACAGGTACCTCCGGTTTGGCCTCTTCGGCCGGCTTGTCAACCTTCGGCGCTTCGACAGGTGCGGCTGCACCGCCGCCGGCCTTGGCCGCGGCATCGACATCTTCACCCTCCTCGGCCAACACGGCAATTGGCGCATTGACCTTGACGCCCTCGGTTCCGTCTGCAACCAGGATCTTGGCGATGACACCTTCATCCACCGCCTCGACTTCCATCGTCGCCTTGTCGGTTTCGATTTCGGCGATCACGTCACCGGGGGCAACACTGTCCCCCTCCTTGACCAGCCATTTTGCAAGATTGCCTTCCTCCATCGTCGGGGAAAGCGCAGGCATCGTAATATCAATCGGCATTGTCCCAGCCTCCCCTCAACCGGTGTAGGTCACGGCTTTGACCGCTTCGACGACTTCTGAAACGTTCGGCAGAGCCAGTTTTTCGAGATTTGCGGCATAGGGCATCGGAACGTCCTTGCCGGCAATCGTCAGAATTGGCGCATCCAGGTAATCGAACGCCTGCTGCATCACGCGCGTCGCAATTTCCGTTCCGACCGAGCTCTGCGGAAAGCCCTCTTCAACGGTGACCAGCCTGCCGGTTTTCTTGACCGATTCGACGACGGTCGGCAGATCCATGGGGCGCAGCGTCCGCAGATCGATAATCTCAACGTCGATACCCATTTCCGCCAGTTGATCGGCGGCCTGCACCGCATAGGTCATGCCGATACCGAACGACACGATGGTCGCATCGGCCCCGGACCGGTGAACCCGCGCCTTGCCGATCGGCAGGACGAAATCATCGAGCTTCGGCACATCGAATGTGTGTCCGTAGAGAATCTCGTTTTCCAGAAAGATGATCGGGTTCGGGTCACGAATCGCCGCCTTCAGCAGTCCTTTGGCATCGGCAGCGCTATACGGCATGACGACCTTCAATCCGGGTATATGGCTGTACCAGGAGGCATAGCATTGCGAGTGTTGCGCGGCAACGCGGGCCGCTGCACCGTTGGGACCACGAAAGACAATCGGCGTCGTCATCTGACCGCCCGACATGTAATGGGTTTTGGCAGCCGAATTGATCAGATGATCCATTGCCTGCATGGCAAAATTGAAGGTCATGAATTCGACGATCGGCTTGAGCCCCGCCATGGCCGCGCCCACACCGACACCGGCAAATCCATGTTCGGTGATCGGCGTGTCGACAACCCGGCGGGCTCCGAATTCATCGAGCAGGCCCTGGGTAATCTTGTAGGCTCCCTGATATTCGGCGACTTCCTCACCCATGATGAAGACATCGCCATCGGCGCGCATTTCCTCTGCCATGGCGTCGCGCAGGGCTTCGCGAACGGTGGTCGGCACCATCTCGGTGCCCGCCGGAATATCGGGGTCGTCGGCAGTCTCCTGCGCAACGGGTGCCGCCGCAGCAGCGGGCACCGGATCCGGCTCGGGGGGCGATTCTGTTTTGGCCGGCGCAGGCGTGATAGAGGCTT
>JGI12316J14372_10004643_pt1 | contig 11548 bp, 10 predicted proteins | sample MarCyaLeptolynsp_FD_14372 | JGI IMG/M metagenome (IMG submission 14372) | reverse complement strand
CCTCGCGGCATTGCTGATACCGGGTGCCGCTGTCGCTCAGGAAGACATCTCCCCATCGTCGGAAATCGCGACATCCGTCCTTCGTACCGTTCCGGATGGTACCAGGATCGCGTTGCGCCCGATGCGAGGTCCCGACAGCAATCTCACGGAATCAGCCGCAAGCGGCCTTTACGAGATAATCCTTCAAGGTCTCTATGATGTTTCCGACGGTCGGCATACGGTGCTGTCGCGGGAACGATTGGATGAGGTCTATCAGTCCTGTGAAGAATTCTATACCTGCGGGGATATGGCGGCCCGTCTGGAAGCAGCCCGTGCCGATGTGGAGGTGATCTGCACGACGTCGCCGCGCGAAGCAGGGCTTGCCATCGCCTGCGCGGCCGTCACGCTGGAGACCACCATTATCGTTGGGCATGGAACGGCGGAATTGCCGCTTGAGGACTTGGGTCGCGGTCAGGACTGGCCCTTGGCTCTTGCGGATATCGCAAACCAGATCGATCAAGCCGTGGAAGTGCCGGGCAGCATCGCCCATGCCGTCGTGATCGATCAGCGTGCCGGAAATCAAACCGACTTCGGGACGCTTCTGTCAGACCGTCTGCGGTTGGAGCTTGGCAACCGATTGGACCGCCGATCGCAGGTCGCCTTCAACGAGGCGCGCGCCCGTGTGCAACTCGGCTACGAAGACGACACTCTGCCAACGGCGCCCGAATATTCAATTCACGGTGTGCTGTGGCATGCCAGCAGCGATCGTCTCAGCCTGTTGGTCGAATTTCGGCACGGCGATCGGACGGTGGCGCTCGGTGCCGCCGATATCGACACGGCCAGTGTTATGGACGGTGCGCTGTTAGAGGATCACTCTGAAACCGGATACTTCAGCGCGGTTGGAGAGGCGGTGGTTTCGTCTCGTCTCGACCGGGCGTCTGCCCTGCGCGCGGCGCGCAACTTGGCCCGCGCCCGTGTTGTTGCCCAGGCCTTGGGGCAAGGCGATCCGCCGATCCATGAAGTGGTTACGGAAGCCGATGCAGCGTCCTTGCTGGCCAACACGCTGGCCCACGGGCTTTCCTTCGATGAAACGTTCGAGATCGCCGATCCTCAGGGGGCGGGAGAACGGGTTGCCGTGCGCTTGGACGCGCGGGTCCGGTCGCTCGGCGGCGTTATCACTCCGTCCGTCCGGGCGACACTCGAACAATCCGTGTATCGGACCGGGGAATATATGCGGATCGGTATGGAGGCGGATGCCAGGACCTATATCGGGATATTCTCATGGGATGCTCTGAACCGTGTTGCCCGCGTCTATCCGGACGGCGATCAGGCACAGTTCACCATGGGGGCGGGTGAGATGCTTCGGCTTCCGCACGCCTCGGAGAACCGACAGCTTGCATCGGCGCCTCTGCCTGGAACATCCAGCGCGCCGAACTTGGAAGACCATGAGATGTTTATCGTGCTGACCAGCACGACGCCGATCGATTTCTCGAATTTGGGGCCTTCCATTGGCGCCTCGGCATCCGAGACTGCAGCGGCGGCCATCGACGGCACCGCTTTTTTCCAAGCCTTGTCGAACATGGACCTGTCACGGATGGCGGTGATCGCCTTGCCCTATCAGGTGACGCAATAGGCTTCCGTCCGTCTATGCGGCATTGACGGGTGCGCTTTCACTTTCCAGAACCGGCGACAGATTGCGCACGAACTGGTCCGTACAAACGCGCCAAGAAAACCTTTCCGCATGCGTGCGGCAGAGCATCGGGTCGATCTCTAATGCTTTCAACGCTGCGGCTTTCAAGTCTTCGTTCAACACGCCACAGGGAGAATCCCCAATAACATCGATTGGACCTGGAACCGGCAGGGCCGCGACGGGAACGCCGCTTGCCAGCGCCTCTAGGAGAACCAAACCAAACGTGTCGGTCTTGCTGGGGAAGACAAAGACATCCGCTGCCGCATAGTGTGCCGCCAGATCTTCACCCGTCTTCGGGCCTAAGAATTTCACATCGGGATAGGCCGCTTTCAGTTCCTCTAACTGCGGACCGCCGCCGACGACGACTTTGGTGCCGGGGAGCGGCAGGTCGAGAAAAGCACCGATATTCTTTTCCACCGCCACGCGCCCGACATTCATGAAGATTGGGCGGGGGAAATCGAGGATGTCCTTTGGCCTGGGCCGGAAAAGCTCCAAGTCGACGCCGCGGGACCAAATTTCCAAATGCTGGAACCCGCGCCCGGCCAAGTCTTCCCTCATGGTCGGCGTGGTCACCATCGTGACCTCGGCGTCACCGTGGAACCGCCGCATCCAGGCATAGGTAATACCTGTCGGAAGGCGGCAGCGCGCATGAATGTATTCTGGAAAGCGGGTGTGAAAGCTGGTCGAAAATGGATGACCACGTTTCTTACAATAGGCCCGAGCGGCAGAACCAAGCGGGCCTTCCGTTGCGACATGCACGGCTGCCGGCATGAGCTCATCCAGCATGCGGGGTAGACGCCATTTTGCCGTGATCGCCAGACGTATTTCCGGATAGGTCGGGCAGGGGATTGTGAAGAACCGATCCGGTCCTATTACGTGAACATCGACACCAAGCTTCTCAAGTTCCTGGCGTGTGCGGTCCAGCGTTCGAACCACACCGTTGATCTGAGGAAACCACGCGTCGCTAACGATGACTAGTCGCCCGCCGGGAATGTCCTGTAACTGGGGAGCCAACGCGTCCATCATGCAGAGACCTTTGCGGGAAGAGCCTTAGCGTTCGGCTGTGAGACTTTTTCTGTCACTTCCGTCCAGCGGACGATTTCAAGCGACCCGTCCGATTTCTCAACAAGCGCTGTGCAACTTTCTACCCAATCGCCATCGTTGCAGTAGAGGATGCCGTCGATCTCACGCATTTCGGCGTGGTGGATATGACCGCAGACAACCCCGTCCACGCNGCGTTTTCNGGCTTCCTGAACAACNGCATCTTCATAATGGCTGATAAACTCGACCGCGTTCTTCACTTTGTGTTTCAGATAGGCGGACAAAGACCAGTACGGCAGCTTTAGGGTGCGGCGTACCATGTTCACATAGGTATTCGTGCCGAGCAAAACCGTATAAGCCCAGTCACCCAACAGCGCCAACCATTTCGCATAGCGCACGATGGAATCGAACTTGTCGCCATGAATGACGAGAAACCTTCGGCCGTCGGCACCTTTGTGGATCGCTTCTTCTTTGACGAGCACACCACCAAAGAAGAGCTCCGTGTAATCGCGTAGTACTTCGTCATGGTTGCCGGGGACGTAAATCACCTGGCAGCCTCGGCGCGATTTCTTAAGTAATTCCTGGACGACGTCATTCTGCGTTTCGGTCCAGTACCAGGACCGCTTCAGGCGCCAACCGTCAATAATGTCGCCCACAAGATACAGCGTCTCGCAATCTGTATGACGCAAGAAGTCGAGGAGGTAGTCGGCCTGGCAGCCTCTTGTGCCGAGATGCGTGTCCGAGATCCAGACGGTGCGATAACGGCTCGTTCCGCGTATTCCGTGCATGGTTCAACAGCCTTTCGAAGGGCCCAAAAAAGGGCTGGTTCATCTACGCTGTGGATACGGGGGATTTATGAAAGAAATAAGTAAAACGCGCCTTTTTACTTGACCGTCATCTAACTTTAATATTTGGGAAATAGAAACGAAATCTACAACAGCTTCTTGCAGTATTTTGTGCTGGGAAATCTATTTCGTGCCTGATCCTAATCCCCCGATTCGCAAACGCGTGGCGGTAATCTACAACCCCGTCGCCGGTTTCCTTCAACGCGGACGCTTGCGCCGCTTCTTAAAGCATCTTCGTGCGNATGGGCATGAAATCCTNCTCCGCCGAACGGAAGCGCCGGGTCACGCCACAGAAATCGCACGCGANATCCCCCTGGNTTCNGTNGATGTCGTTGTCGCGGCCGGCGGAGATGGGACCATCAACGAAGTNGCAAACGGCCTAATAGGCCGGCCCATTCCAATGGGTATCGCGCCGCTGGGGACGGCGAATGTACTGACTTTCGAACTGGGGTTGGGGCTTGGAATGCGCCATGTGGCGGCCTTGCCTTCCGAAGGCCATGTCGTCGAAGTGACCCCCGCCAAAGTCAATGGGCGCGGTTTCCTTCTGATGGTCTCTGCGGGAACGGACGCCCGAGTGGTTGCCGGTGTTGGCGGTCGATTGAAACGCATTACGGGCAAGTTCGCCTATGTGGTTGCGGCGCTTCGGGAAATTTTCACAGGCAATCAGACTGGGATCAACGTCACGGTCGATGGCACAGTCTATCGTGGCAGCTTGGTCATTGTGACCCATGCCAGCCATTACGCCGGGCCGTTTATCATCGCGCCCGATGCGCGATTGGGTGAAAAGGGTGTCCGCGTGGTTCTATTGCCCGAAACAGGGCGCCTTGGGCTTCTTGGCTACGGTTTGGCGCTGATTACCAATCGTGTTTCCAAACAAAGCGGTGTGCGCGTCCTAAAGGCTCGCCACGTCAGCATCGACGGTCCTGCGGGTCAGCCGATCCAGTCGGACGGTGATATCGTCGGCCTGGCTCCCGTTGAAATTGTGCTTGGCGACAGCCCGCTGCAGCTGCTTGTACCCGACCCAAAACGGGTACTTCCCGTGGGTCAGGAAAATGATGCGAAAGAGGTCAGTCCCAAGCCAGAAAATCTAGCAGTAGCGCGAGGTTAGCGTTTCTGCTAAAAGATTGACCGTTTTCGGCATTCCAGAACGGTCTGCAAAATGCCTAACCGGGAGAAACGGTATGAATATTCTGGCTTTTGAAACGTCATCTCTGCCCTTTCGACGTCGCGCTACGGCGCTGACCTTGGCTGTTGCTATAGGTGTATCCGCCACCGGCTGCGCCAGCACAGGTTCGGGAAATGAGATGTCCCGGGAGCAGCAAATCGCCCTTGCGACAGTTGGCGGCGCTGTAATCGGTGGTTTGGTCGGTTATGAGTTCTTCGGAACTGAGGATACGCGTATTTTGTTCGCACTTGGTTTTGGTGCTGCTGGCGCCTATGGCGGCCAGTTGCTTGCGGACCAAATGACCCGATACGACCGCACGGCCATGCAGGAAACCGCGTATAACACGCTGAGTTCCGGCACCACGGGTGAATCCAGCAGCTGGCAAAATGTTGATACTGGCACTCATGGCAGTATCACGCCGCGGCGTACGTTCTTGGATGCTGAAGGGCGGATTTGCCGTGAATACGATGCTGTTATCAGCGTCGATGGGCAGGAGGTTTCCGGCAGCGAGACTGCGTGTCTAACCGATGCGGGGCATTGGGTCGTCTACTCGACAACAGGCTGAATGCCCGTTTAATCTGATCTCAAGAAAAAAGGACCGCGCCCAAAGCGCGGCCCAAGTTTAGGGAGGAAACGCCTTAGACTGGCGGCTCTCGCTTGTGTCATCGGCGCGCGGAGCGTGCTTAAGACTGGAGAACTGCCACAACATGACAGGCTATCATGTTGCACTGCAAAATCTGACAGCACTAACGATTGATTTCAAGGGGTTTTAGCATGCTGCGTCGCACAAATATTGGGCAGATTTCGAAATCTCCCGCCTTGAATTGCGGCGCTGCAGCAATGAACCCTCTAAGGTCTGCGGGTGGCGCAGACTGATATGGATAATGTATGCATTAAACGCATGAGTAGGCTGAGGACCGTGATACGGCCCCTCCTTGCGGCCGCGGTCCTGTTAGCGGCTTCTTCGTACAACGCATCGGCTCAGTTGCAGCAAATGACGCCGGCGACGGATCTAGACAGCGCTGCCGTTGTTTTTGCTTTCCAGTGGCCTGAAAGCCGTGGGTCATTATTTGCTGATGAGTTTTATGAAGGGGGTGGGAATGTCGCGGTTCCATTGGATTTAGCGGAGTTTCTGCCGGCTGGCGTCGTCTTTCCAGGGGAGGCGCTCCGCGGAGAGCTGACGCTGCATGCAGCGTCTCTGAGTGTCGAGGCAATCGGGCCGGATGCCCCGGACGCGATAACCCTTCCCGATTTGACGATCGGAATTGCCGTGCATGGCGACCGGATCGTACCGGTACCCTTTGGTGATGGCATCATTATCGATCGGCGCCAGCCCTTGCATTTGCTGCCTGGGGTAGGGCGTGTCTGGAAGGAAATAGCGGATGAAGGGCCTAACCGCGCATTAATGCCAATCAGCCTCGTCGACTCGCATTCGGGCTCGGTACGGAATGGGGTTTTAGCCTTTCTCTATGGGAATGGGTCGCCTATCTCGAGAGCGCTGATCCAGTTTTCCCAGGAAACCGCTCCGGGGCAGGCGGCAAATGCAGCCGGCTGGGTTTCGCTGTCTTTCGAAGAAACCGAGCTTCCGGAAGCAGATCTGCGCATTGAGGCCTATGGCGAGCGCCAGGCCAGCAGTCCCATCTATAGGAACTGGGATCAGTTGCAGGAAGTTACCGGCAACGCGGTTGAGGGTTTCGAAGGAGATTTGGGGAATACCGGCGCCATCTCGACAAGCGGGTTGATCCTAGACGACGCGGTGTATATCCGCGACTGTGAGACGCGACACGGGACCTATCCTTTCTGTCGCCAAATGCGGCATGCCGTTGGCGGCCTTTCCTTTCCGCTCTTGGGGGCGGTTGGCCTGTCGAACTTCGCCGGACGCTTTGGTGCCGCCCTGTATCACTTTCCGGTAGGTGAACTTGCACCGGAACTGATGGCACATCCCCGTTGGGGTGAATTGCGACCGATCGACATCATCGGCATGGCCAGTGGGTTGGGAGAAACAGGCCCGGTCCAGGTTCCTGGTTTTGTCGAAGCGGATAGCGATGACCGCGCGTTAGAAATCCGACAGGCCTCCACCGAGGCAGAGAAACTAGCGATTGCGCTGCGTTTCCCAGCGTATCCGTGGAACGCAGGGGAAGTTTTTCGTTACCGAACCGCCGATGCTTTCGGCCTGGCCCTGGCCCTTCATCGTTTGTCGGTAGAGCGGTATTCCGGCGGGCCAAGTCTTCGGCAATCTCTGCAAAACCTGGTGTTTGGCGAGATTGGGATACCGCGCATGCAGATGATCATGAGCGATGGTGAAACACCCGTGGACCGAATTCCGGAAATTGCCGAAGGACTGCTTCCGACGACGGGCGAACTGGTGAGATTGGCTCTTCTCTTGCGGCGCACGGAAAATACGCAGTTCCGTACACCGCTGGAAGCTGAAATGATCCGAGAGGCGTTCTCTGAGGACCTGACTACCGGGCGCCCCACCGGACGGTATTGGATCGACGGCGAAGCGCTGTTTCACTTCGGGTTTTGGCGCATTCCGTTTCGAGCGTCCGAAAGCTGTTTGGTTTCGGTTGCTGCCGGTCTTGGTGACGGGGGAAGCGTTATGGCGTTTCTGCCGAACGGCTTGACTGTGTTTCGCATAGCGGATGCGGAGTCCAACCCCGACGATATCGTAACCCTGGACATGTTCCGGGCAGCCCATGCGGTCCGACCCATCTGTGAGTGACCGAAAGGACGGGCATCACCCGTTTACGATGGCAATAACCTCATCCAATGCGAGTTGCAGGCGTTCTGGGTCAATTGGGTTGTCGGGATAGGCAAGATACGTCGGTCGGCGGAACCGGGGCGCATCCTCAACGCGGAAAATCGCGCCGCTGTCGAGATACGGCTTCACCGCGCTTTCTAGCAAATAGGCCGTTGCATTGCGCTTCTGTACGAATGTCAGTGCCAGGGCCGGGTGATCGATCTTCAGCTGTGGGGCAAGGCGGTCTGTGAAAGCGAGGCTGTGTTCTTTCGCAAAGTCGTGGCCCCAATCGACATAAATATAGTCTTTTTCCCAAGCGGTGCTGGCGCTGCGGCCCTCAGTGCCGGACACCATGATCAGATCGTCTTCGAAGAGTTTTTCCACGATCAGGTTCGGGCGTTGCTGAGGCGCATAGATGGCGGCGACATCCAACAGTCCATCGCACACATGCCGGGTGAGCGTCTCGGAGAAGTCGACCGTGGTTCGGATCGCGATGTCGGGTGCACGGTTGTGAATGCGCTCAATCCAATCGAAGGCGACACGGTCCCATAGGGTCGGGTGAACGCCGATCCCGATCACGGACGACAGTGACTCCGGTAACGCGATTTCATGCCGTGCCTGCTCCCACGCCTGCACCGCGGTTTGGGCGTAGCGATGGAAGTGATGTCCCGCCATGGTGAGTTCCGCGCCGGTTCGGCGGCGGCTGAAAAGAGGTCGGTCCAAGCGTTCTTCCAGAACCCGAATCCGGGCAGAAATGGTGGATTGCGTGACATTCAGGCGAGAGGCTGCCAGCTGAAAGCTCCCGGTCGCTGCGACTTCCAGGAAAGCACGCATATGATCGATGTTCATAACCCAACCCGACGTTTGTATCTAATTATTCGATGGAAACGATACGGGCATTTTCTTTCCGGAAGCAAGAGATTTGCAGCGCTGGTCTACACAGGAATTTGGCCCTTGTCGGAATGGACAAGCAGCTTCGCCGTCTCGGGACTGGTCTCTGCTTCCCAAAGCCGCTATCTCTCCACTCAGAAACACAGGTATCCGGCAGGGAGGCCCCTAGATGACCGTCGCGAAGCCCTATACGGGCGTGCTCAGCATGATCGGCAATACGCCGATGATCAAAGTTACCAAGCTGGACACCGGTCCGTGCGAATTGTTCCTCAAACTGGAAAGTCAAAACCCGGGCGGATCGATCAAGGATCGTATCGGTCTGGCGATGATTGAAGCCGCCGAACGGGACGGGCGCATTCAACCCGGCGGCACGATCATCGAGGCAACGGCCGGAAATACCGGCCTGGGCCTGGCCCTTGTCGCGGCCCAAAAGGGCTATCGCATGGTTCTCATCATTCCCGACAAGATGAGCCAGGACAAAATCTTTCACCTGAAATCGCTTGGCGCGGACGTGATTATGACCCGGTCGGATGTCGGCAAGGGGCATCCCGAATACTATCAGGACATGGCGGAACGTATTCACGCGGAAACGCCGAATTCGATTTGGATCAATCAATTCGCCAACCCGGCCAACCCGCAGGCCCATGTCGATACGACAGCCCCGGAAATCTGGGAACAGATGGATCACAACGTGGATGCCGTGGTTGCCGGGGTGGGTCCGGCGGCACGATCAGCGGCATCGGGCGGTTTTTCAAAGATGTGCAGCCAAACCTGAAAATGGTGCTGGCCGATCCGGACGGGTCCGTCGTCGGAGAGACGGTGAAGACAGGTGTAATGCCGACTGAGGTTGGGTCCTGGCTGGTCGAGGGGATTGGGGAGGATTTCATCCCGCCGAACTGCGATCTCTCTGTCATTGCCGACGCAGTCTATGTCTCCGACAAGGAAGCGTTTGCCGCAGCGCGGGAATTGGTCGCAACCGAGGGCATTCTGGGCGGTACGTCGACGGGTACGCTGCTGGCGGCTGCGCTGAAATGGTGCCGCGCGCAGACCGAACCGAAACGGGTCGTCAGCTTCGTCTGCGATACCGGCAACAAATATCTGGCCAAGGCCTATAACGATGCCTGGATGCGCGACAACGCGTTGCTGGATGTTGAGGAGCATGGCGACTTACGCGATCTGGTGACGCGCCGCGCCGATAAAGGTCAGGTCGTAACCATGAAGCCGAACGAAACCCTGGCGACTGCCTATGGGCGCATGCGGATGTTCGATGTCTCTCAGCTGCCAGTGATGGACGAAGACGGCCATATCACGGGACTGCTGGACGAAAGTGATCTTATGCTGGCCGTTCACGAAAGCGACGATGCGTTCAATGAAGAAGTCGGCGCGCACATGGTCACAAAGCTCGAAACCGTCTCCCCCTCCGATCCGGTCGACGCCCTGCTGCCGCTGTTCCGGGCGGAAAAAGTCGCCATCGTGAAGGATGCGGATACGTTTTACGGCCTCATCACACGGGTCGATTTCATCAACTACATGCGCCGCCGCGGCAAGTAGGAAGGCAATACCGATATGAGCACGAAAAAGAACCGCCAGGGGCTATCCACCCGCGGCATCCATGCAGGACAGTCCCCGGATCCGACGACCGGCGCGATCATGACGCCGATCTACGCGACATCGACCTATGTTCAGGACAGCCCTGGCCAACACAAAGGTTATGAATATTCCCGCAGCCAAAACCCGACCCGCATGGCGCTGGAACGCTGCATCGCGGATTTGGAAAACGGTGCGCGCGGCTATGCCTTTGCCAGTGGATTGGCTGCCATGGGGACGATCCTGGAGCTGCTGGATTCCGGTGATCATGTCGTCGCCATGGACGATCTCTACGGCGGCAGCTACCGCCTGATGGAGAATGTGCGGAAGCGCTCCGCTGGGCTGGAGGTCACTTTTGCGGACCTAACGGACCCGGCCAACCTGGAAGCGGCGATCCAACCGAACACTAAGATGGTGTGGGTCGAAAGCCCGACCAACCCGACGCTACGCCTGGTTGATCTGAGCGCCATCGCCGAGATCGCCAAGAAGCATGGCCTGATCAGCGTCTGTGACAACACGTTCTCGTCCCCCATCGTGCAGCAACCCATCGACCATGGGATCGATATCGTCCTGCACTCCGCGACGAAATACCTGAACGGCCATTCGGACATCGTGGGCGGCATCGCGGTCCTGGCGAAGGATGGAGAGATGGCGGAGCAGATGGCCTATCTCCACAACGCGGTCGGCAGCATCCTGGGTCCATTCGACAGCTTCTTGGCGCTGCGGGGTTTAAAGACGCTGGCTGTTCGCCTGCGTCAGCATTGCGCTAGCGCGCTGACTATTGCCCAGTATCTGGAAGCGCACGACAAGGTTGAAAAAGTGATCTATCCCGGCTTGGAGAGCCATCCGCAGCACGACCTCGCCAAACGACAGATGGTGGGCGGATATGGCGGGATCGTTACCGCGATCCTGAAGGGCGGGCTGGATGAAAGCCGCCGTTTCCTGGAGCGTACGGAACTCTTCGCTCTGGCGGAAAGCCTCGGCGGTGTCGAAAGCCTGATCGAGCACCCGGCGATTATGACGCACGCGTCTATCCCGCCGGAAATTCGTGCGGAACTGGGTATTTCAGACAGTTTGGTGCGACTATCTGTCGGCATTGAAGATACCGACGACCTCATCGCAGACCTGGAAGACGCGCTGGCGGCGGTCTAAACTGTCCAGTATGAGCGATACATCTGGAAAGCCGACTGTCGGCCTGTTCGTAACCTGTTTGGCCGATCTATTTCGCCCTCGCGTAGGGCTGGCCGCCGTCGATCTGCTAGAAAAGGCTGGATGCGCCGTTGCTGTGCCGCGCGCACAGACCTGCTGTGGACAACCGGCCTATAATTCAGGCGATAACGATCACGCCCGGGATATTGCGCGTGGTCTCATCGATGCCTTTGACGGTTTCGATTATGTCGTCGCGCCATCTGGATCCTGCGCCGGGATGATCCGAGAGCATATGGCGGAGCTCTTTGCCGACGATCCCCATCTGGCTGAACCGGCCAAGGCTCTGGCGGAGAAGACCCATGNNCTGATCTCCTTCCTGGTAGATGTCATGGGTATGCCAGGGGTGGTCGCGTCATATGACGGCACGGTCACCTATCACGATAGTTGCTCCGGTCTACGGG
>JGI12316J14372_10004632_pt1 | contig 11565 bp, 9 predicted proteins | sample MarCyaLeptolynsp_FD_14372 | JGI IMG/M metagenome (IMG submission 14372) | reverse complement strand
ACGACACCGACAGCGTTCTGCGCCTTCAGCAGATCCTTACCTATCGGACTCTCGGCCTCGCGCTTGAGGACATCCGCAGGGTGCTTGACGACCCGAAATTCGACCGGCGCAAGGTGCTCCTGTCGCAACGGGCGGCGGTCGAACGCCAGATCGCACAAAGCAAAGCCCTGCTCCGTGGCATCGATGAGGCTATCGCCCTTATCGAAAGCACGAGTGAAAAGGATATCGACATGAAACGTCTGTTCGAGGGCTTTGATCCGACATTGTTCGAGAATGAAGTCGAGGCGCGCTGGGGAAAAACGTCTGCCTGGATCAGTTCCAGGGAACGAACCGCAAGATACACCGAGGCCGACTGGTCCGCCTACCGTCGGGAAAACGACGCGATCTGCCAGGCTCTGAACCTCCTCATGGAGCAAGGTCTGTGCGCCGACGCGCCGGAAGTCCAGCAGCAGGTTCAGGCCTATTCGGATATGGTGGCGCGCTGGTTCTATCCCTGTGGTGCGGAGCAGATTGGCGGATTGGCCGCAATGTACGAAGCCGACAAACGATTCAGGGACAGTTTCGATGCCTATGGACAGGGCATGGGGCAGTTCGTGATCCGCGCGTTCAGGGTTTTTTCCGAATCCGAATGATGAACCGGCAAGCCCCGCTCTTCAAGGAAATGTGAACACGGCTGCCTTGAACGGGTCGCGATCGTAACTTTCTTGTCAGCACGCATCATTGCAACGATGCCGATGACCAAATGCGGTCGCGTCACCACCAAGGCGGTTACGATAACGGATGGTAACGATAATTTTGACCGTGCGCTTCGGCGCGGGAAGCTGATTGTATGTCTGGATCATTTCAAATCGGACCCTGGACCGCAAATCCTGAGATCCGACAGATAAAAAACGGAACAGGGGCACGCAGACTTTCGCCGCGCGCCATGGCTGTCTTGAATATTCTCGCCGAGGCTCGAGGTGACGTCGTCACCCGCGAGACTTTGCTCGATCGCGTTTGGCCGAATGTTACGGTCGGTGAGGAATCCGTCACCACTGCAATCTCTGAATTGCGTCGCGCATTCGGAGAGAAGCGGGGGGCGGCCAAGGTCATCGAAACCGTGCAAAGGGCAGGCTACCGTGTGGTTCTTCCCGTATCTTTCGCGGCGGAACCGGTGGCGTTGCCGATGTCGGTTCCATCTGTGACCGGATTCGATCTTGACGGTTTGCTGATCTGCCAGGAAGTTCGACGCCTGCGCCAGAGCGCCGGGCCGCTCGGATATGAACATGCCCTGTCATTGTGTGAATCCGCTTTGGCGCCAATGCCGGAATGTGTGGCGGCACGTGCCGAATTCGCAACGACTGTGGCTCTGTCGACGCTTTATTGCGGCACGCCGAAATCGCAATTGCAGGAGGCGTTGAAAATGGCCGAGAGTGCTGCGCGATTGCGACCGGATCTCCCGGACGGTCATCTGGCGCTCGGCGTTGTACAAGGCGCACTGAACAGGCGTTTCGAGGCCAGGTACGCCTTGCAGACCGCTCTTGCGCTCGGTCCCGGCGACGGGGAGACCTTTTTTCAGTGCGCCCGCATTCTGTTCGGGTTCGGAGAACTTCAGAATGCCGCGCGCGCCGCCGAACGCGCCTGCGTGCTGCTTTCCGACGATTATCGCCCCCTCTATGTGGCGGCCGCCGCTTACCAGGCGCTGGGTGTCGAAAACCGCCCCCGAACACTCCTGAACGCGGCACAGGCGCGGCTCAATTCCCGGCTGGCATTGGATCCCGAAGAGCCGCGCACGCTGAATGCGCTTGCGGCCATCCTGGCGTGGTGCGGGCAATCGGAGGCGGCGCTGGGGATCATCGAAGGTCTGCAAGCTCGAGGACAGAACATTCTCTATTATGAGACTTCTACCCTGGCCTTTGCCGGCGACTATCCGAACGCGGTCCGCGGTCTGGAGCGCATGGTCGACGAGGGCTACCGGCAATCCGGGTGGTTGCGCCACGATCCCGGACTGTCCCGATTGGCCCACGAGCCTACTTATCAAAAACTTATAAACCACTTCGAAGTGGTTTAGGGGCTGTCCACAGCCCCTAAAGCCGATTGTCCCGGCATAACCGCGTACATTTCAGAAAACCTTTTGGAATCCTTCAGGACCGGCGGAAGCGCCTTCACTAGGTAAGGCGCACACCCGGCATGCTTATCGCATGTGCGGAACTCTAACCGACCATTCTTGAGGAGAGATTCCATGTTGACGATTGGAAGCGTCGCACCCGATTTCGTCGCCGAAAGTACCGAAGGCGAAATCAAATTCTATGACTGGATGGGCACGAACTGGTGCGTGTTCTTTTCCCATCCGAAAGACTTTACGCCGGTCTGCACGACGGAACTTGGCGTCGTAGCCGGTCTGATGGACGAATTCGCCGCCCGCGATTGCAAGGTCATCGGAATTTCCGTCGACCCGGTCGAAAGCCATATGAAGTGGAAAGCCGATATTGCGGCGGTCATGGGAGAACCCGTGTCCTATCCGCTGATCGGGGATCCGCAGCTGAAGATTGCCAAGCTCTTCGGCATGCTCCCGCATGATGCCGGCGACACAGCGTTCGGCCGGTCCGCTGCGGACAATGCGACGGTGCGGTCGGTCTTCATTATTGGTCCCGACCGAAAGGTGAAGCTTGCGCTCACCTATCCGATGACCACCGGGCGCAATTTCGCGGAAATCATTCGCGTGCTCGATTCTCTGCAACTCACAGCGGATCGCAAGGTTGCGACGCCTGCCAATTGGCAACAGGGCGAAGACGTCATCATCGTACCGTCCGTTTCCGACTCGGAAGCCCGGACGCTTTTCCCGGACGGCTGGAACGCACCAAGACCCTACATGCGCGTCGTGCCGCAGCCGACCTGATGCATAAAGACACCTAGAAAGGAACAGATCATGGAACATTTATCCATCCGAAACACCACTATTGCGTTGCTGCTGTCGCTGGCTTTCCATATCTCGGACGCCTTTGCGATGGACTATGCCAATCCGGAACTCCTGACATCCGTGGAGGCGCTCGAACGCATGATCGCGATCAAACCCACGAAAAAATCGAACGGGCCGAGGGTCATCGATGTTCGCATGCCGAAAGATTATCGCGAAGGCCATATTCCCGGAGCGATCAATATTCCCTACACCGATCTGACCGATCCCCACGCCGCCGTTGCCGGCGCACTCAAGTCGGACGCGGCGCTGGCCGATCTGCTTGGCCGGAACGGCATCGGGCAGAAATCCGAAATCGTGCTCTACGACGATCAGGGCGGATTCCGCGCGGCGCGCCTGTTCTGGCTGCTTGAATATTACGGGCACCGCAACGTCAGTATGCTCAATGGCGGTATCCAGTCGTGGACAGGGTCCGGGCTCAAGCTCGCCCGAGCGGACGGGTCCGTGCCGGCGAATGTCTCCCAAGCCGGTGGCGAATTCGAAGCGACGGTGTTTTCGATCACCCAATCGCCCCGCCGGTTCGCGAGCGCCGACACGATCCTGAACCATCGCGGCGACAAGAACACGGTCGTTGTCGATGTGCGCCCGGCAAAGATGTTCGCGAAGGGACACATTCCATGGGCAAAGAACGTTCCCTGGAAACAGAACCTGGCTGCAAACGGCATGCTGAAGTCCGCAGACGACCTGATGGCGCATTTCGCCGCGAAGGGAATCGCACCCGGCAATCATGTGATCATTCACTGTCAGACGGGGGAAGCATCGGCGCATACATACTTCACCCTGCGGGTGCTCGGCTTCCCGCGCGTACGGACCTACCACCGGTCCTGGGCCGAATGGGGCAGCGATCCCTCTCTGCCGAGTACGTGATCGTACACCTTTCCTGGCACGTCCCGTTTTCGGGACGTGCCGCGAACACCACTGGCCGGGCTGTGTTCAGCGATACACAACAGGACTGACCGGGCTGCTTTCTCAAAGCCTGCTTCGAACGCCTGACCGGATTTGACGATCCGGATTTCGACCGGTGTCTGATCATTGCGCGCACGTTACGGTGAACCCGGGCATGCCCGCTGAAGTGCGCACCGACCGACCTGCTCCAAGGCAACGGACCCGGGAAGCTCTTGCATGGGCTGTCGCCCGGAGGTCGAGGCGGGCGTCGGGGATTGAATACGCCGCGTTAACCAAACGGAACGAAACCGCCGATGCCGTGCCCGCAATGCCCCGCGGCAACGAACTGATAAACCTAATTTAAAACTGTTCCCCTACGATCTCCGCAGAACTTTCCGGAGAATTTGTATGTCTATGCTGCACTCCTCGGGGATCCAGGGATCCGGCTCGCTCCTGCAACGGCAGGGACTGGTGCTTGCCGTGTTTGCCGTGACCTTGTTCATGAGCGCTCTCTTGCTGTTCGGTCTGCAGCCTCTGTTTGCGAAAATGGTCTTGCCGAAACTGGGCGGGTCCCCCGCCGTTTGGTCCGTGGCTCTGGTATTTTTTCAAGGCGTGCTTCTGATCGGCTATGCCTATGCGCATGCGCTGGCCCACTGGTTCAAACCGCGCACCGGCGTGCTGATTCATTTGATAACGCTGACTTTGGCGGCGTTGCTGTTGCCGGTCGCCTACCCGTCAGGATGGGTCGAACCGCCGAATTCCGGCCTGTTGTTCTGGGTGTTCGGACTGTTTGCGGTCGGCGTCGGCGTGCCGTTTTTTGCCGTGTCCGCCAATGCGCCGCTGCTTCAGTCGTGGTTTTCCAAAACCGGACACCCGCACAGTGCGGATCCTTATTTTTTGTACGGCGCCAGCAATGTCGGCAGTTTCTGCGCCCTGTTCCTGTATCCGTTTGTGCTTGAGCCCACCATGGCGCTTGGAACCCAAAGCATGACCTGGAGCATCGGCTATGCGGTGCTGGTTGCCTGCATTGTGGTATGCTGNCTTGTCCTGTGGCAGGTGCGGCCGTCCGCCGACGCCGAGACTGAACCGTCCGCCAAACGGACCGGCGCGGCGATCGCGGCACCGACCTGGTCAGAACGCGCGGTCTGGGTCGGGCTTGCCATGGTGCCGTCGGGGCTCCTGGTGGGGGTGACCGTTCACATTACCACCGACCTGGTTTCCGCGCCGTTCCTGTGGGTCCTCCCGCTTGCCCTGTTTCTCCTGACTTTCGTCATTACCTTCCAGCGAAATCCGATCCTGCCCCACGCACAGGTTCTCAAACTGCATGGCCTGGCCGTGGCTCCGCTGGTCATCCTGATGTTCAACGGATCGCTCGATCTGTTCATGGTGCCGCTGCACCTGGGCGTCTTTTTCCTCAGCGCAATGGTCTGTCACGGGGAACTTGTGCGCAGACGTCCGCATGCGGAACACCTTACCGAATTTTATCTCTTCATGTCCTTCGGCGGCCTGCTTGGCGGCGTCCTGGTCAGCCTGGTTGCACCGCATGTGTTCACCCAGGTTCTGGAATATCCGATCCTGATCCTGGCGGTATTCTTCTGCCGCAGGGAGGTTTATGAGGACCTGCAAAAGCGTGACTGGCGCGCGGTTCTGCCGTTCGCCGCCGCCGTGCTTCTGATTCTGGCCCAATTCTCCGACTTTTCGCGCGACCTCGTGCTCATGCTGGTCTATCCCGGCGTCGCAATCGCCATTGCCGGGATCGTGCTTTCACGCCACCGGCCGTTTCTGCAAACCGGCATGGTTGCGGCCGGCATGGTGCTGATCATGGGCTTTACCCTGCACCACGACGTGGTGACGCGGGTGCGCAGCTTCTTCGGAGTCATGGCGGTTCTTGCCGACGAAGATGGCCAATATCATCTCCTGAAACATGGATCGACCCTGCATGGCGCGGAAAAACGCCTCGACGGAACCGGCAAGCCAACGCAAGGAAAGCCCGATCCACTGACCTATTATTACGTCGGAGGGCCGCTGCAGGTCGCCGTCGACATGGTTCGCCAGGGCAAAGGCGGGCTGGAGGATGTGGCGGTTATCGGCCTCGGGGTCGGGACGATGGCCTGTCATCGCCGGGAGGGTGAATCCTGGCGGTTTTTTGAAATCGACAAGGACGTCGTCACTCTGGCGCGTGATCCGCGTTACTTCAGCTTCCTGAGCGAATGCGGCGAAAGCGGCGGCATCGTTGTCGGCGATGGCCGGATCATGCTGGAAAAGGAGGCGGACAGGAAATTTGACGTCATCGTGCTCGATGCGTTTTCATCGGATTCGATCCCCGTACATCTCCTGACCAGGGAGGCGCTGGAACTGTATTTTCGGAAACTGAAACCGGGCGGAGCCCTGGTGTTCCACATTTCCAACCGGTACATGGAACTGGCAAGCGTCGTTTCGGCAATGGCCAAACAGCAGGGTGCCCTGGCCTATTTCAACGTGGCCGATGGCAATTGGGGCGCGGATGCCGAGAAACGCAAGATCATGCCGCTGGTGGCGGTTGTTGCAAAGCATAAGCAAGATCTCGGTCCCGTGGCGTCCAGCGATCGCTGGTTCCCTCTTCCTGATCATGCGGATTCGCCACCGTGGAGCGACGATTATTCCAATATTCTTGGTGCGATGGTGCGCGGCAAGATGAACGGCGTGTTGCCGCGACCGCAGGATTGAACACAAACCGCTTCAGGAACTGGACCTTGTGAGGTCTGGCCGGCCCTATTCCGTGCCTTCAACGCCGACGAGACGGGCCGAACTGCAGGAGTCCCGGATCGCCTTCAGACCCCGGTAGGTCGGACCGTTATAGAAAGCCTCCCAATGGGCGACGGACGGGAACTCGATCAGCACGATCCTGCGCGGCTCCCAGTCGCCTTCATAAACAATGTGTTCGCCGCCGCGCGACAGATATCTGGCACCGGCCTCCTCCAGGGCCGGTTTCACAGCGAGCATGAATTCCCGGTATTTCCCGGCGTCCCGGATGTCGACGTCGAAAATCACATATGCCGGCATGGGAACCTTTCCAATCGAAACAATTCAAAGGGTTTTCAAATTGAACGATAGCGCAAATCGACGAGTTTCTCAGCCGTGTTGCCCGACGCACCCCAGGTCGGTCATGACACGGTGAATTGCCCCATCATTCCACAATCTTCGTGTTCCAGAATGTGGCAGTGATACATGAAGGGTGTCGAGGCGTCAGCCCTGTGATCGAATTGCACGAGAACTTCTGAAACACCCTCCTGGACTGCCACCATGTCCTTCCAACCTGCGGCATAGTCGGGCGGCGGGCCGCCGCGCTCGCGCAATATCCGGAACGAACAGCCGTGGATATGAAAGGGGTGCAGCATGTCTTCCGCCGTGATGCGCCAAATTTCCAATTCGCCGAGCCTGGCCTCGACATCGATCCGCTCCATTCGCATCGGGTTGCCGTTGATGCCCATGCCGCCCTCGCCGCAATAGTTCCCCCATGCGTGGGCGAGCGCGGCGAGATCCTCTTCTTCGCCCATGTTGAGGTGAAAAGTACGTGTCCGTTGCGCGGCGTCGCGATCGGGTCTTGGCAGATTTGCAAGTGCATTCGGCATGCTGCCGTCGAACCTTGGCAGCGACGGGTCCCGGTTCAGGATAAGGGCCGTCATAACAGGGTCGCCGAACAGGAATCGTGTGACGATCTCGAACCCTTCCGCCTCGCCTTCGGGGAAGGTGACCCGCAGGTCCACGGTTTCGTCGCGCGCCATATCCACCAGGACTTCGTAGCGCTCGCCCGGCGACATCCTGAGCGTCGCGGTTTCCACTGTCGCAGCCAGAAAACCGCCGTCGGATGCAATGACAGCCAGCGGCGATCCGTCGGACAGGGACAGGTCGAGAAACCGCGCATTGCAGGCGTTCAGGACCCGCAACCGGACCAGGCCGGACGGGACCGTCTGGGCGACCGGCGCAATGGTTCCGTTGACAACAAGCGTGTCCCCCTCGAAGCCGTCCTCGAAAACCTCGCCCGTGAGCGTATAGGTGATGCGTCCCGATGCATCGAACGCCTTGTCTTGAAGGACGAGAGTGAAGTCATCGACGCCATAGGTCCGGGGCAGATCGGCGGAGAGGCTCTCGTCATCCTCTATTATGAGTGCGCCGGCGAGGCCGTCATAGACCTGGCGCGCCGTTTTTCCATGGGTGTGGGCGTGAAACCAGTTCGTCGATGAACGCTGGCGGATCGGCACGTCCGGAGCCCAGACCGCGCCCGGTTCGATTTCCTGGTGCGGTCCGCCGTCCACATTTCCGGGGATATGAAGGCCGTGCCAATGCAACGCGACGGGCTCATCAAGCCGGTTCTCCACCCTGAAAGGAAGGGTTTGACCGGATTTCGCCCTCAGGACCGGACCGAGATAGTGGGCGTTTATTCCCAATGTGGCACTTGCCGCGCCTGTTCCGAAATCGTGCGTCGATGCCGCAAGTTTCAAGGGCACGGAGTCCGGAACATCTTTCGTCAGATCCGAAAGGGGCAATATCGGCAGTCTCTTCGGCGCGGATCGCGCTGCAGCAAGGTCGGTACCGGAGAGCGTGAGCGCCGCGGCGGTGCTTGTCAGGAACGTCCGTCGATTTATGGTCATTGCAAAGGCTCGCCGTATTGCGCTCTCAAGGAGACGTTGTCATTGAATGGAGTGTGGTGACATTCAGGACGCCGTTCCTCGGGAGCACCAAATCCGGAATGTCAACCATGATTGATAAAAAAGATGATCAGTTTCTGGCAACGAACATCAAGGGCATGATGATGACGCTGATTGCCCGTTGGAACGCACGGATGGATGCCGAGCAGATGAAGACCGAATTCGCCGATATCCGTCCATCCGATTCGCGGGTGTTCGCCAATATGCGCGGACGATCGATGCCGCTTTCCGCCATCCATCGGGAGATGGGGTTTTCCCGCCAGGCTGCGCAGCAGGCGGTCGAGCGCCTTGTCGGTCACGGCCTGGTTCGGATCGAACCGCAGCCGGACACCAGACGGGACAAATTGGTGGTCATCACCGACAAGGGCCAACGGCGCCGAACCCTGGCGGCCCGGCAAATTCGCGAGATCGAGGCGGGTTGCGCGGCCGTGATCGGACCCGAGGGCGTGGAAGCGCTTCGCGATCTGCTGACAAACTTGATCGAGAATTCGGACCCCGCCTAAACAAGCACCGCACCAAACTTGGACGGGTCCCCGACGTCAGCGTTTTGTCTGTTGCGTCAGAACAGGATAATCCGAGTAAATCCGGCCGGTTCTAGAGTTTTTTACAGTTTCACGGAAACAGTGAAAAGCTCAAAGTCCCTGTATTCCGCATTTCTTATCTGTCCAGACGATTCCGTCTGAACAGGAAAAGCTCTAAATCGGTTAGAAAGTCCGGTTTAGGCGGCAAACAGACCCTGACCGGTGCGCTCGGTCAGCATTCGGGAGCGCCCTCGAATGACTGACCGCGACCGGGCCCTTGCCTCCGATCGCCGGGTTCATTGCAGTTTAATGTTGGGACTGACAATCGTGGTCAATTTTGTTTCCAAGAGATCCTGTTTTGAAAGCATGTGGATCTGATCGGGCGGGGTTTCTATGGCAAGCCTCCATACCAGGGGATCGACGTCGAGTTTTTCAAGATAACCCATAATATCGGAAACCGACCTCTGGCCGGTTTCGAAAGCCTCGTCGGCGGACGGCTTCTGGCCTTCGGACAGGTAGATCTGATGCAGTCCGACCCAGGAATCGGGATAGGCGACGCGTTCGACGCCGCCGGCAAGGACAAGCGGGCAGGCGGAAAAACAAAACCCCTCGCGCGGGACAACCGTCTTCATCTCGCGGTCACGGACATACTGGCCCATGCGCAGCGCCTCCAGCACCAGGCCGCCGTGGGAGACGAGAAACAGGTAGCGGGCGCGTTTGTCGTGGGTTTCGTCGAACCGGCTGAACTCTTCCGCCGTGCCTGTGTCCAGATTGCCCGTTGCCACAATGAACGGTACGCCGGCATGATTTTCCTTGAACGCAAACTGCATGCGTCCGGAAATTTCCGTTGAAAGCGGCGTGCCGTCCGGCAGGCTGGGCTGCGCCGGCCGGAACGGTGTCGGACGCGGCACCATGCCCGGCTGGTAGGGCCGCAGATTGTCTCCCGGTTCCGGACGGTCAATATCGACCGGCTCCAGCTTTTGCGGTTCCGCCGGTGTCTCAAAAAGGCCTGTGCGCGTGTATCCCGTCGCATCCAGCACCATTCCGATGACGCACCCGGACGCCATCAACGCAAAAATCCGCTGAATCAGCCATCCTTCCGGCAATTGTCCCCACCAATGCCAGGCGCGCAAGGTCAGGGACCTGTGTTCACCGAACCGATTTGTCGTAGCCATGGCCATAGTCCGGCTTGTCCGGGGAGGATGGAACGACGGCGATTTTGGTTTCGCCCGCCTGTGCGGCATCGTCTCTGTCCGGAGCGGTGGGCGGTGGGGCGCGGGTTTGCTCCGGTCCTGCCTCTTCTTCGGGTTGCCGATACCGGTCGATCCGTTTCAGGGCAGCGAGCGCGGTTTCCATTTCCTTCAGGGTCATGGTTTCTTCAATCGGCAGGGGATCCTCATGCCGGCGAATGGCACCGAATACGATCGACTGAATGAAGACGATAACGGCCGGCAAAAGATCGATGGCGATGGCGCCGGCCCAGGACGGCACGAAATCCCGCCAATAAAGCAAGACCGCTTCGGCGGTGGATATGGGGGTAAAACGCGGCGGCTCGACGTTTGGGGACTTCAAGACATTGTCGGCTGCGGCGGACAACAGCCTGGACTGTTCGCGAACCGTGTCGCGGACCGATTCCACAACCTGTTCCTGACGGGTGCGCAGGTCGGCAGAGGCGCCGTTCGCCGCGGGAGCGATGAAACTGCGATCAAGGTTTTCCGCGGCCCGCTTCACCGCCGGAGCAACCGATGTCTGCTTCATTTCCGCAAGGATCGCGGCGACCTGGGCGGCTTCTTCGGCAAATGATATCGAACGATCGGCGACCGCACCTTGCGAGGAAACCAGTTCGCGCATTTTCTTCAGATGCTGGGTGCTCTGCTCAAACAGGCTGGAGACCTCGCCGCGCGAACTGACGATCTGGGCCTCCAGTTCTCGCAACTGACTGGCCATCTGCGTCAGTAGCTGGACGACGGTTCCCGAGCCGCTGGTTCCGGTGAGGGATCCTTCGTCGCGTTCCTGCACGGCCTTGTTTTCGAAGTTTCCGGTTGCGATGCGGATATCGGGCAACAGGGCCTGGGCGGCGAGGGCGTTTTCGTGTCCCTGTTCGACGGCTTTTTGATAATCCTCGACGATCCGCGCCAGATGCTGTTCGACTGCAGCCGATCCGGCCAGGGCCGCAGCGTTGAGCCAGGACGACATGGCGATGATCGCGGCGGAGCCCAGCAACATCGCACCGATCATCTGGAATTTTGCGTCCAGGCCTCGCAACAGCGGGAAGAAACGCAGAATGTAGGTCCAGAAGACATAGATGCCCACCGAGACCGCGACGGAGTAGGCGACGGCTGCGGCAACCGTGAATGTGTTGGATCCGTCGAGCAGGCCCTTGACGCCGATATAGGTGTAGATGCCGGAGGCGAGCGCCAGAATGCCAAGCGACGCGGACGTCGTGGTGGACAGTGACGAGATTCCGGACTTCAGTTCCCGTGCCATTTATCCTCGCCTCACTTCAAATCCCACC
>JGI12316J14372_10004628_pt1 | contig 11576 bp, 11 predicted proteins | sample MarCyaLeptolynsp_FD_14372 | JGI IMG/M metagenome (IMG submission 14372) | reverse complement strand
CTGCTGTGGATCGAAACCGAGAAGCCGCATGTCGAGCAGATCGCAGGCATGGTTGATCGCGTTCGCGAAGTCATCCCCAACGCCAAGCTGGTCTACAATAACTCGCCTAGCTTCAACTGGACGCTCAACTTCCGCCAGCAAGTGTTTGATGCATGGCAAGAAGCGGGCAAGGATGTGTCTGCCTATGATCGCGCCAATCTGATGAGCGTAGATTACGACGCAACAGAGCTGGCCGCAGAGGCTGACGAGAAGATCCGCACCTTCCAGGCGGACGCCGCGAAGCGCGCTGGCATCTTCCACCACCTCATTACGCTGCCAACTTATCATACGGCGGCGCTCAGCACGGACAATCTCGCGAAGGAATATTTCGGCGAGCAGGCCATGCTGGGCTACGTCAAGAACGTCCAACGCGAAGAAATCCGCCAGGGCATCGCATGCGTCAAGCACCAGAATATGGCTGGCTCTGACATCGGCGATGATCACAAGGAATACTTCGCTGGTGAAGCCGCGCTCAAAGCCGGCGGCGCCGACAATACGATGAACCAATTCGAGGCTGCCTAGTTACCGTCAGATCAAATCCCGCAAGATTGTCCACCAATCGGTCTTGCGGGAATCTGACAGCCCTTGCATGAGCAAGAACAGTACGTCTCGAGGAGAAAGAACATGAGCGACACTGACACTACCAACCGCGAACCATCGCGTGCACGGGCTCTGCTTTCGACGGCAGACATGAAATTGCTCCGGCGCGCCTTGGAAAGCCACGCCCGCGCTACGGAAGACCGGGAAGAATTGGCAAAGATCAACGCCCTGCACCACCGTTTGGGCACCTACGTTCCGAGCGAAGACTAAGCTCAAATACCGAACAATCTCCTGGGGAGGAGAACACGGCCGTCGAGGCGCTTAGCTCGCCTCGGCGGTCGTCACGTTTGGTGGGTTGGTAAGGGGTCTACCCGCCTTGCAAGGGCATGAGATCAAGCGTCGCTGCCGTTAGTGCTTCAGTCGCCGTGGCAATCACAACCGGCGCATCTGGTGCCCAGAATGGCGAATGCAGACTTGGCAGTTCTGCTTCGCCACGCCGAGCCGCTTCGTAGGTCTCCTGATCGACACCGCCCACCCAGAATATCAGCGACTGAATATTCTCCGGGTCCGCGCGACGGAACTGACCAAAATCTTCGCCTCCCATCACGCTCGGCCATTCAAACACGCGCCCCTCAAATCGGGTCGAAAGGCCGGCCATAACGGTCTCTGCAAATTCGGGATTGTTGTAGGTTGATGGAGTGTAGGGATCTTTCACAGAAACTGTTGGCAATTTGTCTTCCGACATACCTGCCGCCAGCGCTTCACCCTTCGCAATCCGTGCAATTCCATCAAGCAATAGCTTGCGCGATTCATCGCTGTACGAGCGGACAGTCAACTGAAGTCGCGCCTCGTCAGAGATGATGTTGTGTTTTGTACCGGCTTGGAAGCTCCCCACCGTCACCACAGCTGGATCGAGCGGGTTAAGCTCGCGACTGACCAAGGTTTGAAGCCGCATAACGATGCTCGAGGCGATCACGACCGGATCCTTGGTCGTGTGCGGGTATGCTCCGTGGCCACCGATACCTGGCACGACGATGTCGACACTGTCGACATTGGCTAACGCATAGCCTTTGGAATATCCGATCACGCCTGCTGGCGCCTGCGCAGCATCGTGAAATGCCAGCACAAAATCTGGTTTGGGGAATCGTTCAAACAGCCCGTCCTTGATCATGGCCAAAGCACCCAGCCCCAGCTCCTCGGCAGGCTGCAGGATCATCACGAGCGTTCCTGACCATTGGTCAGTGCGCTCTGCCATCAGCTGCGCAACACCGACCCATGCGGCCATATGAGTATCGTGCCCGCACGCGTGCATAATCCCGCTTTCGACGCCGCTTTCCGGCATCCCTCTCGCTTTGGACGCGTAAGGCAGACCAGTCTGCTCGGTCACAGGGAGACCATCCATGTCCGCGCGGACCATTATGGTCGGCCCTTCCCCATTACGCATCACTGCTACGACGCCGGTTTGTCCAACACCCTCGGTGACCTCAAAGCCAAGCGCACGTGCACGCTCCGCCAATTTGGCAGCCGTTTCGAATTCCTGGAACGACAATTCCGGATTGGCATGCAGATCTTTGTAGATCTCTATGAGGCCTGGCATATCTTCCATGACCGCGTCACGGAGCTCGTCTGCGTGTGCCGGTGTAGCGAGCACAAGTGCGGAAATACCCGCAAGGGCCAGTCCCAAACGCATGTCCAATTCTCCCTATTGTGTTGACTAAAGTCCGTAGAAAATGACCAGCAAGATCGACAGTGTCGTCACCATCAGCGCGACCAAGGGCACGCCGGTGCGGATGTAGTCTTTGAACTCGTAATTGCCCTCAGCCATGATCAGCATGTTGGTCTGATACGCGATCGGCGTGGCGTAGCAGAGGTTGCAGCCAAACAGCACGGCGAGGATCAGCGGCTCAGGATTGAGGCCAAGCTGGCTGGCAATGCTGAACGCAATCGGGGTGCCAACGGTCGCCGCTGTGGCGTTTGAAGCGAAATTGGTGAGCAGGGTCACAAACGCCATGATTGCCGCCAGCACCAATGCCGGCGGCAAATAGGCCAGCCCCAGCGACATGACTTCCCCGAGCCAGGCGGCCGCGCCGCTTTCAAGCACAATACGGCCTATGGCGATGCTGGCTGCCACTAGCACGATCACTTTGGCAGATAGCGCCCTTCCCACACGGTCGAATTTCACGCAGCCTGTGACAAACATCAAAATGGCGCCCGCGAGCGCCGAGATCGCAATCGGCAAAAGTCCGAACGAAGCCAAGGCAACCGAGCCGAACATAATAGCGGCCGCCAGGACCGCTTTAGAGCGGCGTGGAAGCTCGAGAGCGCCCTCGAGCATCAAAAGGCTATCATTGCGGGCAAATGTCTGCAGATCGTCCGTAAGACCCATCACAAGCAAGACATCGCCTTCAGCGATCCTCAGGTCACCGCCTTCTGAGTATTGATCACGTTCGCCGATCAGACGCTCGGGCCGATGGATACCCAGCACCGCGACACCATAAAGGTCAGCAATGCCCGATGTCGGCAAAGTGCGGGTGATCAAACGTGAGTCCGCCGTCACCGTCATCTCGACCACCGTGATGTCTTCACGCTGTGCCGAGGACGTTCGCTTGATCCGGTCCAGCACCCAATTGGGCGCCAATTCACCCTTCAGGATACGGGTAGCCTCTTCCAGGGCCTCATGCGTGCCCGACACATGCAGCCTTTGCTGAGGCTGGAGTGGACCAGTCGGCTGATCGTGGAATTTGATGTTGCCCGGCAGTTTGGGCAAAACGTCTGACAATTCCTGCCCGACAAGATCACTGTTCGGCCCGATCCGAAGCCTGGTGTGGAAGCGACGCAGAGCAGCGTCAGCCTCAACCGAATTGTCGTCGAGCAACCTTGGCATGACCAGCCACAGATAAGGCAGCGCCACGAGCGCGGCGATCAGAACAATCGGCGTGTAATGAAACACGCCCATTTGCGGCTGTCCCAGATCAACTGCGATCGACGTGACCAGAATGTTGGTCGATGTACCGATCGTCGTCGCCATGCCGCCAATCAGAACTGCCGCATTGAGCGGAATCAGAGTTTTTGAAGCGGGCATCGCACCCTTGGCCGCCAAGGCCACGAATATCGGCAGGAGCAGCACCAGGACCGGCGTGTCATTCACGGCCATCGACAGCAGAAGCGCGATCAGCAACGAAATGAGCAGACCCAATTGCAGGTTTATTTTGAAGACACCCTCGAGGAACCTCGCGGCAGGCTCAAGCGCGCCGGTTACGACCAGCCCTCGCCCCATGATCATAAGCGCACAAATGGTGATCAGCGCGTAATGCCCAAAGCCGCCAAAAGCGAGCGCGAGCCCGTCCGTGGGCTTTCCTCCGGGAAGCGGCGCAAAATAGAGACCAACGGCAATAACAGCGATGGTTAGAAGCGAGATGATTTCGACAGAGAGTCGACCGCGCGCAAAGGCGATGAACATCGCAAGCGTGACGACCATTGCCGCGATGGCGTGATAGGATGGAAGCGAAAGCATAATCCCCGAATGGGAGAATTCCCAAAGCTCGACGCGAATTACAAGCTCTTATTGCAAATTGGGCAAATCGTTTGGCTTGGACCAAGCGTCGGAAGAGCGCTGATGATTGGGAAAAGTATGGTGCCCCTGGCCCGACTCGAACGGGCACTCCCGAAGGAAAGCGATTTTGAGTCGCTCGCGTCTACCAATTCCACCACAGGGGCACGCCTGAGGAAGCGCGGCTGTTAGCGCCGCCTTCGACTTACTTCAAGCTATTCGCGAGCAGCTTGTGCAGTTTGGAGTGCAAAGTGTCATTTGCTGCTAGGATTTGCGCAGAATGCACCGGATTGGAGCGACCGCGGAAATCGCTCACGAAACCGCCTGCTTCGCGAACCAGCAGGCAGCCTGCAGCGGTGTCCCAATCGTTGAGCCCGCTCTCCCAAAAGCCATCGAATCGACCTTGCGCGACATAGGCCAAATCCAGCGACGCCGCTCCGAACCGCCTGATGCCGGCCACTTCTGGACCGATAGCACCATAGATCCGGCTCCATTCGCCCATATCGCCATGGCCGCTGAACGGAATGCCTGTGGCAATCAACGCGTCGCTGAGCTGCGAACGGCCAGACACGCGCAGGCGCGCATCTTGCAGCCACGCACCACGTGTTTTCTCGGCCCAATAGGTATGGTCCTGGATCGGGTCATAGATCACGGCGGCCGTCACATCGCCCCAACCCTTTCCGTCCAAGCGCGGTTCTTGCACTGCAATCGAAATGGCGAAGTGGGGGATGCCATGCAGGAAATTGCTGGTCCCATCGAGCGGATCGATAATCCAGCGCGGCTTGTCCGCATCACCTTCGATGATGCCTGCTTCTTCAAGCACAAATCCCCATCCGGGCCGCGCATGAGTGAGCTCGTCATAAAGCGTCCGCTCTGCCCGCATATCGGCCTTGCTGACGAAATCAGCGGGGCCTTTGCGGCTCACTTGGAGGTGTTCGACTTCGCCAAAATCACGACGCAACCGTCCGCCAGCTTTGCGCGCTGCGCGCTCCATAACGCGCACTAGGCCTGAAAACATCGACATCAGGAATCAGCTCGCCTTGCCGACATAGGTCTGTTCGTAGACGTCGACCACAATCCGTGTGCCACTTTCAATATGCGGGGGGACCATGATGCGTACACCATTGTCGAGAACAGCCGGCTTGTAGCTCGACGACGCAGTCTGACCTTTCACTACAGCATCGGCTTCGACAATCTCTGCTTCAACCTGCTGTGGCAGCTCGACAGAAATCGGCTTCTCTTCCCACAGCTCAAGCTTCACCTGCATTCCGTCCTGTAGGAATGGGCGAGCATCGCCCAGCAAATCGGTCGGAAGGTTGATTTGCTCGTAGGTGTTCTGATCCATGAAAACGAGCATTTCGCCGTCTTCATAAAGGAACTGGTAGTCAGCCGTATCCAAACGGACCTTCTCGACCGAATCCGCGCTGCGGAAGCGAACATTCGTCTTGCGACCGTCCTGCAGGTTCTTCATTTCGACCTGCATATAGGCTCCGCCCTTTCCAGGCTGAGTGTGTTGAATTTTCGCAACTTTCCAGATTCCGCCCTCATATTCGAGGATGTTGCCGGGGCGAATGTCGACGCCGCTGATTTTCATGGGGCTTTTTGGCCTTTGTCTAGGAAAAGGCAGACTCTCTGTCTGCTGATTGACGCGCCGCATAGCTGACGCTTCAGGTGAGGTAAAGCAGGGCTGTGCTAACCGTCTGGTCGAGAATGATAACAGATGATATCGAAAGACCGATGACAAAACGCACTCTCCCCGCTTTGGCCGCTCTTGCCGCAGGCGCAATTGCGCTCGCAGCCCCGGCATTTGGGCAAGATAGTGGCATGCTGCGAACCATGCCGCATGGGATTTATGAATGCGCCCTGCCCGGCGATGCCGGTGGCGTGGCCTATCAGGTCGTGGAAGAAGAGCAGTTTCGGCTCCGGTCAGCCTCAAGCTATCGCAGTTCAGAAGGGACCGGCACTTACATTATGCGGGGCAGCGATCTCACATTCACACGCGGGCCCAAAAAGGGTCAGAAATTCCGCAAAGTCGGCGCCAACCAGCTTCAAATCATCAATGCTGATGGTGAGCTTGGCCGGCTGATTTGCACCCGGCTGATCGGCAGCCGCTAGCGCTCAGTTCGTTGCACTGAGCAGTGGATAGGGATTGACCGCGTTGGCAGGCTCCCACCATTCGGCATCGGCAGTGGTTTCCAGGATCGCGAAATGCAGATGCGGCGCGTCTGCTTCAGCGTTGCCAGTGCTTCCAACCGTTCCAATCCGCTGACCCTGAGCCACACGCTGTCCTTCACGCAATCCGGACGCATAGCCATCCAGATGGGCGTAGAATTGGATCACTGTCTTATCGGGTGAGCGCAGATAGATCGTGTTTCCTCCCGCGGGGGAGACATGCAGCTTTGCGATTGTACCGCTCGAAGCGGCCACAACCGCTGTCCCTTTGGGCGCCATGATGTCAATCGCCTCGTGCAACCGGCCTCCTTCGCCGCGAGCGTCCATGAAGGAATCGGTCAATTGCGCTGCCTCAACGCCGGTGACGGGGATCACAAGTGCAGTTTCACCCGTCGACGAATTGGTGGCAACCGGCGCCGCTTGTGGCGTGGCCGCATCCGTTGACGGAGGCGTGACGTCGTCAGCCTGGATCGCCTCTTCCAATTGCTCAACGGGTTCTGCAGCCACCGGTTCAGCCGTCTCATCGCTGCGTACGCCGCCGACGACGCCCAACAGCGACCCGCCGAAGACAATCCATATCACCGACGTCACGGTCGCTGTGACGACAATGGTCAACAAACGATCAAAGAACTTCATGCTTCACCCCGATCCTTAATCAGCAATTCTGCAAATCGCGCGACATTAGCTTGCTCATCGCCATTCCACACAGCTCCGGACACTGCCAGAAAATCCGCTCCAGCAGCTACGATTGGCTCGCAATTGTCAGGCGTAACTCCCCCGATCGCGACACAGGGGATTTCGAACAGCTGTGCCCACCACTGGACGATCTCGGGGTCCGCCCGGTGATCGCTGGCTTTGGTCGACGAATCGAAAAACGCGCCAAACGCGACATAATCCGCCCCTGCTTCGCCCGCTTCCATCGCCAGATGTTTAGATGCATGACAGGTCACACCAATCTGCGCGTCCCTGCCAAGTACTTCGCGCGCTTCCTTGGGATCGCCGTCATTCTGGCCCAGATGCACGCCATCGGCCGACAGACGTTTGGCCAAGGCAACACTGTCATTGACGATGAAGGCTACGTCATGCGCGGCGCAGATCGCCTGCAGCGGCTCTGCCAAACGAGCAGCCTCGTGTTGCTCGATATCCTTCACGCGAAATTGGAACGCGGTGACCAAGCCCTTGCCAGCAGACAGGGCCCGTTCCAATCGTTGCGGGAAGTCGCCCCAACATCAGTCGGCGATATCAAATAGAGTTGCGTATCAAGGCTCATGGACGGCGCAGTAATCGGTTCCGTGCAGCTCGCCAAGAGCCCCGAAACCGATCAACCAGCCATGCTTGCGGCGCAGATCTGGTTGATCGCACCGCCTAACGCGCCATCAAACTCTCGTCAGACTGGCCTTTGCGCAAATCCTGCAAAAGACCTCGACTGAAACTCGCGATCATGCCTGGATTCTTTGCCAGATGCTCGCAGGCATCATCGGTCGAATAGCCGCCAGACAATGCCACGACGCGCAAGACATTCGGGTGGTTGATAGCCGGGGTGTATGTGCCGGGCTCTACCGGAATTGAAAGCTTCAGCATCACCTTGCGACCCTCTGGCAGAGCATCGAGACCTTTCATGATCTCTGCTGCGAGGATCTTTTCACCCTCGGCACGGTCGGCGGCGTGAATGTCATATTCGGGTTCGAGCATGGGCACCAAGCCAGCATCTGCAATCTGATTGCCAACCTCGAATTGTTGCGAGACGATCGCGGCAATTCCGGTTGGGCTGGCCGATTTGATGACCGAGCGCATCTTCGTTCCGAACATGCCTTTGCCCACCGACTTTTCCAGCAGGGCCGGAAGCTTGTCGAGTGGCTTCATCAATTGGACACCGTCATCTTCATCAGCCAATCCCTGATCGACTTTGATGAAAGGCACGATACCGCGAGCCTTAAGGGCATCAGCGGTTGATTGACCTTCGACTTCGCCATCCATGGTCTTTTCAAAAAGGATCGCCCCGATCACTTTGCCATTGCCAAAGCTGGGAGACGTGATCACGCGCGAACGCATGGAGTGGATCTGCGCGAACATCTCATCGTCGCCAGACCATTCATCATCCTCGACACCATAGCCGCGGAGAGCCTTCGGGGTCGATCCACCCGATTGATCCAGTGCGGCAATAAATCCTTCGCCATCAGCGATCTTGGCAGTCATTTGGTCGAAATTCATCGGGGATCCTTATTGATGCATGTGATCTATGCATAGGTATGCGTTTGGGCGCCACTTAGCCAGCGCGTGCAATTGCTGCAACCGCGGATAACAGTTCCGCCAAACCTGTCGACGAAAACCTGCAGCAACGTGCAAATTGCCTGCTTTTGAGCGATAGATTGTCGCGAACTGCAAGGCAGGGTTTGGGGAAGTTTGGTGGGTTCCGATCCAACCGGCATGACAGCGCAAGTGCTGGTCGAAACGCTAGAGAGCAATGAGGGCCGCCTGCTGCGGTTTCTGGCCGCTCGCACGCGTGACCCCGAACTGGCCAAGGATTTGCTCCAGGACGCCCGTGTAAAGCTTCTTAGCGATACTGCAGATCGCGACGTGGCCGACCCCCTGTCCTATCTCTATCGCATGCTGGAAAACCTGGTGCGCGATCATCGTCGATCGGAAACGAGCCGCACCCAACGCAACCAGGCATGGGGTGATCGTGGCGAAGGCGCCGAACCGCTTCGTGCAGACCCGGTAACGCCCGAGCAGCGCAGTTTAGATCGCGACTATCTCGAACGCGTACTTGCTGAGCTCGATACCTTGCCCGAGCGAACCAAGACCATTTTTCTCGCCTACCGGGTTGATGGTACAAGCCAGAAGGAGATTGCCAGCGATCAAGGCATTAGTTTGAGTGCCGTCGAGAAGCATCTGCAACGCGCCTATCGCTTGGTCGCAGACGTTCGGAAGAAATTTGATGCGGGTTCTGAGCAATGACGCCGTCTGATCAATCGGGGCACGAGCAATCGGCTTTGGGCCAACAGGGACATATGCAAGACGAAGCTATTCAATGGCTGCTTCGGCAGCGTGCCGATGAAATGGACGCGGACCAGTGGGAGCAATTCACGCTTTGGCTGGAGGCTGACCCGCGCCATGCGGAGGCATTTGATGCTGCAGTGGACGCCGATAAGTCGCTCGACGGATTGCCCGACATAGACATTCAGCCACACTCACCCGCGAGCGAGATTCCAGCTGCCGCCAATGACAATCCTTTGAGCCGGTTTGTGCCATGGGCGATGGCAAGCGCCGCGGCAGTGCTTCTAGCCGTCTTTACCTTTGCTCCGTCTGGGGACCCAACCCTCTCGGTGATTGCGACGGCCCCGGGTGAACGTCAGGTCATCGCGCTAACCGACGAGATAACGATGACGCTCAACGGATCGAGCGAAGTCACTGTCGAACAGGGCCGGCCCAACGTGTCCATCGCCAGGGGCGAAGTAGCGTTTGCCATCGACGCAGACGATCCAAGCGCATTGCGCGTCGAGGTCGGTGGATTGACGCTTACCGATTACGGCACTGTCTTCAATGTCCTGGCCAATGATGAATTGGTGTCTGTCGCAGTCGCAGAGGGAATTGTTGCAATCAATCCTGACCTCGAAGACATCCAGATCAATGCAGGCGAAATTGCCGAACAGCGCATTGGCGAAGCAACCCTAACTCGCCGTCCGATCGCTGCAGAGACAGTCGCAACTTGGCGGGTTGGTCGGCTCGAATTTGATGACACGCCCATCGCTGATGCTCTGGCCCAGGTCGAGCGCAGCACCGGCGTAACCATCGCCATCGACAACAGATTTGCCGATGCCCGGCTGACGGGATCAATCATCATCCCTGAGGATGAGGCCGAAGTTGTTGCGGCTTTGGCGGCATTTCTCGGTGGATCGGTGCGGCAAAGTGGCGAGCTGTGGCTGATCGAATGAACGGGCCTTGCCGCTGATCAGGCGCTGACTTAGGACGCCGAAGCGATGGGAACGGGTCAAACAATGATGGCGCTAACTGGGCCACTGGCACTGGCCGTGGCGGCGCCAGCATTGGTTCTGGTCGACATTCCTGTCGCTGCCGCACAATCGCAAACCCAATTCGATGTGCCAGCGGGCAGACTTTCCAGCGCCGTGCGGCAGATCGCCAGGCAAGCCGGAATTAGCGTCGCCACACGAGAGAATGGCCTGCGATCCATTCGCTCGCGCGCCATACGCGGGCGCATGTCTGCTGGAGAGGCATTGCGGCGATTGCTCGCAGGCACGCCATTTCGGGCGGTCGCGATCGGCGGCGGGAATTTCCGCATCGAGCGCAAACCACCCGCCCCCAGACCTAGACAGCAACCGACCAGTCCAGCGCCACCGAGTCCACCGCCCCCACCCCCTCAACCAATCATTGTCGAGGCGACCAAACGGGCGACCTCGTTGAGTGAGTATCCTGGCGGGGTAAAGCTGCTGGACCTCGGCTTGCAGGATTCGAACTCTGCAGGGGTCGGATTGGACTCCGCGCTCGCAACCATTCCGACTGTGAGCGGAACAGCGCTTGGGCCCGGCCGAAACAAGATATTTGTCCGCGGCATAGCTGACAGCAGCTTTAATGGACCAACACAGGCCACGATTGGCCTCTATTTGGGCGAACAGCGCTTGATCTTCAGCGCCCCCAACCCCGATTTGCGAATGTACGATGTCGGCGGGGTCGAATTGCTGGAAGGCCCGCAGGGAACGCTCTACGGCGCTGGGGCGATCGCCGGATTGCTGCGAATAAAGCCCAACCAACCCGATCCAGCATCGATTGAGTCTGCCTCTTGGGCAAGCGTCGCCACAACCAAAGGCGGCGAGGAAAGTTGGGATTTGGCCGGGATGGCCAACATCCCGCTCAGCGACAGTGCTGCGATCCGCGTGGTCGGCTATGGCGGCCGTGAAGGCGGCTATATCGACGACCCTGGTCGCAACCAGGAGAACATAAATTCCGGTGAGTTCTATGGCGCTCGCGGCGCACTAAGCTTTGATTTGGGATCGGACTGGAATGTCGAACTGACCGGCTTCGGCCAATATAGTGAACTCGATGACGGCCAGTATTCGGATACGAGCTTCCCCGGCTTGCAGCGTAGCGATCTGGTCCGCCAGCCCTTCGAAGGCCGGATCTATGGCGGCTCGCTGACCATCAAAGGCTATCTCGGTGACGTTGAATTGGTCTCGACCACCGGTCTGGTTGACCACTATCTGCGCACCGTATTCGATTCTTCGGTTTTGACCGGCGACCCATCGCGCCAGTCGTTCCG
>JGI12316J14372_10004621_pt1 | contig 11592 bp, 9 predicted proteins | sample MarCyaLeptolynsp_FD_14372 | JGI IMG/M metagenome (IMG submission 14372) | reverse complement strand
GAAATGCTCTACGGTCCGGCCGAAAATTCAAGCACGTGAACGGGAAGGATCATCATGGCCGGACGGCTACAGGGAAAAAGAGCATTTTTGACAGCGGCGGGGCAGGGCATCGGACGGGCGACGGCAATTGCCTTTGCCCGGGAAGGCGCGCATGTCATCGCCACCGATCTCGATGTCGACAAGCTGGCCGGGCTTGCCGATGAGGGCGTGGTTGAGACGTTCGGGCTGAACGTGCGCGATTCAGCGGCGGTGAAAGCCATGGCGGAGGCACTCGACGCGGTGGATATCCTCTATAATTGCGCCGGTTTCGTGCATCACGGCACGGTGCTGGATTGCGATGAGGATGCCTGGGATTTTTCGTTCGATCTGAACGTCAAGTCCATGCACCGCACGATCTCCTCGTTCCTGCCGAAAATGCTGGAGAATGGCGGCGGATCGATCATCAACATGTCGTCGGGTGCTTCCAGTCTGAAAGGCGCGCCGAACCGCTACGTCTATGGCGCCACCAAGGCGGCCGTGATCGGTCTGACCAAATCGGTGGCGGCCGATTTCATAGCCAAGGGCATTCGCTGCAATGCGATTTGCCCGGGCACGGTGCGCTCGCCGTCGTGGGAAGGACGTGTGGCGGATCTGGCCAAGGAAGTCGGCGGCATGGACAAGGCCATGGAATTGTTCGTCTCGCGCCAGCCGATGGGTCGGGTCGCCGAAGCGGAAGAAATCGCTGCGCTGGCGCTTTATTTCGCCTCTGACGATTCCGCGTTCACCACCGGCACGGCGGTTCCGATCGATGGCGGGTGGACGCTTTGATCGGGTAGTTGCCGATTTACAAAAACGAAAAGCCCCGAAATTTCGGGGCTTTTTTGAATGCTGCTTGATGGGGCACTTCGTTGCCGCGTGAGGCCGTGTCGGAGAAAGTTGCCGTGAAAGACTCGCTACAAAATCCAATTTCTGATTAATTATACCCTTTGTTGATCTACATTTTGGCAAAGGAATACTTTTATGAGTTTTGTTGAACTCGAAATTGATGGTGAAATTCTCACATTCGAAGCTACCGAGGGACCAACGCGGCGCGGATTGCAGCCCACGGGCGTTGGAGACACGGTTCGCAAGCGCATGGACGACGTCCTGGAACCATTGCGGCTGTATGCAAAAGGGATAGCCGCCAAGGTCGTCGCAATGGAACCGAAACCTGATGAGGTCGAAGTCAAAATCGGCATATCCGTCAGCGCCGATGCCGGTATTGTGTTCGCGAAGGCCGGCACCGAGGGACAGATGGAGATCACACTGAAATGGAAGACCGGAGCATGATGCTGTGGATGATCGTGCGAAGGCTGCTTGTGTAAGCATTCACCGACAGGGTGATGCCGAGCCAAAAGGCGGCGGCGTTCTTGTCCGCGGAAACATGATCGCGACCTGCGCTCATGTGGTGAACCAGGCGCTTGGGCGTGATCGCGAGAGCGCCGAACGGCCCGGCCCGGACGATCGGGTCGAAATGCGCCTGACGTTTCCCGATGACAACACTGCCTCTGAAATCACCAGAACAATGTTGTGTAGTGTCGTTTTCTGGAAACCCTTGCCGGAGCGACCCAGCCACGACGACGATCTGGCGCTCCTGGAAGTTGATCAGCCAAATACGTTGAATGTATTTTGCGATCCAAATCCGCCCGACAACAGTCCGATTGATTGTTGGGGCTTCCATCGTGGAGACGCCGAAGGGGCGCCAATCACAGCCGTTTTCGTTTCGCAGCGGGGAGACGGCCGGCTGCATTGCCGTGGCGACAACTCCGGAGATGGCGCCTTTTTTGAAGGAGGAGCCAGCGGATCGGGGGTGTTTCTCCGGGAGACGAATACATTCCTCGGTATCGTTACGGGCGTGTATCCTCAGAATCGGGATCGTGAAGGTCTTTTAATCGGCGCGGAGTTTGTCGAGGCCGCGATTACCGCGTTGCCAGGTGGGCAAACCGATCCCGGTATGGCTGTCGATGCCGCGCATGCTAGCGATTGGAGAGAATACCAGCCATCCGAGGCCGCGCTGAACGAGTTTCAAAAGACTTACCAAAAGTTGCTTTGTAATGAATTGCAGGATGTGACCGAGGCGGGGTGGTCCAGGGTCAAGGACCAGTTTCCCGAATTTGATCGGCCCTACGACACCACAAAGACGGTGGACGCCTTTGTCGAACACCTTCTGTCCAATGAGCCGAAATCCAGTCGTGATGGGTTGTCGCGTCTGCATAATAAACTCAAGGATGAAGGGCGTGATGTCGACGCCAACGTGTTCTTAAATTCACTCTTCTTCCTTGCCCCTGCGCGTCCGGGAGACGATGCGCTTCGATTTATCGCCTGGAAGCGCGACCCTGAAAACTCAACGCGTTATTCTATTGTTTCTCTGGGCGCGTCTGTGACCATGGCGGAACTGATCGCAGCCGCCATGGACGATGCGAAGGCTGACTTCATGGATCGCAAGCGCAGAGCCGAAATGCCATCGGGGCGAACGCGGATTTCCGATGCACCGGAGGGAGGTCTGGACCCTGATTGCGAAAGGGAGTTGGAGGCGTTTTGCGAATTCCTGAGTTCGAGGCGTGACGTTGACGGATTTGTCGACCAAGTGGATTCGTACCTGGCTCAGGAATTTGGCGTTGATCTGGAACGTCCTGCGGGCCAGACCGGACGGGAAAGACTTGCAGCGGAGCTGGAAGCTTATAACGATTTCAGCGGTGATCGTTCCTACTATCTCGTTGTGCCGGCGGCATCTTGCCTCTCTGATGCAAGCAAGCAACGGTTGCTCGAATTGGCGGGCAGGATTGTCGATCTTTATCCCGGAATACCAATTATCGCTGTCGATCCGACCGGCGTCGAAACTGAGAAACGGGAACTGGCGAGTATACGATATTCCGTGCCGCTCAAGGAGAATGATAGATGATTTCACAGTTCGATATTCCCGTGAACCAGGCGATTCCTCTTGAAAGTGCCCTTGGCCGGCGCGAAGCCCATGTGTTTCGCGAGACCGATGTCCTGGCGATCGAAGCCGCGCTGCTCACGCAACGTCCCTTGCTCCTGCGCGGCGAACCGGGGACCGGCAAGAGCCAACTCGCCCGGGCAGCCGCGGCGGCGCTCGGCCGATCATACCGCGCCATCGTCGTAGATTCGCGCACCGAAGCACGCGATCTGCGATGGCGCGAGGACGCGGTACGCCGTCTTGCCCAGGCGCAACTGGTCGGGGCGCTTTCCGGAGACGATGCGCAAGCGGCGCATACCGAAATGGATGTCAGGCGGTTTGTTACGCCGGGGCCGCTCTGGTGGGGTTTCAATTGGAGCAGCGCCTGCGATCATCTGAAAAAATTCTGTGCGCAAGCGGATGCGGCGGATCAGGGCAATGGCACCGTCGTCCTGATCGACGAAATCGACAAGGCGGAGAGCGACGTTCCAAACGGATTGCTAGAGGCCCTCGGTGAACGCCGGTTTACGCCAAGCGGCTATGAGACGCCGATCACCCATGTCGACAGACCGCTCATCGTTATCACCACCAATGCCGAGCGGCCCTTGCCGGGGGCGTTTCTGCGCCGGTGCGTGGTGCACGAACTGCATTTGCCGAAGGACCAACAGGCGTTGCGGGAACATCTGGTTGAACTTGGCCGGGCGCATTTTCCGATGGCGCTTTTTCCGGATGCGGATGAAGAGATCCTGACAGCCACCGCGAATATGACTGTCAGGGATCGCACAGCGGGAGCGGAGATGGGAATCGATCCGCTACCGGGGCAGGCCGAATATATCGATCTGTTGAACGCGATTTTTTCTACAAAACGCAAGGCTTCGGTGACTCCGCAGGCCGCATTGGATCGCATTGCGCCCTATTTCCTCAACAAGAGCGGCAAGCTGGTATCATGACGTCCCTGACCGGGCGCGCCGACCTTTTGCATCTGCTTCTCGAGAGTGATCACGATGCCGATCTGGTAGCGGAGTTGCTTGGCTATAAACGCGAAAAGGAGCGTGTTCGTGCGCCGGATGAGCCGGGTATCGCGGTAACAAAGCGTCCGGTGGAATTTCTGGGCTCGGGACTTGCTCCGGTCCCCTTCCATGTTGCCAGGGGCTACAAGGCTCTTGGATCGGCGAACGACGTTTCCGACGACTCAGTTCGGACCACTTCCCGTGCCGAGCGGGTGCCGGTTTGGAACAATCGGCCGGCCACTGCGCCCGAACCCCAACCGATCGGCACCGAGAAAACCGTCGCCACACGAATCCATCGACAGATTGGTTCGTTCGAACCGGGTGGCGCGCTTGATGTGGACGCCGCCGTTGAACGGGTCGCGGTTGGTGAAGTCGTCTCTGAAATTCCGAGGCGCAGGCGCAGGATATCGGTTGCCGAACTGGATATCATTGTTGACCGCAGCCTTGGCCTTGTTCCGTTCTATCAGGATCAGGTTCGGCTGGTCGGCGAAATCAAGAAACAATTTCCGCACACGGTTCTCAATATAGCGCTGTATGACGACGCGACCGGAATAGTGTCCGGGTTCCCGGGCAAACGAAAGGCTGCGCCGCTTGATCTGGCTCTGGTCAATCCCTGCGTGCTGATTACCGACGTTTCAGCTGGGAATCAGGTGCATTGGAGAAGTGTCGGTCGGCGTTTGCGGCAGCGCGGCTTGCCGGCCATCGCCGTTTTGCCGTTCGCCGGCCCGGTAGACGACACCTTCCGCTCCCTGTGGACAATTGAGGTTCTGGACCAACGCCGACCGCCGGATGGCGCCGAGGATGCGGTGCGGCGGATACTGGCCTTTGCATCGTTCGCCGTTCGGCTCGAACCGGCCCTGCTTCGCGCCCTCAGGCTTGCGCTGATACCGGAAGCGGGTATCGCCGTCGAAGCGCTCGCTTGGCAAAGCCGCTATCTGTTGTCGCGCCATCCGCAGGCGGCGACGCTGGATCTCGATGCATTTTCCGAGGATCGCGACCGGCTTCTCCGGCTGGAACCGGAACTTTGCAAATCGGTGCTCCGCATCATCCGCAGTTATCGCGTCGGTCTTGATGATGCCGTCTGGTTCGATGAGATTCTTTCGCTGGGATCTGCGGCGCGCGACGTGCTCGAACATTCAGATGACATCGAAGATGCCGAAGCCTTTATCGGATGGATTGCCGAGGGTCTGCATGCGGGCGGCGGAACCGTGTCTAGGGATCAGCTTGCCTGGCTGTCCCGCGTCGCTGGTCGGGTGGAAAAGAATGCCCGGGCGTTTGAACAACCGGGTTTGCGCGAAGCGGTCATGCTGTTGAAGGCCGATGATGGGCGGTACCAGCCGAACATCCGACCGGAAGATGCGCCTTCGGGCACTAAGTCTCTTGGAAATTTGTTTCTGTCGCTTCAACGAGGGGCCCTTGTTGCCTCCCCGCCTGATGCGATTGACGTCGGAAGCCGCCTGGCGATCCTACCGTCCGACAACGGGTTTTTTGAATTGGTACACAAGGCTGACTTCGCATCTTCCGTGGCGGCCAACGAATGCCCTCCCTGGGCCGACGAAGCCGGTGAGGATGAATATGGCCGCTGGTTGAAATTCTCCTTTGCCGGGGTTTCGCAGATCATGCGCTGGTGCCCGCCGGGACGGTTCGTCATGGGATCGCCGGAGGACGAACCCGGCCGGTATGACGACGAGAGCCCGCAAACCGAAATTGCGATTGATCTGGGCTTCTGGTTGTTCGACAGCCCGGTGACACAAAAGCTCTATGAAGCCGTCATGGGCGAAAACCCGTCTCGATTCAAATCCCCGGATCGTCCGGTCGAAAACGTGAGTTTCGAAGATGCGGAAAGGTTCATGGCCGGATTGAACGGTGCGCTTCCGGGGCTGGATCTTTGTCTGCCGGGCGAGGCGCAATGGGAATATGCCTGCCGTGCGGGGACGCTTGAGGCGACCTATGCGGGCGCCATGGAGATCGCAGGTGAAAACAACGCGCCGGTTCTTGACGCTGTGGCCTGGTATGGCGGCAACAGCGGTGTGGATTTTGATCTTGATAACGGCGTTGACAGCTCCGATTGGCCAGAAAAACAGTTCGATCACAATATGGCTGGAACGCGCAGTATCAAAATGAAGGCGCCGAACCGTTGGGGCCTATACGACATGCTTGGAAATGTGGACGAATGGTGTGTGGATGATTGGAGCAGCACACACGATGGGGCAGATGCCGTTGGTGCGTCGCGGCTTGTTTCGGGAAAAGACGAGGATGGCGAGTGGGGCCGCGTTGTTCGCGGAGGGTCCTGGTACAGCGTGGCCCGGTACTGCCGGGCGGCCTTTCGCACCGGGGTCGAGCCCGATTTCCGGAACGACGATCTTGGCTTCCGCCCTGCCCGAGGTCAGGTCCGGCCGGAGGTCGGAGGCCCGGAGGGCCAGGCGCGCGCGGCGGAGCCGCGCGCCGGGCAGGGGGACTTTCCCGGGGTCGGAGACCCGGGGGAATCGCTGGTTCGACGGCGGGTTCTGCCGGGTCGATCGGCTGACGTGCCCCTGCCCGCGGGACCGTTTGTGATCAGGACGGATCGTGCGGAGCTGACGATTGCGCGGCAAACGCTGGAAGACCTTTCGTGGGCGAGCGCCAAGGGACGGGACCGGTTCGGACTATGGGCAGAATTCAGGTACGGCAATGTGGGTCAGCGTCTGCGCTGGTGTCCGCCGGGGCGGTTTGTGATGGGATCGCGGGAAGGTGAGCCTGGACGTTGGGACGATGAAGGCCCTCAAACCGAAATTACGTTTGAGGCAGGGTTTTGGCTGTTCGATTGTCCGGTGACGCAAAAACTTTACGAAGCGGTGACGGGGGCAAACCCGAGTGAATACAGATCACCGGAGCGGCCAGTTGAAACGGTGAGTTTTGAAGATGCCGAAACTTTCATCGTCCGATTGAACGAGCGGCTTCCGGGTTTGGACCTTTGTCTGCCGAGTGAGGCGCAATGGGAATATGCGTGTCGGGCAGGAACGGTTGAAGCAACGTATGCCGGTTCCATGGAGATTGTCGGTGACCGGAATGCGCCGGTTCTTGACGCGATTGCCTGGTATGGCGGCAATAGCGGGGTTGAATTTGATCTTGACGACGGATTTGACAGTTCGGATTGGAACGAAAAACAGTTTGCGCACAGCGTGGCAGGAACCCGGAAAGTCAAGAGGAAGGCACCGAATGGCTGGGGTCTCCACGACATGCTTGGAAATGTGGATGAATGGTGTGCTGACGAATGGAATGAAAACCATGATGAAGCTAACGTCTTTGGTGCGCCGCGCCTTTTTTCGGGAGAAAAGGAGGGTGGCGGGCGGAGCCGCGTTGTTCGCGGGGGGTCCTGGGGCGACGAGGCCCGGGGCTGCCGGGCGGCCTGTCGCAACGGGGGCGAGCCCGATGACCGGGACGCCCTTCTTGGCTTCCGCCCTGCCCGAGGTCAGGTAACAGGGGCCAGCCGGAAGGCTGGCGGCCCGGAGGGCCAGGGGCGCGTGGCGGAGCCGCGCGCCGAGCGGGGCGAGAAGGGAAATGTGAAATCGACGGGATCAAATCCGGAAATCTCTGGAGATCGCCAAAGGGGCAAAGACTAAGTGCGGTTCGATTTTTTCATGATTCCCGTTCGCGATGGAGAGGCGGCAACAGAGGAATTGAACAGGTTGTTGTCCAGTGCCCGCATTCTGACCGTGGACCGGCAATTTGTGTCGGACGGAATCAACAGCCATTGGTCGATATGTGTGGCTTCACAATCCGGTTCAGTTGGCAAACAATCGAACCGAAAGAAACAAAACGTCGACTATCGCGAAATTCTGAGCGAAGAGGATTTTGCGATTTATGCCCGTCTGCGGACCCTGCGCAAGGAATTGGCCGATAGGGAAGGCGTTCCGGTTTATGCCGTGTTTACGAACGAACAATTCGCCGAAATCGTTCGAACGAGAACAGAAACTCTCTCCTCGATGAGGGCCATCGACGCTCGGGTGGAAAAATATGGAGAATCTGTTGTCGCTTTCATGACTAACGTACTATCTGTGCCGGCAACGACGGGAGACGGCGGTGCGCCGTAGCCGGGTAACGATTTCGGAGGTTGCCGAATGGCCCAACCTGATTTCAGCCTTTGCCCGGGCGGCATCAGGGAAAGGAGGACGGTCGGATGTCGCGGCCTATCGCGGCGACCTCGAATCCGAACTGGCGCTGCTTCAATCCGGCTTGTTGCTCGGTACGATACCTGTCGGTGTTATGCGGCGGTTTACAATTCGAGATCCGAAACCAAGGGTCATCCATGCGCCATGTTTCCGCGAAAGGGTGCTGCATCACGCCCTGATGGCGAAACTGGGGCCGGTATTGGATAGATCCCTTGTAGACGATACATTTGCCTGCCGAACCGGAAAGGGCGCGCTTGCGTCGGTCAGGCGTGCGCAAAGGCATATGCGCAATTGGCCCTGGTTCGCGCAGATTGACATCCGCGGGTATTTTCCGGCCGTGGACCATGGCATTCTGCTTGATCTGGTTTCCAGAAAATTCAGCGATCATGAGGTATTGCGCCTCGTCGCGCGGATTGTCGGCGCACATCATGCCGGGCAGCATGAGCACGAGCGGGGACGCGGTTTGCCGATCGGCGCACTGACATCACAGATTTTCGCGAATTTCTATCTTGGCGATGCCGATCGGTTGGCGCTGGAGAGGTGCCGGGTTCCGGGATATGTGCGCTATATGGACGATTTTGTATGGTGGGGGCGGAGCCGTGAACACGTTCGCGAAACATGCAATCACATGTGCGAGTTTCTAAGGACGCGGCTTCGGCTCGATGTCAAACGGCCGGTTCGGATCGGTCGGAGCCGGGATGGCCTTTCCTTTTGCGGATATCGGATCCTGCCTGGTCGTTTGCTGCTTTCTCGCCGGCGCAAAAACCGATACGCCGTTGCGCGCCGACAGGTTGAATCGGCATTTGCGCGCGGGAACATGGACGCAGCGGAATTGCAAAGGAGTTTGGATGCCGCTCTGGCCATTACGGCTCATGCGGACGCGATCGCTTGGCGTCGCGAGCAGCTTCGCCGACACCCGGTTGCCGATGGTTTGACATGGGCATAGATTGTGCGGGGGAGACGGGCCGACATGGCGTGTGGAACCGCGTTGTTCGCGGAGGGTCCTGGAACAACAAGGCCCGGAACTGCCGGGCGGCCTATCGCAACAGGAACGAGCCCGACAACCGGAACAACAATCTTGGCTTCCGCCCTGCCCGAGCTCGGGACCAGATTGGATGATCAGGACCTGACCAGGCCTTTCTTCCCGGCGTCGCGCCGCTCGAGGTGTTCTCGCCAAAACAAGATGGCCGCCGGTGTGCTGGTAGGCGGGCGTACCCGTGCGACGGCTCGCCGGCGGTTTTCAAATTTGGGGGGTGGGACATGATCGAAAAAAGCCGGGTTTTGGGGGTGAAAAACGCGTCTGTCGAGATTGATGACGAGGCTGCGCCGAGGCATGGGGTCCCAACGATTGACATCCGAAGGCATCCTCTGGCAACAGGCGTCCCAGCGGACTGGGCCTGCGGGTGGGGCCAGGACGAATATGGCGTTTTTGCAGAGATCTCCTTTAAGGATGTGACCCAGCGCCTGCGCTGGTGCCCGCCAGGCCGGTTCATGATGGGGTCGCCGGAGGATGAACCCGGCCGTTGGGACGATGAGGGCCCTCGAATCGAAATTACGTTTGAAACCGGGTTCTGGATGTTTGATTGTCCGGTGACGCAAAGCCTCTATGAAGCCGTGACAGGAGAGAATCCCAGTGAATTCAAATCCCCGGATCGTCCGGTTGAAAGCGTGAGTTTCGAAGATGCGGAAGCGTTCATGGCTCGATTGAACGCGGCGCTTCCGGGTCTGGACCTTTGTCTGCCGAGCGAGGCGCAATGGGAATATGCGTGCCGGGCGGGGACGGTTGAGGCGTCCTATGCCGGTGCGATGGAGGTTGTGGGCGAGCGAAACGCGCCGGTTCTTGATGCAATTGCCTGGTATGGCGGCAATAGCGGCGTGGATTTCGATCTTGATGAAGGCGTCGATAGTTCGGATCGGGCAGAGAAACAATATAAACACGGAAAGGTTGGAACGCGGGATGTGAAACTGAAATCCCCCAATCCCTGGGGTTTTTATGACGCACTAGGCAATGTGTATGAGTGGTGTGTGGACTTGTGGAGTGAAAGCCATACAGGGGCCGACGCCCATGGTGCGCCCCGAGTTTTCTCGGAGGAAGAGGAGGATGGCGAGTGGAGCCGCGTTGTTCGCGGAGGGTCCTGGGACGACGAGGCCCGGGGCTGCCGGGCGGCCTTTCGCGGCAGGGTCGAGCCCGACAACCGGAACAGCTTTCTTGGCTTCCGCCCTGCCCGAGGTCAGGTCCGGCCGGAGGCCGGTGGCCCGGAGGGCCCGGGGCGCGCGGCGGAGCCGCGTCCCGAGTCTGGGAAAATCTCTCCAGAACAGCATTGAGCATACTTTTTCGGAGAGACGCCGCGCACGCCCGTCTGGATCAGATCCTGTCCAGTGCGGCTTCGAGGCTGGCCACCGTGCGATCGATATTGTGCAGCTTGTCGAGCCCGAACAGGCCGAGGCGGAAGGTGCGGAAGTCTTCCGGTTCGTCGCATTGCAGCGGCACGCCGGCGGCAATCTGCATGCCGGCGGCGGCGAACTTCTTGCCGTTTTGAATGTCGCCTTCGGCGGTGTAGCTGACGACGACGCCGGGTGCCTGAAAGCCGGTTGCGGCAACGCTGTTATAACCCTTGGTGACCAGCAGGGCCCGCACACGATCGCCCAGCTCCTGCTGCTCGGCGCGTACCTTGTCGAAACCGTAGGCCTCGGTTTCCAGCATCACGTCACGGAACTGCCGCAAGGCGTCCGTCGGCATGGTCGCGTGATAGGCGTGGCCGCCATTTTCATAGGCCTGCATGATCTGCAGCCATTTCTTCAGGTCGCAGGCAAAGCTTGAACTGGCGGATGCCTCAACCCGCTCCTTCGCCCGATCGTTCATCATCACCAGTCCGGCGCAGGGCGAAGCGCTCCAGCCCTTTTGCGGCGCCGAGATGAGGACATCGACGCCGGCAGCCTTCATGTCGACCCATATCGTGCCCGAGGCGATGCAATCGAGGACAAACAGGCCGTCAACGGAGCGCACCGCATCGCCAACGGCCTTCAAATAGTCATCGGGCAGCATCATGCCGGAGGAAGTCTCCACATGTGGCGCAAAAACCATGTCCGGTTTTTCCGCCTTGATTGCCGCGACCACTTCGTCGATCGGTGCCGGCGCAAATGGCGCCTGGGAACTGTTGCCCGTCATGCGCGCTTTCAACACGGTGGTTTCGCTTGCAATGTTGCCGGCATCGAAGATCTGCGACCACCGATAGCTGAACCAGCCATTGCGCACGACCATGCATTTCTTGCCGGTGGCCAGTTGCCGGGCGACCGCTTCCATTCCGTAGGTTCCACCGCCGGGAACGAGCGCGACCGCGTCGGCATTGTAGACCGATTTCAGGATCCGCGAGATGTCGTTCATCACGCCCTGGAAGGCCTTCGACATGTGATTGAGGGAGCGGTCGGTAAAGACGACGGAATATTCCAACAGGCCGTCGGGATCCACATCTGTAATCGGGTTGTCCATTGTCGT
>JGI12316J14372_10004616_pt1 | contig 11600 bp, 7 predicted proteins | sample MarCyaLeptolynsp_FD_14372 | JGI IMG/M metagenome (IMG submission 14372) | reverse complement strand
TCTCTTCTTCGCCCTCGAAGAAGAAGGTGATGCGGCAGGGCAGGGAACCGTTCACCGCCTTCCAGGCGCGGCAGGCCTCGACGAAGGTCATCAGCTGGCCCTTGTCGTCCGAGGCCCCGCGGCCGCGGATCACGGTGCCGTTCGGGGTTTCCTCCAGCTGGGGTTCGAACGGCGGCGTGTTCCACAGGTTCAGCGGATCCACCGGCTGCACGTCATAATGGCCGTAGAACAACAAGTGCGGTGCGTCGCTGTTCTCTTCGCCGACATGGCCCACGACCATCGGATGGCCGGGCGTTTCGCGTTTTTCCGCCTTGATGCCGATGCTGTTGAGGTCGGCCACCAGCCAGTCCGCCGCCTTGTCGCACTCGGCCTTGTAGGCAGGATCGGTGGAAATCGACTGGATGCGCAGCAGGTCCAGCAGCCGGTCGGTTGCTGCGCTCAGATCTGCGTCGATGCGGTCCAATACGTCGTTCAATGCCATTCTCGTGGTCTCCTTCCTGGCCGGACGCACCGGCGCTGGTGTCGGTTTGCCGCGGAGCCTAACAGCGTGCCCCGGCAGGGGCCAGAGGCTGCAAACAACCGCGGGCGCTGCCTTTCCTGGGCTGGCCGGCTGTGCGGCAGGCGGTGCGGGCGTGCGACGCACCGTCACAATCCGGCGCGCAGGCGGCAGGAGTTCTTGCCGACACATGCAATAAGTTCTATTTGACCTGCATCAATGTCGCGCAGCCGGGCCTGGGCGTATGGAGTTGATCGGAAGGGGCAGCTGCGGTAACCACGTCGCCAACGTGAATGTGGCCGCATCGCCAGAAGGCAGTGCCCTGAACACAGCCCCGCGTGTTCCTCTGGAACACCTTTAGCTATGGAGATGCCGGTGGACTATACCGCGAAACTGGACGCAGCGATTGCCAGCCTTCATGACGAGGGCCGCTACCGGACCTTCATCGACATCGAACGCAAGAAGGGCCATTTCCCGCATGCGGTCTGGTCGCGTCCCGACGGCAGCCAGCAGGATATCACCGTCTGGTGCGGCAACGACTACCTGGGCATGGGCCAGCACCCGGTGGTGCTGCAGGCCATGCATGAGGCGATCGATGCGACCGGGGCAGGTTCGGGCGGCACCCGCAACATCTCCGGCACCACGGTCTATCACAAGCAGCTGGAGGCGGAACTGGCGGACCTCCACGGCAAGGAAGCGGCGCTGCTGTTCACCTCTGCCTATATCGCCAATGACGCGACGCTTTCGACTCTGCCCAAGCTGTTCCCGGGTCTCATCATCTATTCCGATGCGCTGAACCATGCCTCGATGATCGAGGGCGTGCGCCGCAATGGCGGCGCCAAGCGCATCTTCCGCCACAACGACGTTGCCCATCTGCGCGAACTGCTGGAGGCGGACGACCCCAAGGCGCCGAAGCTGATCGCCTTTGAGTCGGTCTACTCGATGGACGGCGATTTCGGCCCGATTGCCGAGATCTGCGACCTGGCCGATGAGTTCGGCGCGCTGACCTATATCGACGAGGTCCATGCGGTCGGCATGTACGGCCCGCGCGGCGGCGGCGTGACCGAGCGGGACCGCCTGGCGCATCGCATCGACATCATCAACGGCACCCTGGCCAAGGCCTATGGCGTCATGGGCGGCTATATCGCGGCCTCCGCCAAGATGTGCGATGCGATCCGCTCCTACGCGCCGGGCTTCATCTTCACCACCTCGCTGGCACCTGCGGTGGCGGCAGGGGCGGCGGCCTCGGTTGCGCATCTGAAGCAGGCGCAGGAGCTGCGCGACAAGCATCAGGAACAGGCCAAGGTACTGAAATTGCGCCTGAAAGGGCTGGGCCTGCCGATCATCGATCACGGCAGCCACATCGTGCCGGTGATCGTCGGCAACCCGGTGCATACCAAGGTGTTGTCCGATCATCTGCTCGAGGATTACGGCATCTACGTGCAGCCGATCAACTTCCCCACCGTGCCGCGCGGTACCGAGCGGCTGCGCTTCACGCCGTCGCCGGTGCATGGACCGCGCGAAATTGATGCGCTGGTCAACGCGATGGACGCATTGTGGTCGCATTGTGCGCTGAATCGTGCCGAACTTGCCGGTTAACACACTGATCAGTGTAATTTTACGCTGCGTGTGTTACGCTGTTGTCAATCAATACGTGGATTTGAGTCGCAACTGTGATTCTTTCACCACTCGGGGACGATTGCGGCAGGCATTTATGGGACGGCAGGCATGATCGGGCGCTTTACTCAGCGCAAGCATGAAGAGCATGACAAACCGGCGGAACCCAAGGGTTTTGACGATTTCGAGCTGCGATTGGGCGACATGATGCGCGGGGAGCGCGCCACCATGGGCAAATCGCTGCTGGATGTGCAGAGAGAATTGCGCATCAAGGCCTCCTACATTGCCGCCATTGAAAATTCCGATCCTTCCGCCTTTGACACCCCCGGCTTCATCGCCGGTTACGTGCGGTCCTACGCGCGATATCTGAACATGGATCCGGAGGAGGCGTTCAATGCCTTCTGCCGGGAAAGCGGCTTCAGCGTCGCGCATGGCATGTCGGCCGAGGCCTCGGGGCGGAGCAAGACGGGCGCTGCGCCGCGGGTGCGCTCCACCGGGCTGGGCGGTGACGCCTTCACCGGCTCTGCAACCCCTTATGTGCCTGCGCCCAGCAGCCTGCTGAGCCAGATCGAGCCGCGCGCCATCGGATCGCTGATGGTGCTGGTCGCCCTGATCGGCGGCATCGGCTACGGCGGCTGGTCGGTGCTGAAAGAGGTGCAGCAGGTGCAGTTCGCCCCGGTCGACCAGACACCGGCGGTTCTGGCGGATCTCGACCCGCTGAACAGCGCGGTTCTGCTGGGCGAGGAGGGCGCGCAGGATCCCGCGGCCGAAGCGCTGGATCGCCTCTATCGACCGCAGGCACTGGACGTGCCGGTGCTTGTTGCGCGCGATGCGCCGATCGCGACACTGGACCCTTCCAGCCTTGGAAATTTCGCGGCACCCGAACCGCCCAGCCTTGCACTTGCCGAGGCGAGCCTGCCGCATGATGCAACAGTCGCCGGGCCGCATCAGCCGGTGCCGCAGGTGGTTGCCGAGGTCAAACCGGGCGTCGAAATGGTGGCCGTGCGGCCGTCCTGGGTGCAGGTTACCGCCGCGGATGGCAGCGTGATCTTCGAGACCACCCATGGATGCAGGCCAGCGCTTCCAGGTGCCCCTGACCGAGGATGCGCCCAAGCTGCGCACCGGCGAGAGCAGCGCCATCTACTTTGCCGTCAACGGCGAACATTTCGGCCCCGTCGGCAAGCGCGGCCAGGTCTCCAAGAACATCGAACTGTCGATGGATGCGATCACCAGCCGCTTCGAACTGGCTGATCTGGCGGATGACCGGAATCAGGCGCTAGCGACCTTGGTGGCGCAGTTGCAGGCGCAGCCCGAAACCCAGCCGGGCGAGTAACGATTTCATGAAACCTGCGGGCTTTTGGCGGCTGCCATTGCAGCTCCGCCCGCCTGCGCGTATCTAGACGCCAACAGGATCCAGCCGGGACACGCCACTCATGTCGATGAACCATATCCGCCCCTGGCGCCACATCGAGCGCCGCAAAAGCCGCCAGATCCACGTCGGCAACGTCGCCATCGGCGGCGACGCCCCGATTGCGGTGCAGACGATGACCAACACGCTGACCACCGATGTGGCGGCGACGGTGGCGCAGGTGCAGGCGGCGGCTGAGGCCGGAGCCGACCTCGTGCGTGTCTCGGTGCCGGACGAGGCGTCGTCGCGGGCGCTGAAGGAGATCGTGCGCGAAAGCCCGGTGCCGATCGTCGCCGACATCCATTTCCACTACAAGCGCGGCATCGAGGCCGCCGAGGCGGGGGCTGCCTGCCTGCGCATCAATCCCGGCAACATCGGCGATGAAAAGCGCGTGGCCGAGGTGATCAAGGCCGCCCGCGACCACAACTGCTCGATCCGCATCGGCGTGAACGCGGGCAGCCTCGAAAAGCACCTGCTGGAAAAATACGGCGAGCCCTGCCCGGAAGCGATGGTTGAATCCGGCCTTGATCACATCCGCATCCTGCAGGACCATGACTTCCACGAGTTCAAGATCTCGGTGAAGGCGTCGGATGTCTTCATGTCCGCTGCCGCCTACCAGCAGCTGGCGGAGGCCACCGATGCGCCGATCCACCTTGGCATCACCGAGGCAGGGGGCTTTGTCTCCGGCACCATCAAATCCGCCATCGGCCTTGGCCAATTGCTGTGGATGGGCATCGGCGACACCCTGCGCGTCAGCCTGTCCGCCGATCCGGTCGAAGAGGTCAAGGTCGGCTTCGAGATCCTCAAATCCCTCGGCCTGCGCCATCGCGGCGTCAACATCATCTCCTGTCCCAGCTGTGCGCGGCAGGGGTTTGACGTGATCAAGACGGTGGAAAAGCTGGAGCGGCGGCTGGAGCATGTGAAGACCCCGATGAGCCTCAGCATCATCGGCTGCGTGGTCAATGGCCCCGGCGAGGCGCTGATGACCGATGTCGGCTTCACCGGCGGCGGTGCAGGCTCCGGCATGGTCTATCTGGCGGGCAAGGCCAGCCACAAGATGTCCAACGACCAGATGGTCGATCACATCGTTGAAGAGGTCGAGAAAAAGGCCGCCGAGATCGAGGCGGCCCAGGCCAAAACAACGCAGGACGCGGCAGAATAACGGCGTCTGCGGGCGCGCCCGTCGTTTTCATCTTTCTGCAAATACTCTGGGTCCGGGGCAAAGCCCCGGTCCCGTGCTGTCGGATCAGCTCTGCTGTTCGCGGATTTCGGCCACCATGATCTCCATCTGTTCCGCGGGCAGAAAGCCGCGCAACATTTCGGTGCCGAGCACAAAGGTCGGCGTGCCGGAGATCGCCAAGTTCTGCGCCAGGGCGCGGGTCTGGCGCAACTGGGCGGTCACCTCGTCGCTGTCCATCCGCGCCAGGATCGCATCTGCGTCCAGCGACAGCCCTTCGGCGAGACGGCGCAGTGCCACCTCGTTCGGCTCGCCGGTGAAGGCGATCAGCGCGTCATGAACCTGCTTGTAGGCGTCGTCGCCGGCCTCCAGCTTGGTCGCCACAGCGAAGCGTGACGCCATCACCGAGGCCTCGCCGAGAATCGGGAATTCCTTGATGATCAGCCGGATGTTGCCATCGTTTTCCAGCAGCTCGGCGACTTCGGGTGCGGCCCGGCGGCAGTAGCCGCAACGGTAGTCCATGAACTCGACCAGCGTGATGTCGCCATCGGGGTTGCCGCCGACCCAAGAGTAGCCATCGTTGATCAGCTCTTCCATATTCTCGGCCACGAGGGCGTCATCGCGCGCGGCTTCGGCTTCCTGCTGGCGCTGTTCCAGCAGGTCCACCGCCTCGAGGATCAGCTCGGGGTTCTCCAGTAGGTAGGCGCGCACTTCGGCGCCAAAGGCTTCGCGTTCGGCATCGCTCATCGCCGTCAGGTCAAAGGCCTGCGCGGGAGCGCCCAGCAGGCTCAGGGCGGTGGCGGCCATGGCGGCGGCACGGGTCAGGGGTTTCATTTCCGTTTCTTCCTTTTTTGATCTTGTTCGTAGGTCACCAGCACATCCTGCGCCCGCCGGGCGGCGGGCGAGCCTGCGGGCAGCTGCGCCATCGCGCGTTTAGCGTGGATACCGGCGTCCTCCAGCCGCCCTTGCAGGGCATAGCGTTCGGCGGTGACGAGGGCGGCCATGCCGCGCTGGCCGGTCTTGGCATAGGCGAGGGACATGTCGCGCAGCATCACCTGGTTGCGAAAATCCTGGTGGCGGGCTTTTTCCAGCACCGCCAGCGCCGCCTTGGGCTGGCCCGCAGCGAGCAGCGCGCGCCCCTGTCCGGCCAGGATCAGCGGCTCTCGCGGGGCGAGGGTCGCGGCGCGGCCATAGGCCGACAGGGCGGCGGACCACTGGCGGTTTTCCATCAGGATCTGGCCCTTCAGCTCGTGATAGAAGGCATCACCGGGGCGCTGTGCAAGTGCTCCGTTGATCGCCTTCAGCGCTTTGGACATGTCGTTGCGCCGGTGGTGAGCGGCGGCCTCGCGCATCAGGCGCACGTCCTTGTAGCGTTCGCTGCGCGCGCGGCGCAAAGTCCATTTCGGGGAGCGGGTGAAGGCGGAGAGCTTGCCCTGCAGACGGGCAAACCAGTATTGCGCCTCGGCGTTGGTCTGCCCCTTGTCGCCATGCGCGGCGACATAGGCCCGTGCCGCCCGCAACCGGTCGCGGCTGAGCGGGTGCGACCGCATGTAGGGATCCTGGTTGGCCGCGCTCAACACCTCTTGTCCGGCAAAGACCTGATGCAGATCCACCAGACCCTGGGGGCTGATGCCGGCGCGGTTCAGATAGTCCGCGGCGGCGCGGTCGGCGGAGCTTTCCTCGGCCCGGGTGTGGGCCAGGAAGCCGCGCAGCGCCGTGCTCTGGCTGCCAACGGCGATGCCGCCCGCCGCCTCTCCGGCACCGGCGGCCGCGGCCAGGACTGCCAGCGCCATGCCCAGCCCGGCGGCATTGTTAGCCGAGCGCAGGTTCTGCATCCGGCGGGCGATGTGGCCATTGGTGATATGGGCGGCTTCATGCGCGATCACGGCCTGCAGCATTTCCGGCGTGGTCGCTTTCAGGACCAGGCCGTAGTGAATGAAGATGGTGCGCGAATCCACCACGAAGGCATTGAAGGACGAATCGTTCACCAGCAGGATCCGAACCCGCTTGGCGTTCAGCCCGGCGGCGTTCAGAACCGGTGCCGCAAGCCGGGTCAGACCGTGTTCGATGTCCGGATCGCGCAGCAGGGAAATCGATGCCGCTTGCACCGCCGTGGCGAAATGCACCAGCGCACACAGCACCATGGCCGGGATTGACGCCAGCCGGAAGAAACGGTCAAAACTCATGCGCGCACCATGGGAGATCAGAATGCGAAACTCAAGCCGCTCCGACGTCGATCCGTTTATTGTGATGGATGTAATGGAGGCCGCCCGCAAGGCCGAGGAGGCCGGCCGCCACATCATTCACATGGAGGTCGGTCAGCCCGCCACCGGCGCGCCCTCGGGTGCGCTGAAGGCGCTGGGTGCTGCGCTGGAAACCAACGCCCTCGGCTACACCGTGGCACTGGGGTTGCCGGAGCTGCGCCGCCGCATCGCGCGGCTTTACGGCGAGTGGTACAACGTTGATCTGAACCCGGAGCGGGTGATCATCACGCCGGGCTCTTCCGGCGCATTTCTGCTGGCCTTCACGGCGCTGTTTGACAGTGGCGACCGGGTCGGCATCGGTGCGCCGGGCTATCCCTCGTACCGGCAGATCCTGAAGGCCCTGGGGTTGACGCCGGTGGACATCCAGACCGCGCCGGAAAACCGGCTGCAGCCGGTGGCGGCGGATCTCAAGGGGCAGGATCTGGCCGGGCTGATGGTGGCCTCGCCCGCAAACCCGACCGGCACCATGCTGGACCACGCCGCGATGCGCGCACTGATCGAGGCCACCCAGGAGGCTGGCGCCAGCTTCATCTCGGACGAGATCTATCACGGGCTGGAATACGAGGCCAAAGCCGTCACCGCGCTGGAGATCACCGACGAAACCTATGTCATCAATTCTTTCTCCAAGTTCTTTTCCATGACCGGCTGGCGGGTCGGCTGGATGGTCGTGCCGGAGGATCACGTGCGGGTGGTCGAACGCATCGCCCAGAACATGTTCATCTGCGCACCGCATGCCAGCCAGGTGGCGGCTCTGGCGGCGATGGACTGCGAGGAGGAGCTGCGTGGGAACCTTGCGGTTTACGCAAGGAACCGCCAGTTGATGCTGGAGGGGCTGCCCAAGGCCGGTTTCACCAATATCGCGCCACCGGACGGGGCGTTCTACGTCTATGCGGATGTCTCGGACCTGACGTCGGACAGCCGCAGCTTTGCCGCGGAAATCCTTGAACAGGTTGGCGTTGCCGTCACTCCGGGACTGGATTTCGACCCGGTGCGCGGGGCCACGACGCTGCGGTTCTCCTATGCGCGGTCAACCGCGGACATCGAGGAGGGGCTGGCGCGACTCAGGACCTTCATGGCGCAGCGCGGCTAAAGGCGAAAAGGCGGATTTCAAATTCCGGTCGAATTGCCTACCTTGCGCGCAAAACCAAGAAACGGGGGCCGGGGCATGGGCAGGCTGTTTTCCATCATCACGCTGATCTGGCTGCTGACAGGGGCCGCGTGGGCCCAGTCAGCGGGCGGTCAGGGCTTCAGCGGCCTTGCACGTATCGATGCCGAAACCAGCCGGGTGCGCGATGCCGGGCAGGGGGTCGAGGTGTCGCTGGGGCTCAGCCAGGGGGTGCCTTACCGGCTGTTCACTCTGGACGGACCGCCGCGGCTGGTTCTGGATTTTCAGGAAGTCGACTGGACCGGGCTGACGGTCGCGCGATTGCTGGAGGGCGAGCAGGTCAAGGCGGCGCAGTTCGGCACCTATGTGCCGGGCTGGTCGCGGCTGGTTCTGGAGCTGGCGGCCCCGATGCAGGTTGCCGTCGCCGCGATGGAGGTTGATCCGGTCACCGCCGCGGCCCGGCTTGAGCTGACATTGGAGCCGACCAGCGCGGAGGCGTTTGCGGCCCGTGCGGGCGCGCCCGACGATCCGCGTTGGGATCTGCCGCAGCCCCAGGTCATGCAGGGGCGTGCGCCACGGGATGAACATGCGCCGATGCTGGTGATGCTGGACCCCGGCCATGGTGGCATCGATCCGGGCGCCGAGGCGGAAGGCGGTATCAGCGAAAAACAGCTGATGCTGCAGTTCGCCCGCGAGCTGGGCGAGGCGCTGCTGCGCTCTGGCCAGTTCACCGTGGCCCTGACACGGGACGACGATTATTTCGTCTCGCTCGAACGGCGCATCGCCATGGCGCATCAGGCGGGGGCCGACGTCTTCATCTCGTTGCACGCGGATTCGATTTCCGAGGGCCGCGCCCATGGCTCTACCGTCTATACCCTGTCGCGGGAGGCTTCGGATGCGGCCTCGGCCAAGCTGGCGGAACGGCATCTGCGTGGCGATCTGCTCTCCGGCACCGACCTCAGCGAAGCGGATGACGAGGTGACCGGGGTGATGCTGGACCTCGCGCGACTGGAGACGCAACCGCGCAGTGACGCGCTGGCGGCGGCGCTGATCGACGGGCTGCGGGCGCAGGGACGCCCGATCAACAACCGGCCGCTGCGCAAGGCCGGGTTCTCGGTGCTGAAATCTGCGGATATCCCGTCAGTGCTGGTGGAGATCGGTTTTCTGTCCAGCAAACGGGACCTGAAGAACCTGATCGACCCGGATTGGCGCGCCAAGGCGGTGCGCGGTATCCTGAACGGGCTGATCACGTGGCGGGCCGAAGATGACGCGCGCCGGGCCCTGGTGCGGCAGTAAGACTTGCGCCGATCGGCGTAATCGTGCCGGAATTGACCAGCGGCAAGGCGCGGGGCGGCTTCAGGGGTGAAAACCAGTGGTTTTTTCCCGCCGTTTTACGTGGCGATCCGCGCTTTGAGCTTTTGACCCCGCGCGGCAGCGTGCCTATATAGGCGTCATCTCGCGAGAAAGGCCCAACTCCGTGCTCAGGTTCATACTCTCCTTCTTTGGTTCCATTTTCAGCACCATCACCCTTGGGGTGGCGATGGTGGCGCTGACCATCGGAGCGGTGTTCTGGACCTATGGCCGTGATCTGCCCAGCCATGAATCGCTGGCCCAGTACCAGCCGCCGACGATCAGCCGGATCTATTCCGGCGAGGGCCACCTGATCGACGAATTCGCCAAGGAACGCCGCCTGTATACGCCATCGTCGGAAATCCCGGACCTGGTGAAGCAGGCATTCATCTCTGCGGAAGACAAGAATTTCTACAGCCACGCCGGCTATGACGCCCGTGGTATTGCGGCTGCGGCAATCGAGGCGATCCAGTCGCGCGGCAAGAACGTGCGCGGCGCCTCGACCATCACCCAGCAGGTGATGAAGAACTTCCTCTTGTCCGGTGACCGCCGGGCTGAGCGCAAGATCAAGGAAATCATCCTCGCCACGCGGCTGGAAGAGACGCTGGACAAGGAACGCATCCTTGAGCTGTACCTGAACGAGATCTTCCTTGGCCAGAACTCCTACGGGGTGACGGCTGCTGCGCAGACCTATTTCAACAAGACCCTTGGCGAGTTGGCTCCGCATGAGGCCGCGACCCTGGCGGCGATGCCCAAGGCGCCGTCGGACTACCATCCGGTGCGTGAAAAGGAGCGGCTGCTGGCGCGGCGCAACTACGTGCTGCGAGAAATGCGCGAGAACGGCTATATCTCGGATGATGTCTACAAGGTGGAAGTGGCGCAGCCCCTGCGCTCGGTGCAGAATGGCGATTTCGAAAGCTTCCGCACCACCTTGCCGCCGCGCGACTATTTCACCGACGAGATTCGCCGCCAGCTGACACAGGATTTCGGCGAGGGTGAATTCTTCACCGGCGGCTTTACCGTGCGCGCCACCATCGACCATGAAATGCAGGCCGAAGCTGCCCTGGCGCTGCGCACCGGATTGCAGAAGTACGACCGCTCGCGCGGCATCTGGCGCGGCACCGGTGTCGAGCTGGAGGAATCCCAGCTGGTGGACGAGGCCTCCTGGCGCGCCGCCCTGGCCGAGGCCGATGTGCCGCGCGACATTGACCTGGGGGGCAAATGGTACCCGGCCGTGGCGCTCGAGGTTGGCGACCAGGCGCTGACCGTTGGTGTCGAGGGGCACGAGGGCACGGGATCCGTGCCGCGTGCGGACATCAAGTGGATGAAGGGCAGCTTCAAGGACAACATCAGCCGCGGTGACGTGGTGCTGGTGCGGGCGGAAAAGAAAGACGGCGAATTCAGCCACTGGTCGCTGCGGCAGGTGCCGGAAGTGCAGGGCGGCTTCGTGGCGATGGACGTGGATTCGGGCCGCGTTCTGGCGATGCAGGGCGGCTTCTCCTACCAGCATTCGGTGTTCAACCGCGCCACCCAGGCGATGCGCCAGCCGGGCTCCAGCTTCAAACCCTTCGTCTATGCCGCGGCGCTGGACAGTGGCTACAGCCCGGCCACCATCGTCGTTGACGCCCCGATCGAGATCAACACGCCGCAAGGTCTGTGGCGGCCCAAGAACTCCTCGAACAAGTTCTATGGCCCGACGCCCTTGCGTACCGGCATCGAGATGAGCCGGAACCTGATGACGATCCGTCTGGCGCAGGAGGTCGGCATGCCGGTTGTGGCGGGCTACGCCGAGCGCTTTGGGGTCTATGACAACATGGGCGCTTTCCTCGCGAACTCGCTCGGTGCCGAGGAAACCACGCTGTACAAGATGGTGGCGGCCTATGCGATGTTCGCGAATGGCGGCGAGCGGGTGCAGCCGACACTGGTGGACCGGGTGCAGGACCGTTTCGGCCGGACCATCTACCGCCACGACGACCGTGATTGCGTTGATTGCGCCGATCCGGAATTGCCTGCTGGCCAGAAACCACGCATCATCGCGGATCGTGAGCAGGTGATGGATCCGATCACCGCCTATCAGCTTACCTCGATGATGAAGGGCGTGGTCGACCGCGGCACCGCATCGAGCGTCATCAACCTGCCGGTGCCCACCGCTGGCAAGACCGGTACCACCAATGACTCCCGCG
>JGI12316J14372_10004609_pt1 | contig 11613 bp, 9 predicted proteins | sample MarCyaLeptolynsp_FD_14372 | JGI IMG/M metagenome (IMG submission 14372) | reverse complement strand
GTCTGGTTACTCGTTTCCTGAGTTACGATTAGTGGTTCGGCTACTTTTTCTTGAATCACCTCCTCCCCAGTTTCCGTAGTCACTACCTCCATAAAATCAGAAACTGTGGGTAGGTATTCCAACTGCTGTTCCAGGGTGGGACGACAAGCTAAAAGTCCCTTAGTGTAGGGATGTTGGGGATCGGAGAAAATCTGCAAGACATCCCCAGTTTCCACCAGCTTTCCCTTGTACATCACCGCCACTGTATCGGCAATTTCCCCAATCACCCCCAAGTCGTGGGTAATAAAAATCATCGACATGCTACGGGAGTCTCGCAACTCCCTCAGTAAATCCAGAATTGTGGCTTGGATTGTGACATCAAGAGCCGTAGTTGGTTCATCGGCAATCAGGACATCGGGATTACACGAGATTGCCATAGCAATCATTATCCGCTGTAGTTGACCACCAGAAAACTCATGGGGGTAGCGATCAAGAATTGCTAATTTTTGTTGGTTAATCTGGTGGTTGATTTGTTTTTCCGTTGGATTAGGTTCGCCGGGGTTCTGCTGGCGGAATTCTTCTAGATAGTGTTTCCTCAATTCTCGGTCATTAGGCAGAAGTTTGACTTCTTGTAGGCGGGCAATTGCTTGACGCCGCGCTTCGGCTGGGGAAATATCTTGGTGTTGGAGAATTGCTTCAGTCAGCTGAAAGCCACAGGTATATACTGGGTTGAGGGAACTCATCGGTTCCTGAAAAATCATCGAAATTTGTCCACCCCGGTATAACCGTTTTTCTTCGGCACTCAACTGCTTGAGATTAACTGGCTGTGCTCCATCTGCCGAGGTACGGAAATTAATTTCCCCGTCGGTAATCTTGCCTGGATACTGCACCAAACCCATCACCGCTAGGGAGGTGACAGATTTTCCTGAACCCGACTCCCCCACAATTCCCAGAGTTTGCCCCCGCTTCAACTGGAAGTCAATACCGTTAACAGCTACAACCAGCTGTTCATCTGTTTGGAATTGTACTTGTAGGTTGTGGACATCAAGAACGGTGTCAGTCATAAAGGGAATTGAGAATTGAGAATTGAGAATTGAGAATTGGAAATTTGACGGAACAAGCAGATGCTATAAACTTTACAGCCTTCTGCCTCCTGCCTTCTGCCTTCTGCCTCCTGCCTTCTGCCTCCTGCCTTCTGCCTCCTGCCTTCTTCAGAGCCTTCTTTAAGAACCTGAAACAGCTTGGGTTACCTTGAGTGTATCAATGTATTGTACAAACTTGATAACCTTGCCATTCTTCAAAGTCCAAACTGATGCGGTTGGTGCTTGCATACTTTTACCAGTGGTTTTATAAGTTCCACTGTCATATCCAAGAGTAATAACCTTATCTCCAGCATCAATAAATTCATCTACATGTGCCTGGAAGTTGTCCCACTCAGCACCAATTTTCTGAAAAACACCATTAGTTATCGCTTCATGTCCAATGAAGGTTCCACCATAGGGGATGCCCTCCGATTCGGTCCATTCGACATTAGGATCAAGCACATTGAGGATACTGGGCATATCACCTTGCTCAAATGCTTGATAAAGTCCCTTGATAATTTCCACGTTGCTCATAAATAATATTTTAGACTTATTCAACTACACATATCAATGATAAAACCCCTGTGGAACAGGCATCTTGCCTGTCCCTGATTATGTCTTATTTTTATTGGGAAACTTGCATTTAACTGAGACTTCAAAATCAGCACTCCCTGACCCTTCTGCAAGCATCGGTAGACCAGTTTTTCCAGCAATTTTTAGATGAAATTTAACATTCATTTCCTCAATTTCTGCTGCCGAAAACTCTTTAAAGGCTCCAATGGCATACTTAGTATAGAAGCGGATGTATTTGTGGACTTGTTGCATTGATGCGATCGCAACATCTGCTGCTCCTTTCGATTCCCACTCATCATCCTTGCTATCGGAAGCTCTTGTTGGGGTTGTCGGCGGCGCAAGCTCAACGGGATTTTGAGAGTAGAGGAAACAATCAGAGCCAAAACCTTTTTTTTTCCAGCTTATCCCATAACCATAGTCAGATCCCTGCTGCCGGGTGAACTAAATATGAGGTGGGATTTATAGCGTCAGTGTTCAAAAAATCATAAGTTCTCTCTTGTATCTCTATCTCCCCACACCTCCCACACTCCCCACACTTCCCACACTCCCCACACTTTTTGAAAGCTTACCCCCTGCTGCCTGGTTCCTTAGATAGGTTAATTGAAGCAACTCTTAATTGTCTGTTGCATAAAATACGGTTTTATTCATACTTTTGTGCATTTAGGTGAATTTATAATATTTTTTTTATTTTTTTAAGAAGTTATGTTAACTTACAGACAGCCAAGGTTCTTAAACCTTAGCTGATATTGCAAATAAGCTTTTTCTCGGAACTCATGATGACAAAGACTACTTCGGCGATTAGGGCTTTTATCGACACTTACGACGGTCAGCCTTTGGCATATCAGGACTTCGATCATGCCGTTGAAGCTATTTGTTGCAGTACCCAGTTTAGAAGTTTGCTACTGTCACTAATCGATAGCAAAGCCTTTTCCAAAGAGCTTGGACAAGAATTTTCTTCTGTAGGGGCAATTCAAGGTTTGTCAGCCTGTCGTAGACTTCGGAGTTGTCTAAACCTCTCACTCAGTAATTTTTTTGGTCTTCTCGCACAGCTAATCACTGCCTTCGACATGGCTGCCGGTGTTGAATGGTCTACATTTGCAAATAGAGTGCATCAGTCTAGTTTAAGCAAGAAAAAACTTCTAGATGTTCTCTTGCACAGTAAGGATAGAGAGTTCTATGAGGAGCTTGCGTCGCGTCTTGTCGAGAGTGATCCTCACGCAATATATCCAACATCTAGCTATCGTCAAAGCCAGGCTCATGTGGTCAGTACAGCGGATGACCACACCGTTGAAGCTGTGATGAGCTCAACCACGTTCACCTCAATTAAGCTTATCGACAACGTATTAGACCCTGAGCAGCCTGTTTTAAGGGACATATATATCTCCCTGGGACGATGCGTATGCTTGCTAGATCGGAATGTAGAGCGCTACTACGGTGAACAGATTGAACGTTACTTCCACCACCACGGTATTCATCTCGAAAAATTAGTCTATCGGGCAATGGAAGTAGATAAGGGTATCAGCACTGTTGAACGTATGCTTGGTGACTTTAAGAGCCTAGGGGTCTCTCGAAATGAACCTGTACTGATCATCGGCGGTGGTGTTTTGGCGGATACGGGTGGTCTTGCCTGTGCTCTCTATCACCGCAACACCCCCTATGTAATGCTTTCTACATCAATTGTAGCTGGTATTGATGCCGGTCCCTCTCCCCGCACTTGCTCCGATGGATTCGGTTACAAGAATCTCTTTGGTGCCTATCATGCACCCGTTCTCTCTATCACAGACCGCTCATTCTTCAAGACGCTACGTGAAGGGTGGTTAAGACACGGTATTGCAGAGATCATTAAAATGGGCGCTGTTAAGGATGCAGAATTGTTTAGTTACTTAGAGCAAGTTGGGCAAGAACTGATTACGACCCGTTTTGGTACACTGGACTGCCAACCTGGTGATCAAATCAGTACCCTCTCCAAAAAAATCCTAGGGGCTGCACTGCGGAGCTATGTAGAGGCTGAATACGACAATCTTTATGAAACCCATCAATGTCGCCCCCATGCCTATGGTCATACTTGGTCTCCAGGGTTTGAAATCGAAGCCGGACTCCTACACGGTCATGCGGTTACTATTGGTATGGGCTTTGGAGCCTACTTGAGCTACTGCAATAACTGGATTAGCGCTCAAGATTTCCATCGGATTTTGCGTTTGATTAGTTCTTTCGGGTTAAGCCTTTGGCATGATGTCTTGCTCAACCAAAAAACCCTTTGGGCAGCACAGGAAAAAATGGTTCAGAAACGAGGTGGAAATTTGGTTGCACCTCTACCTAAAGGTGAAATTGGCAAATGTGGATACCTCAACTCCCTCACCCAAGATGAGCTCAACGAAGCAATTAAGCAGTACCAAACTATTTGTGCAGACTACCCCAGAAAAGGCTTGGGTATTGAGCCACTCTGTAGTGATGTAGGACTAGAGGATCCCTCAACTGTTGCTCACCACATCCCAGTTGAACCGTTATCAACTTGGGAGAATTCGGAAGAATTGTTATCCGGCATATAGAGAGCTCCCCAGGAGCGCTTCGCGCCCCCAATTGAATGGGAGAAACAATTCTCTTCCCTGTTCCCTGTTCCCTTGTTTCTGAAGAGCAACTGGCAAGATGCCAGTTCCACAATCGATACCCCACACCCATTGGTGACAAGTTAAAAGGTGGTGCATGAGTGTCAACTCCCAGATATGGTGTTTGGGGCTAAAAAAACCCTATATATGGAATGGGACTTTGGACAAAAAAATCTATATTCTTCATTCTCCATTCTCCATTCTCCATTCCCTTGAAGGTGATTCTTTAAATTTATGGCACAAGAAGTATTTGACTTTGCTATCCCTCTCTACCGAGTGCGCTGGAATACGCGGGCTGTCCTTGAGGGATTGACAACTCATTACAAACCTCGGGCAATCCACATTATTACACCAGAACCGGAAGTGCGATCGCTAGAGGAAAAGGTCAAAGAATGGGAAACTGCTCCAGTCTATATCCATGCAGAAGAACCCTTTTTTCAACACAAAACTGGTCTTACCAAGGATGCAATTTGTGCCAAGCTTGATTTAGGGCAATCACTGTATACTCCTGGTTGGTTTTATCAACAGCTACTTAAGCTTGGTGCTTATGAGGGTATTGATAACCTAAGTGAATGGTATGTTGTTTGGGATAGTGACCTACTTCCCGTGGATACTTGGCCACTTATTCAAGAGCATCAACAAACTGTAGAGCACAAGTTTGCCCTGCTTCAACACAATCAGTGGGGCAATCCTCAAATTGTCTCAACTTGGGATAAATGGATTCGCTTGGTGCTGGGGGTTGAACCTTTAACCGATAGTGTTGGAACCTTAGTTTCCCATCACATGTGGTTTAAACAAGAGCACCTCGAATCCTTCAAGCGTCAGCTAAGCCAATACTTTCAATCAGATGAGAACTGGCTCTTACTGATGATGCAATCAGCCAATGAATTTGGCACCTTTTGTGAATATTGGCCCTACGCTTCCTGGGTTGGGGCAAAAGCCCCTGCTGATTTAGCCTTCTATCCCTATGAACTATATGGGGAAACCACTGAGCGATTTTTTGACGATGGTACAGGTTTGTTTTCCACCTCATTGAGGCGTCATCAATCTATACTGTCTCAACCGTCGATTGACGATGGCTTTTCTCCTTCCTATGCGGAAGTTGATGCCTTTATTCGAGCTCAGTATGGGACAGATCCCTTACCCTCCTCTTTATCTTTTGAAAGTAGTCCACGACATCTGAAGAAGAAGGAAGAGAATATGCATATAGAAGAGCTCCGTTCTCGTTGGAATCCCCGTGTGGTTGAAGCCTCTGGTGTGACAAAGTGAATGGTTAGTGCCAAATGCAGTATTGATATTTGACCGGGATTTAGTATAACTAATCCCCATTCCTCTTAGGTTAGGGTGGGGATTTTTTGTTATTTGTTATTTGTGAAGTAATTGCTAATTAGTACAAATCAATTATGACAAACCAACCCAAAGCTTTTCAACCCTCTGGACGGCTCTATCTAATGATTGCCATTTTGATTTTTGGGGCAGCAAACGCTGTAACACGTAGGCTCACTGAACTTGGCGCAGAGAACTTAATTGATGGACGCAATCCAATATCTTTTTGTAATGTCCTCTTTGTCGGTAATTTGTGTGCATTAATTATTTTAGTGGTCATTTACCAGAGTCAGTGGCGGCTACCTGTATTGAGACAAATTACTTGGAAACAATGGCTAACGCTAACTGTGGTTGCCATTTTAAGTGCAGCAGTTGTACCAACACTGATCTTCACTGCACTCTCTTTAACAGCAGTCAACAATGTTATTTTGATTGGACAGATTGATACGCCCTTGGTTTTAGCCTTATCAGTTTGTTTATTAGGTGACAGGATCAATACCTGGGTTATCGGTGGAGCAGTTCTCTCTTTTATCGGTGTAGCACTTACTGTTTTGCTCCAACCACCAGGAGGGGATATGGTAGCGGGAATGGGTATTGAGATTGGACTTGGTGAATTACTGACTCTCTTGGCTGCGGTTTTCAAAGCTATTTCTAACCTACTCAGTAAAGTTAGCCTCAAGCAAATTCCCCTAGGTATTTTCAATATTTTCAGAATGCTGGTTGGCACTATCGTCTTCTTTGTAACAACACTTATCTTGTTTGAACCGAGTCACTTTATGGATGTTGGCTCTCCATTTTTATGGCAGTGGATGTTGTTTTATGGTGCGGTGATTGTTGTGGGGGGACAATTGGCTTGGTTTAGTGGCTTGAGGCGGAGTACAGCTAGCGAAATCTCCCTGGCAACTGCTTTTAATCCTCTTGCTGGTGTTTTGGCAGCTTACCTAATTTTGGCAGAAGTGCCTACTTTGGCTCAGTATATTGGAGGTGCTGTAATTTTATGTGGCATCGTGCTCAATCAAATTGGAGTGCGGCGTCTCAAGGCAACTGTACCTGAACAGCAACCGACTCCTAAGGAAATGAGTGAAGCAATTGCATTTAAAGGAGTTTGAAGCTATTTTTACCTCAGTTATAGGTTGTCCAGAAGCCCGATTTCTTCGAGAAGTCGGGCTTCTTAGCGTTTACAAACTAGTGCAGCACGGCAGAAATAACCCAAAGCGTGAAACAAGGTCAAAAGCTTACTAAAAAAGCTTTCTTCCCTCCTACCTCCTGTTCCCCTCCTTGGAGGGGTTAGGGGTGGGTTCTGCCTCCTGCCTTCTTCTTGCACTAGCTATTGCTGGGCTTAACCAACAGCAGCTCAATTAGACAGACTGCAAGTCAAATTCATTGGCACCAGCAATGGTTAAGCGAGTATTTCCATTGTTAACTGCCTTGCAAAATACCTCGTAATCTGAGCCATTAGATTTCACCTGGAATTTGCCAATATTACCCATTGGTGGCATACCGACTAGCTTAACTTCACCAGTAGCTTGGAAGTATTTCCAAAACTTATTATTTAGGCATTGTATTGTACCAAAGCTGGCATTAGGGTCGATATCAAATTTTTGATTATCTGTGTCACATTCATTTTCCTGCGTAAATCCAGTAGTTGAACCTTGCAAAACCTTGGTGCTGCCAGACACTTTCATATAATAATTGCTCACGAGAATACTCCTAATATGATGGTTGATGTACAGTGTGAGGTTTTAGGTGAATTTAAGAAGTGATTGCTTGCTCACCCTATTTATCTTTTCCTAAAACATCCAAATTCAAACCTTGGAGCACACTACCCGAAAACCATGATTAATGAGCCTGAGGTTGGGAGCGAGATTATCGCGAAACGCACTACGACTGTGCTCAGGAACCGTTGCCCAAGAACCCCCAAACCTCATCCGCAGCTGATTATCCTCAACACTCTTATCTTTTAATTCCCAAACTTTGTCATCAGAAGGTGCATCCTGGTAGTTTTCATGCCACGGATCTGCTGACCATTCCCAAACATTGCCATGCATATCGTATAATCCAAAGGCATTGGGTGGGAAACTACCTACAACTGTTGTCTGGTCTGGCTCAATTCCCTTGGGCTCCGAGGCGTAAGTTACGGAAGAGTTATAGTTAGCTAGTTTCGAGGTAATTGTTTCACCAAAGTAGAAAGGCGTCGTAGTTCCCGCACGACTGGCATATTGCCATTGCGCTTCACTTGGCAGCTGATAAGTCATACCAGTTTGCCGAGCTAGTCGGGCACAGAATTCTTGGGCATCATACCAGGATACCTGCTCAACTGGTCGCTGCTCTCCCTGGAATTTAGATGGATTTGCTTCTAAGGGTTGGTTGACTTGGGGTAAAGCTGCCACCGCTCGCCACTGGGCTTGGGTAATAGGATATTTGCTCATGTAGAAAGGTTTAACAGTAACTTGGTGCTGGGGGCGCTCCTGCTTACGGCTACCTTTCTCCGTTTCGGGAGCTCCCATCACAAAGCTACCACCAGGAATCGCTACCATAGCTAAACTTGCCCTTCTACCTAAGTCTTGGCTAAAAAACTGTGCTTGGTGGCGCTGGCGCTTGATAATCTTACCTCTAGCATTGACGGTGACGACTTCAAAGTCAAAGTCTTGTAGAGGTAAATCTGAGTGTCCTGATACAGTAGGCTTGGTGAAAGCATGAGAGGATTGCCCAGTACGTGGCAACACAAGGGTTGAGCCAAATCCCACAGCAGTTAAGCCAGCGAGTTGCAGAAAGCGGCGTCTAGAGGGAGGTTGAGTCATAAAGCTGAGTTGAGGTATTTCTATAGGGTGAGTTTTATGGGGGGATGGTGCGAAAAAATTGCTGATATAGAATAATGAGGGTATTTTGTCAAATTAATGTTACACTGGGTAAGTTTTTTTATTTGTTACAAAATGTTTCGCTGGGGCATTTGAGATATCTAACTTTACGTGCTGTTTTGCCCTCACCCTAAATCCCTCTCCCAAACCTGAGAGAGGGACTTTGAAGACTTGCTCCCTATCCTATCTCTTCCCTTGTGAGTTGTTTCTTCAGAGCATAACTGGCAAGATGCCAGTTCCACAATCGATATCCCACACCTTCACTCCGAAAGAGTGTTTCTTCAGAGCCCCCAATAAAAATAGGAGAAACAATATTTCCTACCGCCTCCTGCCTCCTGACTTGAAAGAGACGCGGGGACGCGGGGACGCGGAGACGCGGAGAGAGGGATTTTCATGCATGGTGGTGAAAAAAATTTTTTTCATCAGGACTGCCTCCTAAATTATCCCTTAAAGTAACCAAGTATTGTTGGCAAAATCAGCAGGCTTCTCAGATTCTTTTTCAATTGGTCTTGCTGGGTTGCGTCTTGCTGGGTTGTGAGGTACTAAGCTCTGATTTGGCACCTTCTGAGTCTGTAATTTGACGTCTTCATTTTGTTTTTTAAATTTATTAACTTCCTGGGTCAGTTTTTCATTGGTTGCTGCTAGTTGAATAGCCGCTTTCTTGGCTTCATCAAATTCTTTTTTAATCTGATTCATTTTCTTGAGTTCTTGCTCAAGCTTCTGTACAGCTTTTGTCTGCTGTTCTAAATCTGTTTGCAACTGAGTAACTTCTTCTTTGAGAGAGGCTTCCCTTTTTTGTGATTCTTGGAGAGCTTCTTGCAAATTAAATAAATTTTCTGGCTGATTTTGTGCTTCTTCTAGAGCCTCTTGAGTTTCCTTTAAAGCGGCTCTTAACTCAGTCACAGTTGCTTGCAATTGAGCTTTCGTAAGATTACTAATTGATTTGGTGGTACTCATTGGTAATTTTTCTACTGCTTCAGTATCTTGAGCTAAATTTTCATCATCGTTGGTTTCTGGAACTGTTTTATCTGCTAACTGTGGAGATTTTTCCACCTCTTCATGCAGCAAGTCCTTTAAACTTTTCTTTGCCATTAGCTTTCCCAATCATGCTGTAGTTCATCAGCCACACGACAGTAGTCTGCCTTAGCTTCACGGGCGTTTTCCCCTCGCAGTTGACTAACTGCTATGCCTTCAAGCGCAGCTCGTTCGTGAGCTTTGTATGCCCGTACAAAAGCATGGAATGCTGGTACTCCCAATTCCCTAAGGGTGTTTTGCGCTTCCAGTGCTTCCCGGAGACTGCGAGAGTCTACCCGAGTTAGAAGTACTCGATGAGCTACTCCCACTGGTGCGATCGCTTCCCTTACTGTTTCAATAAGTACAGCCAAGTCCATCGGAGCAGGCGGCGTGGGCAAAATTAGATAATCGGCGATCGCAACCACTGCCTCCAAGGCTTCTGAGCGTAGTGCTGGAGGGGTATCCACCACTGCTAACTCATAACCTTCTATTTTATGTAAACTACTCAAGAGGGTTGGATCTGTCTCTTGAGCCAGGTCAAATCCCATACTTGTACCACCACGCTCAACCCACCAAGTTGCAGAGCCTTGAGGATCAGCATCAACCAGAAGAACTCGCTTTTTATCTGCAAGAGCTGCAGCCAAATTTACTGAGGTAGTTGTTTTCCCAACACCTCCCTTACCATTGATAATAGCGATTATACTTGGCACGGCTTATCCCTCGACTTTAGGGAATCAAGTTCTACACTTCTCCTTCCTGAGCAAAGCAATCCTTCTTGACGAATTAATGATGCAAAAGCAGAATAACTTTGCTTTACATAAGTTAAAGTGAAAACGAGATTGTCCGGCACTATAAATTAAGTTTACTTCCAAGACGACGTTAATACTATTTTCTGTAATTTATCTCTATTGGCTAGAATGCCAGTCTATGTCTGTAAATGCAAGAAATTTATTGGTCATTGGTCATTGGTCATTTGTCCTTTGTACTAATGACCAATGACTAATGACTAATGACAAAGCGGCGGGGCGATATTTCCTCCAACCCATTGAAGGAGTTGGCTTCCCCGCCGCTTTCTGTAATTCTTTGCAGGAGCGCAAAACGCGCCCCTTGGGTGCTCAGATCTTACATTTTTAATTCCGATTCACCCACTTCTGGTTGATAACCTTTAATTAGGTCAACAGCCTGTTGCAGTGCATCGAGACGATTTGTGACCCGATTTAGCGGCAGTAAATTGCCCAAGATCTCCAAGCGTCGCAACCTCTTTTGTACATCACCGGAGACACCGACAATAAACACTTCACGACGTTTCTCAAGAGCATCTTTAACCATAGTCTCGATCGCTAAAGAAGCAGTAACCCCTAAAATTGGTACATCGGTGAGGTCTAGAATCAAGACATCGTATTGTTCCACAATTGTCATCCGCTGGGAAATTGATTTGGCAGCCCCAAAACTCATTGGTCCGCCAAGACGGAACAGTAGAATACGACCACGAGCTTCTAGCAAAAGCTGTTTTTCCTCATGGCTTAATGGCACCTCATCGCTGGGAGTAGTAGTTGCTGTAATTTCGCTATCCTGCCATTCAGTCAGTTTTTGAACTGTCAATAGATTAGCTACGAATACCCCAACTGCCACAGCAGTAATCAAGTCTACAAATACCGTCAACAACAGGACTCCATACATAATTCCTGCTGCTTTCCAAGATATTCGGTGAGCACGTTTGAGGAAGCTCCAGTCAATAATATCGATGCCGACTTTAATTAAAATGCCAGCCAGGATTGTATGGGGAATAATCTCTACTAGCTTTCCTGCACCCAAGGCAATAACCAGCAAAATTAAACCATGGACGATGCCGGAGAGGGGCGTTTTACCACCAGCACGAACATTGACTACAGTGCGCATTGTTGCTCCTGCACCAGGTAGTCCACCGAATAATCCCGAAATTAAATTACCAATGCCTTGACCAATCAATTCGCGGTCAGAGTTATGCTGAGTTCTGGTAATGTTGTCAGCAACCAGTGAGGTGAGTAGGGAGTCGATGGAACCTAATGTTGCCAACATCAGCCCATAGATGAGCATATCCTTGATTTGGTCTAGCTGAAATGTTGGCGGATTTAGTTGTGGCAGACCAGTTGGGATCTCTCCAATCAAGCTGAGACCAGCATTTGGCAGCAGAAA
>JGI12316J14372_10004572_pt1 | contig 11678 bp, 11 predicted proteins | sample MarCyaLeptolynsp_FD_14372 | JGI IMG/M metagenome (IMG submission 14372) | reverse complement strand
CCGTGCACCGATCCTCCAACGCCGCCCTGTTTTCCTTCTCGCTGACCGACGACGACCGGGCCGAGATCAACGCCGCCCTGGAGGGCGCAAGCGAAATTCCCGGCGATTGTGGCGACGAATACCGCAAACCCCCGTTCCTGACAGCCTCCGGCGACCTCAGTCATCACCTGGACGGCCTGCCGAAAGTGTTTCCTGTCGAAGAAGGCGGTGGCCGATCCCGGGTGTTTTCCGGCAGCGAATGGGAGTCCGCGGCCGGGTTTTGCCGCGCCATCAGGTCCGGTAACAGGATCCTCGTGAGCGGAACCACGGCCACATGTGGCAGCGATCGCATTGTCTGTCCGGGAGATGTCCGCGGTCAGACAATCTATGTGCTGGACAAGATCAATGCCGCAATCACCTCGCTTGGCGGAACCCTGTCCGATGTGGTCAATACGCGGATCTACATGCGCGATTGCACGCGCTGGGAGGAAGCCGCGAAGGTGCATGGTCGGTATTTCGCCGGGTCAGAACCCGCCAGCACCCTGTTGGAAATCAGCCGTTTGGTCGGCGATTACGAGATTGAGATAGAAGCGGAGGCAGAGGTTTCCGCGGCGCCCTGAGCCGCCTTGAAGTTCCCGTCGCAAACGAATACATATTGGTGGCTATCGCCGCACTCTTTCCCGACAGTCTTGCATCAAACCTGCCGACGAGGCGGCGCCATTCACACACAAACACTTCGCCGGTTCGGTTTCGGATCCGACGGCCCCTGGAGGTTCACATGGCCCTGCGCATCAACGACGAGGTTCCTGATTTCACCGCGGATACCACCGCCGGCACGATCAATTTTCACGAGCATATCGGCGACAGCTGGCTGGTCCTGTTTTCGCATCCGAAGGATTTCACACCGGTCTGCACGACAGAGCTGGGTTACATGGCCGGCATGAGCGACGAGTTCGCCAAACGCAACGTCAAGATCATGGGCATCAGCGTGGATCCGGTTGAAGACCACCACCGCTGGAAGCAGGACATCCACGATGTGACCGGCAACAAAGTCGATTATCCGCTGATTGGCGATCCGGAATTGAAGGTTGCCAAACTGTTCGACATGTTGCCCGCATCCGCCGGATCGACCTCCGAAGGCAGGACTCCTGCCGACAACGCCACGGTTCGGTCGGTCTTTGTCATCGGACCGGACAAGAAGGTCAAGCTGATGCTGACCTATCCGATGACGACCGGACGCAACTTCAACGAGATTCTGCGCGCCATCGATTCCATGCAACTGACAGCCAAACACAAGGTTGCCACCCCGGCTCAATGGGAAGATGGCGACGATGTGATCGTCACGCCGGCGGTTTCGACCGAGGAAGCGCAAGAAAAATTCGGTGAGATCACGGCACCGAAACCTTATCTGCGCTACGTCAAACAACCGAATTGACAGATATCGCAAATTCGAACAGGCGAGAGCGCCGGGATCTGATCCCGGCGTTTTTTTAGCACCAATCCAGCTGTGGCGATTGCTTCAGCCGGTTTCCGGTGAATGACCCAGATTGTCGCCGATCACGTCGGCGGCAACTTCTTTCACCTTCGGTTTCAGTTTCTTCAGCCGCGTCTTGCGAAGCTCGCCGGCCCGTTCCAGCACAGGATAGGCAACCGACGTCAGATGCGAATTGATCCGTTTGAAATCGCGAATGACATCGAGATGGATTGAACTTGTCACGATGCTCTCGACCTTGCCCGACGTCAGCCTGTCGACATGCTTTTCCATGCCCGTCAGTTCAAGCGCGCGCAGTTCTGTTTTTCTGGCAATGAGTTGCCGCGCGCTGCCGACCTCCTGAGCCATGAAGACGTTGAAGGACAGCTGCAATGTATCCATCACCCGTGCATGCATGGTGCGCAGTTCCTGCAGCCCCTGCTCAGAGAATTGGAGTCGGTGCCGATGCTTTTTGTCGGCAAGCTGCATCAGGTTCTTGTCAATGATGTCGCCGACATGTTCCAGATTGGTGATGAAGGTCAGAATATCGAGCGCCCACTGGCTCTCCTTCTCGCTGAGCTCGCCGCGCATCAGGCTGGTCAGGAAATACTTGATTGCTTCGTTCAACTGGTCGACCTGATCGTCGGTGGCTTCGATTTCAGCTCGCATGCCCGGATCGTCGCTCTCAAACACGGTAATGGTCTTGCCCAGCATATCCTCTACCAGGGCACCCATACGAAGGGATTCGCGCGCTGCCGCGCCAAGTGCCGCCGGCGGCGTGCTGATCAGGGATTCCTCGAGAAACCGCGGTCCGGCGTCGCCTCGCTCGCCGACCTGGCCGGGCAACATTTTCGCCGTGACCCAGGCCACCGGCCCGGTCAACCCTATGAAGACCAGGCAAAGCCCGGTATTGAACGCAAGGTGGAACAGGATCACCTGTGTGCCCGGATCCTGCGTGGCATGGGCCATCAGTCCGGGCATCTTGTCCAGAAACGGAAAGGCCAGAGCAACGCCCATCAATCGAAACAGCAGGTTGCCGACGGGTATCCTGCGAACGATTGGCGCCTCCGACAGGGTTGCGCTCAAGGCCGGCAGTGCCGCGCCGATATTGACGCCGAGCAAGAGCGGATAAAGCTGGTCGGCGGCTATTCCACCGGACGCGGCAAGCGTGACTGCCAACAATACGATCACAATGCTCGAATACGCGATCCAGGTCATGATCGCACCGAACAGGACGGCGAGAACCGGCTCACGCGACGTCGCTTCGATGATCTGGGCAACGATCGGATTGCCGGCAATATCGGACGCCGTTGCCCCGATTGTCTTGAGCCCCAGAAACAGGATCCCGAGCCCAATCATCAAACGGCCGATATTTTTCAGGCGAATGCTGCGGCCGTCATAGGTCGCATGTATCAGGTAGCCGGCAAACGCGATCAAGGGCCAGGCGGCGGAAATTCCGGAGGTGAATATCGATGCGGCAATCGCTGCGCCCAGATCCGCACCAAGCATGATCGCCAGCGCAGCCGCGGTTAGAATCGCCCCCTGCCCGGCAAACGCGCTGACCAGTAGCGCCGTCGCGGTCGAACTCTGCAACACCGTCCCGACCCCAACACCCGACGAGATCGCCAGGAACCGGTTTCCGGCCCAACGTCCGATGAACTGCTGCAGTTCCGAGCCATAGGCCCGGATTACGGCGGTTCGGACCATGCGGCAGCCCCAAAGCAGGAGCGTAATGCCGCCAAGCGCTGTTACCAGTAGGGTCGTTCCGTTCATTTGTTTTTATCCGTCGGAATACGGGAAAGGGCTTTCCCAACAGCCTGCCCAGAGGCGGACCGTTTGCTGTCTTTCGCCAGAATCGATGACTTCCGCGTTACGCACGCAAGATATACGCCCTGACCGGGTTATCGGTCCCTCACGCAGCTTTGACAAATCGGCATTGTCGCGCAACCAGCGATCCAATTCGATTTCACAGCACCGTTACAATGAGCGCAATTTGAGGCGTAAAGTGCGATTCTTATTAATCTAATAACATGAGCCGGCTTAATTTAAAAGAGCTAGAAAAAGACAACGGACCTGTTTTTCGAACCGACGAGCGCACCGCATGTATTCAAATTTGTGCTTAGGACTTGGTGACAATGTGGCGACTGCATCTGGCAGTTCCAACACCGCGCCGCCGGTCGGTTCCGGGTTCTATCCCAACCCGGCATATCAAGTGTTTCACGATCAGTTCGCACCGTTTTTGGACGAAACGGAAATTGGAGGCGATCAGATCGATTTTTGCACATGTGCGGAAGGTGCGGGGCAATCGTTGCGCGATTGCCCCGCACGTCCACTTCCACAAAACCCGACACTCGGCGTCTGTGTCTTATGAGACAGCTCTCTGTCGGCTGCGATACTCTTGTACCGGCAAACCGCCGATACCCCAGTCTTCCGTTTCCACCTCGTCTATGACGACGAACGTCGTTGCCGGAGATTTGTCGAGCACATCGGCAAGCAGTCGGGTGACTCCGTCAATCAGTGCCGCCTTTTGCCGTGGGGACGTTCCGCCTTCCCGCGTGATCTTGATGTTAACATAGGGCACTTGGTCCCTCCTATTCCGAACTGTGCTGCACCGGTTCGACGTGAAAGACCTTTGCAATAATCTGCCAGTTTTCATCGACGCGCAGGAACGAGAGGAAATCCGTATAGGCGTTCGACAGCATGAAACATCGCATGCGTGCGAACGCTGTGACCGGCCCGCCAAATTCGATCGACTCAATGTCGAAGCAGGGCGTTTCGCCGCGACTTTGCGGGGACGTCCTGTTTTCAACGATCGAAAAATAACTCGGCATGTCGAGGTGCAGCAGGCGGCCCTCCGATGCAGTCGCATAGCGCGCCTGCGGATGAAAGACCGTTGCAAGCAGGCCGGTGTCGCATTTGTAGAGACCGTCATAATACCGCTCGAGGACTTCCACGATTGCCTGATAGTTGTGATCCATCATGGGGACCTTTCCGTTGAGAGAGCCCGCCGCGCCCCAGTCAGTGCGGCCGGGCTCGCTGGGTTGATCAGATCAGTCCTTCGGCGCGCATGGCAGCCTGAGATGCCGGGCGCTCAGCAACACGGCGGACGAAGGCGGCGATGTTCGGCCACCTGTCCAGGCCTATCCCGGTCGGACCGGCCCAGCTCGCAACGACAAACAGATAGGCATCGGCGACACTGAACGACTCGCCGAGCAAATAATCCCGTCCATCCGCAAGGTGGGTTTCGAAAGCCTCCATCTTTCGAGCCAGCTCAGCGATGGCCGCCGATTTCGCCTCCCTCTCGGGCGGATTTACGGAAAAGAAGGGCGAAAACGCCTTATGAAGTTCGGACGCGACAAAATTGAGATGTTGCTGCAAGCGTGCGCGCTCCAGAGTGCCCGGCCTTGGCGCCAGATTTGCGGCCGGATTCTGATCAGCGAGATATTGCAGGATCGCCGTTCCCTCGCTCAAGACTTCACCGTCTGCGAACCTGAGAGCCGGCACGTATCCGTTCGGGTTGATAGTGGTGAAATCCTCGCCGGCTTCGGTTTTTCCAGCCGCAGTATCGACTTTTTCGATGTCGAACTCCGCACCGACTTCACGGAGGACAATGTGAGATGCAAGTGAGCAGGCACCAGGCTTGAAGTACAGTTTCATGGCTATCTCCAGTGGTTTATGACGGATATTCTCCGACGACCTCGCTGAAGTAGGAACCGCAGTTACCAAAGTAAACTTGATAACCGTTCGTTTCTAAATTATCCAGTTACCCCGTGGTAACCAATTGAGCGACACGCCATGGCCTTGAAAGTCCGGAAAAACAAAAGCCCGCAGCCACCCCATGCCTGCCCGATCGCCGAATGCATGTCGGTGCTCGGCGGCGCCTGGACGCCGAACGTGATCTGGTATCTGAGAGGAGGACCGCGGCGGTTCAGCGAATTGCGAATCGACATCGAGGCAATTTCGGCGAAGATGCTGACCACGCGCCTGCGCAACCTGGAGAGCAAGGGGCTGGTGAAACGCAAGGTCAAACCAACGTCGCCACCGTCTGTCGAATATTCCCTGACCGATCTGGGGAGAGATCTGCTGCCGGCAATCGAGGCGATCGTCGAGGTCGGCCATAAATTGAAACAAATTCAGCAATCTGAATGACCGATATCCTGTGGAAACGGGCTAATTTTCGCTTGGATTGTTGAAATATTGCGACTCAGGTATGAAGGAAATGAACTTGTCCGGCTGAGATGAAGCATTTTCGGTTCTTACTGTGATCAGGAATGGCTGATGCCAAGCAAAACCATTGTCTTTATTGATGATGATCCGGGATCAAAAGTGGTGGCACAGCGAGCCAGCGGCCGGCTTGACTGTGAGTTGCTTTTCTTCGAACGCGCCTCAGATGTCTTCGACAGCATTGGGACACTGGATCCCAAACTGGTCGTGCTCGACATGGCCATGGTCAATCTCGATGGTGTATACGGGCATCAGGCCGGACTGGAAATCAGCGCGGCGTTGCGGGACACCTACGGTGATCGGTTTCCAATTCTGATCCTGACCGGCATGGAGAGCCCTTCTCTGATCTGCCAGTGTCTACGGCAAGGCGCGGACGACTATTTCGTCAAAAGCGTGGAGTTAACCGGCCTGGTGAAACGAATGGCGGCATGGCTCGTTGTCGACTATTCAGCGCGCGACCCAAGATCGGAGCGAGAGGCCGCGGCCGATGCTCTACAAGCCCTGGTCGACAAACGCGGAGACCTGGAAACCGATGAATGGCGCCGTATCGCCGCGTCAAAAGTTGCCAGCAACCAAACCGACGCGTCGGGTGAAAAAAAATCATCGCGTCTGCTCGGCGACCTATTTGCCTGGCAATCGGTGACTGCGAGAAACTGACGCGTCGTCCGGAGAGCGTTCTTGCGCGAACGGAGTCAACTGGGCAGTTCCACGACCCTCCAATAATGGTCGAGCATCGTAAGGGCTTGTTCAAAGGATCTGCCGGCCCTTGCCTTGACGACGTAACCGGAAATGTTCATTTCATATGACTTTAGAATATCCGCATCGTCGTCCGATGTGGTCAGCACGAATACGATCGCTCGGCGCAGGCTTTCATCCCGGCGCAATTCGTCGAGAAATTCCAATCCGGACATGCGCGGCATGTTTATGTCCAGAAGGATGATAAAGGGAGGCTGCAGCTTTTCTCTTCCCCCGGTTCCACGCAACACGTCCAACGCGTCAAGGCCGTCTTTCGCACGGACAATCGGATTCGCAATCTTGAGTTTACGGAACGCGCGCTGCAGCAACTCGACATCAATGTCATCGTCGTCAACGACCAGAAAAGTGACCTCAGCCATCGGTCTCCCCCTCGATTGGCCATTTTATAGTGAAACAGGCGCCACCTGCATCAGATTGAGTTAACTTCAGATTGCCCGCTCTGCGCTCAACCAGACGCTTGACCAATGCCAGCCCGATACCGCTGGCCTCAACTTCGTCACGCGGCTTCAATGTCTGAAACATCTTGAAGACTTTCGATCGCAGGTTCTCTGGAATTCCCGGGCCATCGTCGGAAATCGTCAAGGTGTTGAAATGGGCATCGGAAACCAGTTCCACTTTGACCTGTCCGGTTGGCTTGTCATGATGTTTGATGGCATTTGCGATCATGTTGCCGAGGACCTGATGGAAAAAGGATGAACCTGTATATACTGTCTCAACGTTGGACTGGATCACGATACCGAATCGTTCATCGTTATTCAGGTCTTCAAAAATCTGCCTGACCGTCACCGCAAAGGGGATCCATTCGTTATCAGAATCCTGTGAGCCTGCCCGGGCATATTGCAAAATACCGGTCAGCAACAATTCCATGCGGCGCACCCGGTTGCGCAGTCTCGACAGGTTTTCCGAAGCCTCTTTGCTGTTCCCGGCAACCAGATCCTCCTCGATCCATTCAGAGAGCGAACCGATTGCGCGTAAAGGCGCACGAAGATCGTGGGAAGTGACATAGGCGAACTGCTGCAAATCCTGATTCGATCTTTCCAATTCTTCAGATCGTGAAACCAACTTGTTTTCCGCCTCGCGCAATCGGATCGAATTGTTCCGGAACGCCTCTACAGCCTCCTCCAGGCGGGTTATCTGGTCGTCACCGGTCGCCGGCACCGCCTGTGAAAGATCGCCGCCTGTCAAACTGGATACAGACGCCGCCAGGCGCTGCAGGCGGAAAAGAATGTTGTTGTTTATATAGATAACAAAAATCAGGATCGATGCCGCGAAGGCCAGAATGGCCAGAATCGTCATTGTCACCTGGGTCCGCCCGGCGATGACGCGGACGTGGGAACTCTGCTCATTCATGACGCTTTCGGTGCGAATTGTAATCCGTTCGGCAAGATCTGCTATGGCCTGCCCGGCAATGTCCGCCCTGGCACGAATCTCGTCCATGGCGTCTCGATTGGCCAGGATATGTTCCTTGCGGGAAAATATGTTGTCAGCCTTGAACATGTGCCCGGACAGACGGGTCAGCGGTTCTGCAAACGTCTCCCGAACTCCCGCAACTTCCAATCTTACGATCGCATTGGTAACCGCACGAAGATTCAGAACTGTCTCATCTCGCAGGAGCCGCAGATGATCTGTCGAATTGACACTTCCAAGCCGTATCAATTGATCTCGAATAACTTCGCTGCGAAATTGCAGGTCAGTTATTTTTTGCAGGTCCCCCATATTTTGCTGAAGGAAACTTTCGAATTCAAGCTGCAGATTGCTCCCGTCCCACTCATTCCGGTCGGTCATTTTGAGATTCAGGGCCTCGGCGTTTTCTATTGTCCTCTCCGCAGCGATTGGCGCAATGGTGTGGGTGCCATCGATGATGCGATGCGAAAGGGTCAGAAGCTCTCCAACCTCGCGATCAACAGCCATCCCCGTCAAAATTGTCTGCCTGGACAGTTTTGCCAGTGTTTCGACGTTTTCCGACAGGTCAGCGATCCTCGTTTCCAGTTGTCCACGCAGTCCGCCGAAGAGATCGGAATTATCGAAATGGGCCAGAAGCGCCGTAATGCGTTGCTCGCGGGCCCCGATCTCCTTGACGTGGGTTTCCAGTCGGGGGAGCGAACGTGCATCAAACAACGACGACATATGCAAAACCAAATTTGACGATTCCCGCGCAATAATCTGCGCATCGCGCACTCCGGGGTAGGCTTGGCGCAATACGGTGTCCTGTGCTTCGCGCACAAACCCGAGCCCAATCCAGCCAACCAGCGCCGAGGCAAACGAAAACAGGCTGACAGCGAAAAAAGCAGCAAAGATCTTTTGGCCGACCCCACCGGACAAGTGGAGGTTGTTTGATGACATCGCGTTTTCCGCATCTCCAAGAATTCGATGGTAAAGTGCAGTAAGGAATATTTGCGAATCGTTTGAACAGCTGCACCGAGCAAAAGATGGCAGAACAAATGTACGGCAGGCAAGTCACCAGACGCACAATCTTAAGGTGTGCGAGTGCCGGAGCCATGGCGGCAGGCCTGACTGGAACCATGCCGGTCATCACACGTGGCGCTCCGTTTGAACGGTTTGCGATGGATGATCTGCACGGTCAGGTCGGCCGCGCGGTGACCTCCCTCGTCGCAAAACGCGATATCTCGATTACGGTCCTCTATCCGAAGGGTTCCATTGCCAATGTCATGGCCGTCGGCACACGTTTCCAGAATATGACCGGCGTTCAAGTCCGCTACGTCGAGGCCCCGCTCGACGACATCAATTCCAAGATATTGCTGGCGAAACTGATGAGGGATGCTGACTTCGACGTTGCTCTCCCGGCAACGTTCGGGATTCCCGATCTGGCCCAGGCTAAAGCAATTCGGAATCTCGACGAATTCGCGGAACGCTATGAACCCACCCGGTTTCGACCGACATCGCTCTATTCCATCGGCGATTACTACAAAGGCAGCCTCTACGGATATCAGACTGACGGCGACGCCTATATCATGTTCTACAACAAGGATTTCCTCGACAATGCCGAGGAAGCAAAACGGTTTTCCGACCAGTTCGGTCGCGATCTCACCGTGCCGACGACCTGGAAAGAACTGGACGAAACGATCGCATTTTTCCATCGCCCGGACCAGGGCATTTTCGGCGGGTCTCTGTTCCGGACGGCGGGGTACTTGCCTTGGGAATGGTGGATCCGCTTCCATAGCAAAGGCTACTTCCCGCTCGATTCGTCGATGGAGCCGCAGATCAACAATCAGGCCGGCATAGAGGCGCTTGAGGACCTCATCGCGGTCTCCTCCCATCTCGATCCGAAGACCCGGACCGACGGTCTTTTTGAAAACTGGAAATCCTTTTCCAATGGCAAGACGTTCTGCGATATCGGTTGGGGCGGTTCTCAAAAGTTTTTCAATCAACCCTCTTCCGGCGTGCGTGGCAAACTTGCTTTTGGCCCGACGCCCGGCGGCTACATCGAAGGCCGTCTGATCCAGACCCCATACTTCAATTGGGGATGGAATTATGTCGTATCCGCCAATTCAAAAAACCCGGAAATCGCTTATCTTTTCACTTTGTTTGCTTGCAGCCCTGTCATTTCTACCCAATCGGTTGGACAGGCTGACGGATACTTCGATCCTTTCAGAAATGAGCACTACGACGATCCGAAAATTATCGAGACCTATTCCAAAGAGTTTCTCGATACGCACCGTTTCAGCATGGCCAATTCAATTCCCGACCTCTATCTCGACGGTCAGGGCGAATATTTTGGTGCCCTGCGGGAGAACATCGCCGCCGCAGCCGCGGGAAAGCTCACATCGAAGGAGGCCTTGGACCGAACCGCCCGAGCCTGGCGCCTCACGACTTTTCGATTGGGAAAGCAAAGTCAGTTGGAGCAGTGGACCTACCTCAAATCCCGCTATCCGAATGATTTACCGAGATTGCTGAAGTAGCTGTAATTCTTCTCGCCTACGAAGCGCTATTGTGCTCAATTGCCGATGCGGATGCTGTAATCAATTATCGAAACCTTTGTGATAGCTTGGCCCCTATGGCGGACATTGAAATGACAGACGCCCCAGATCAGGATTCTCTTATCCTGCTCGTCGAAGATGATGTTGACGATGCCAATCTCATCCGGCGCATCCTCAATCGTGTGCCGATATCCGTCGATGTAGAAGTCTGCGGAAACGGTCAGGAAGCCATGGATCTTCTGGAGGCCAGCCATGCCTCAACCAGCGGCCGTTTACCTGACCTCATACTCCTCGACCTGAACATGCCCGTCATGAATGGCAATGAATTCATGCAAGCCTTGCGGCGGCATCCCGTCCTGCCGGCGATTCCAATTTGCGTATTTTCCACGAGCAAGGACGAGCAAGTCGTCAACGCGGCTTACGAGGATGGTGCAAATGTCGTTGTGAGTAAGGTCGGAACTCTTGAAGGTATGCGCGAGGTCATCGAGACGATTGTCAGTTTCTGGTTCTCCACCGCACACCATTATTATGTTGAATAACGGCCTTTGAATCTGCCGGCATAGTTTCCCGTTTAAACAGTCATTGTCGCCCACCCATCGCAATCAGTCCCGCATCTGTACGGGATTGTGCGACACCTCGTCCACAACAATGATCATTGATTGACTCTGCAGGCCCAGGCAATAGCGTCAAGGGCATGTATCATCGACTTAAACGGTTATGCCCATGGTGAATTCCAACCCGTATTGGTGGGATGACGCGGGTCCGCCGACGTCACCAGACCAGCGAGACCTTCCAGCGGAAGCCGACGTGGTCATCGTGGGCGCCGGCCTTACCGGCCTCAGCGCGGCGCGCACGCTTGCGCGACACGGCAAACATGTTGTTGTCCTTGATGCACAGGCACCCGGCATCGGGGCAAGTTCGCGCAATGGCGGCATGGTCGGCGGCGGACACAGGCTTTCCATCGACGACATGGAGGCGTCGCTCGGCGCCGAAACCGCGCACGGCCTGCTTCGCGAAGCCCATTTATCCTCGACACAATTCGCCAAGGACCTGATCGCCGAAGAGAAGATCGCATGCGATTTCAGAGTTAGCGGACGGTTCCGCGGGTTCTGGACCGACGCCGATTATTCAAGTCAGGCGCGCGCGATGGAGCGGCTGCAGGCCATTGTGCCGGTCGAAGCGGAAATGGTTTCAAAGGCGCGTCAGCATGAGGAAATCTCGTCAGACCTTTATTGCGGCGGCATGGTGTTGCCGACGCATGGCGGACTGAACCCGGCCAAATATGTCGACGGCCTGTTGCAGGCGTCTCA
>JGI12316J14372_10004551_pt1 | contig 11726 bp, 8 predicted proteins | sample MarCyaLeptolynsp_FD_14372 | JGI IMG/M metagenome (IMG submission 14372) | reverse complement strand
CCCCCCCCAACGCTCCGCCCCTTTGTCCCGGGGACCGCCGTTGCGATCGGTCGAGGGCTTATTTCTTGGGGGGAGACTTCTGTCGGTGTCGGCCCGTGGCCGACACATTGTCGTTAGCCATCGCCGCCGCCAACGGCAGCCGTAGACCCGATCCTCATCGTTTTGGCCGGCCCTGCACTCGCGGCCCACTACGGCGAACGCTTCCTACGGACGACGGTGGCCGGTTGGCCACACCATCGCGGCCGCCTGCAGCAGACCTCTCAGTGCTAGCGCGACGGCGGCCACACGATCGAGGCCGCCTGCGCAAACGTCTCGATACTACGCACGACGGTGGCCACACGATCGCGGCCGCCTGCCCAAACGGTTCAGTGCTAGGCACCACGGCGACCGCCGGTCGGCCACACGATCGCGGCCGCCTGCCCAAACGGTCTCGGTGCTACGCACGACGGTGGCCACACGATCGCGGCCGCCTGCGCAAACGTCTCGATACTACGCGCGACGGCCACGCGATCGCGGCCGCCTGCGCAAACGCCTCGGTGCTACGCACGCCGGTGGCCACACGATCGCGGCCGCCTGCGCAAACGGTTCGAGCACAGGCACGACGGTCGCGGCCGGTAGGGGGTTGCAACAATCTGGCGGCCCACGGGCCGCCTCCTCACGTCCCCCCCTCCCCCACGGTGGCGAACCCAGCCGGACCACCCTCGGCCGAGGGGCGAAGCGGTAGGGGGTGTCCGCGCGCAGTTCGGACCGCACGCGCGAAGGTTCATGCTCGGCACAACGTCCTGCGCGCTACGAAGCCCGGTCGGCGGACCGTATGCCTGAGCACGGACACCCCCTACCGCGCAGCCCCGACCAGCCGCGTGTCTTTACCCCCCAAGAGCGCTACAGCGCGCCTGCAACGCCCTGCAACGCACGCACGGACGCCGGACGAAACTACGTAGCAAAGAAAGCCGACAGACCGCAAAGCTCCGCAGCCAAATGCGCCCGCCCCTCGTCGATCACGTAAACGCCATCCGGATCTCGATCCACGAACGTTATCCCCGGATGCTCCTGCTCCAGCTGTTCCCAGAGCAGATTCTTGCGATCCAGGCGCGCGCCAGCCTCGGAAAACGCGCCCAGCTCTTCCTGGCGCTCCAACGCACTCGCCACCACCGAGCGCAGCTCCGCCGGATTAAACGGCTTGTGCAGGAGCCGGTGTACCTCGCCCTGGTTGATCGCAGCCGTGGCATTGGCCACTGACCCGGCCCCGGTCACCAGAATACGCGCAGTCCGCGGCGACGCCACCCTCACCTTCGACAGCAGCTCGAGGCCCGTCATGCCGGGCATCTCGATGTCCGATACGAGGACATCAATGTGCTCGGCCTCGATGAGATCGAGCGCAGCCTGGGCGCGATCGCGCGTGACGATGTCGTACGGCTGGTTAAAGAACGCCCGGCGCAGGGCGTCGAGCATGTCCTTGTGGTCATCGACCAGCAGGACTCGCGGCAGTTTCTCGGCGTTGTCATTCATGCGGGTAGCCACCTTCTCCAGCCCGATCGGCCGAGCAACTTTTCGACGCGCTCCAGGTCGTCCACCAGCGAGTTGGCCGTCTGGTAGCGCTCATCCGGGTCCTTTCGCAGCAGCCGCTCGACCACGCGCTCGAGCAGCTCCGGCAACGGCTCGAGCGGACTGGTCACCGGCGGCGCCGGCGTGAGCACCTGCATGCGCACGATTTCGCGCACGTTCTCGTCGTCGAACGGCACGCGACCGGCCAGCAACTCGAACATCACCACGCCCAGCGAGTACAGATCGGTGCGCTCGTCGCACGGATACCCGCGCGCCTGCTCGGGCGCCATGTACCACGGCGTCCCCAGCACGATGCCCGGCGGGCCATCGGGGACTTCTTCGTGCTTGGGAGCGCGCAGAAGGTGAGCCGCGCCGAAGTCGACGATCTTGGCTACGTCGCCCTCGTCGCCCCGCGTCAGGAACACGTTGCTCGACGACATGTCGCGGTGCACGACCCCGGATTCGTGAGCAGCCGCCAGCGCGCGAGCCACCTGGCGAATGATGTGAACGACCCGGGCCGGGGCGAAGGCCCCGCCGGTCTCGACCATTTGCCCGACCTCGACCCCGTCGAGAATCTCCATGACCAGGTACGGTCGGCCGTCCGGAAGATTGTTGACGTCCGAGACATCGACGATGCCGGGATGGCGCACCCGCGCCGCAGCGCGTGCCTCGCGCATGAACCGGGCCACCGCGTCGGGGTCTTCTTTCATCAGGCGACGGCGCAACACCTTGACCGCAAACTCCCGGCCGAGAAGCCGGTGTTCGGCGCGATACACGATGCCCATGCCGCCGCGACCGAGCACCCCCTGAATGATGTAGGGGCCGACTTCGGTGCCGATTTCCAGCATGGCCGGCAGCGACACCACCGGGTGCTTGTCGGAATGGCGACGGTCATCGACCAGCCGGACCTCCGCCGACAGGCCGTCAGCCGTGGTTCGAATGGTGACGAACAGGTCGACCGGGTCGCCGCCGCTGGTGACCTTGGTCCGCCCGGTTTGCACGCGCGCGGCCCCGAGGTCGAGCTCGGCGACCAGCGCCAGGCGCGCAATTACCGCGTCGCCGAGGCCGCCGATGAGGAGCGCGCTGGCGATCTCCTCGCCCGACGCCTCGATGCGAACGCTGTGTGCATCGGGCCCCTCGGCGCTCGGCTGCACGAGCACGCTGGTGCCGCCTCGCTCGAGCGCGGCGAGTAGCACGACGTCGGTAACGTCGGAAGCCCGCGGCGTTTCTTCCGCCGCCAGGGCTGAGTGTGTCTCCACGGCGCTGTTCACATGCAGTGGATCGGTCTGGCAGCGTCGGTCTTTAGAGCCCTTCTGGCGGCGCCGTTCTCGCGCGACGGTCGCCCTTCGACGTCGCGCTCAAGCCGGGTTGCCAGGGCGCCGGCGCGCCTAGAGGTCGCCCGCGATGGCGCACAGCTCCGCCCACACAGCCTCGAGCTGGGCGGCCGAAACCCCGAGGTACTCGCACTCTCGCTCACCCGCGACGCTGGCACGCAGAAGCTCGTTCTCGGTCGTCATGGCCTCGTACGACAGCCGGTCGGCCAGGCGCACCACGGCCACCATGTCGCCAACCACACCGCCTTCGTGGTACGCGCGTTCGGGCTGGTGGTGCCAGGCGACCACCCGCGGCACCGGCTCGGGAATGCCCCAGTCCGTCATCACGTGAGCGGCGAGCACCGCGTGGTCGTAGCCCAAACGGTCGCGCTCGATCTCGTGCAGGGCGTCGGGCGAGCCCGCGGCCAGGTCCAGCACTTTGTCGTACTCGCCCTGGTCGACCTGCAGCTGAAACAGCTTGCCGATGTCGTGCAACAGCCCGCAGGTGAAGACGTCCACCTTGGCCAGCGACGGCGCCAGGGGCGAAAGCCGACGGCAGTAGGCGGCCACCAGCAGGCTGTGGTCGCGAATGGCGGCCCCGTGGGGACCGAGGCCAGAAAACTGGTCGAGAACGGCAAGCCCCGAGGCCAACTCGCCGATCGAGCGCGAGCCCAGCAAGACCACCGCGTGCGCGACCGAGGTGCACTCCCGACGAAGGCCGTAGGCCGCGGAGTTGATGGCGCGCAACACCGACGTTGCCAGGCCGGGGTCGCTTTCGATCACCTTGACGACCTCGGCGCGGTCGTGGTCATCGTTGCGAATGATCCGCGTGAGTTCCCGCGCGGCGGCGGGAAACGGCTTCATGCCGTGGAGCTTCGCCATGATGGCGGGCAGGCCACTTGCGGCAACCTCCTCGGCGAGAAGGTCGTTGTTCTCCGCGAACCAGAAGTCCACCTGCAGCTCGAAGCTCATGCCCGGTGAATCGGACACTCCCGGGCCGCCTTGAGCGCGAATTCACTAGCGGAAGCGGTAATTTACGCGCAAAAAGCCGGTGGTTCCGATCAGCAGCGGCTGGTCGAGCGTCGTCGCGCCATCCACCGGGTTCATCAGTTCGCTCGACAAATTGATGAAACTAACCCCCAGCGACCCGACAACGGTCCAAGCGGCGTTGAACCGGTGGTACGCGAGCCCGCCGAAGCGAACGGTGTCGACCGACGAGGTCGCAAAGCAACCCCGCTGAAACGTCGAATCCATGCCGGCCATGGCGGCACATCCCTCGACCGTGTCGTCGTCGCTACTGATGTACGACACGTCGAGCTCGAGCTCGGTGTTGTTCTTGATGAGCTTTCTCGCGTCCACCCGCGCGACGAGCACGTTGGCGCCGTTGAAGTTCGCCTCGCCGATGCCAAAGATCGACGTCACCGAGGCTCCCAGCTGAAAACCGCCGTAGAACCGTCGATCACGCACCGCCAGGGTGACGTCGGCGGCCCGAGACTCGGGCACCGTCAGCGTGGGCGGCTCGCCCATGTCCCCCGCGGCCTGGTTGCCGACCAACGTGATGTCGGGCCGGCGGCGAACGCGCGCCTCGGCAGACACGTCAAAGCGGCTGCGCTTGAACGACGACGTCACCCCTGCCCGCACCTCGGACTGAGCGATGCGAAGAACCGAGACATTGTTCTGAACGCGTCCGGCATCGTCGTCATTGATGCCGATGTCCTCGAGTCGGTTCTGCGCCGAGATGTTGAGGGTCTGGGTATCGACGTGGTTGAGCTGGGTGTACAGCCGCAAGGTCGGCCGCGGCCGGTAATTCACTCCCACCGACAGGTTGGTGAGCTGGGTGCCCTGCGCGCCCGTCGCGTCGAACACCGTGTAGTGGTACAGGTCGAGCGAGTTCGACTTGCGCCAGTATCCCTGGGCCGTCAACGCGATTCTCTGCTCTTCCAGGGTGCCGGTCTCGACGTCGTCTCCGAGGGGCAGCACGCCAAAGATGCCGAGGGAACCGTGGGCACGGCGCGTCCGATACGCGGCGGCCACGCCGCCACTCACCGGGAACAAGCGACTCGACGAGTCTTCCGGGTCGATGGGCACCGAGCTCGGGTAATCCGTGGCAATGGAGCGGGACCCGCGCACCGGAAACAGGCCGGCGAAGGCGAGATAGCTCCACTTGTCGCTCGACTTGTAGCGCACGCTGGCGCCGTCGATTTTGGTCGCCGCTACGTCGAGCACGAACTGCCGGCCGACCCGGTAGTCGACCTTTTCCGTTCGCTTTTGCAGATACAGCTCGCGCAGGTCGTACTCGGCGTCGCCGCCGTCGAAAAGGCCACTTTGAATCGGCAGCTCATCGTCGGCGCCGTCTTCGTCCGGCACGAAGCTCAGGTCGCTCGACGAGATCACCTGCCGGATGCGCCCGTCGAGCTTGAAGTCCCAGGTCCCCCCGCCGATGTGGTCGGCCGTGGCGACCCCGCGAAGGTCGGTGAAAATGCGGCTCACTCCGGCGGCGTTGTCGCCGGCAATTTGCCCACCTGGAAGGGGCTCGCCAATCGCGCCGGTCTCGCGATAACCGAACGTCGTCGACGTGAAGTTGACGCGCGTTCGAGTCGACGAGGTGTCCTCCTCGGCCTCGTCCTGAACGAATCCCTCTTGCGCGTGTGCCACGACGGGCGCGAACGCCAGGGCCAGAGCCATCAGGCCGATTGTGCGAGTCCGGGTCATCGACAGATACTCTGCTGGCCGAAGCCGCCGATCCCGGCACCACCCGGCAGCCAGGAGTTCGGGTTGTGGCAGCTTCCGCAGTTAAAGAAGGCGGCGTTGTTGTGGGGCGGCGCGACTACCTGCGCCGCCGTGTCGCGGTGGCAGCTGTAGCATTCGCTCACGAGACCACCGAAGTTGCCGTTGGCGTGGCACTCGTAGCACGACACGACCTTGTGCAGTCCGGTGAGGTTGCAGCCGACCGTCGTGTGGTCGAAGCGCGCCGGGGCAAACGACCACTGGGTATGGCACTCGCCGCACCGCGGCGACAGCGAGTTCGAGTGAATGTCATCCTGGCGGTGGCAGGTCACGCAGAGCTCACCGGTGCCGGCCAGCTGTCGCGAGTCCAGGTGGCACTTTTTGCAGGTGACGTCGTTGTGTGCGCCCGCCAGCGAGAAGTTGCCCACGTCGTGCAGAGGCACGATGTCGAGGAAGCTCGTGGTCGAGTGGCAATCCTCGCAGATGGTGCCGTACTGGCCCTTGTGGCTTTCTGGCTCCGGGTGGCAGCCGAAGCAATCCGTCGGCCGAGGTTTGAACTCGATGCTGGGGTGGCACTCGACGCAGGTGGTCTCGAGGTGCGCGCCGTCGAGGATGTAGTTCGACTGCGTGTTGTGATCGAAGATGTTCTGTCCGGTCTCCAGGTGGCAGTCCTCGCAGGCGTTGCCGAGGGCACCCTGGTGCACGTCATCGGCGGCGTGGCAGCCCGTGGCGCCGCAGTTGGTCGGCGTGTCGGCGTACTGGCGGCCCGGATGGCAGTCTTCGCAATTCGGCACCGAACGGTGCCAGCCGTCGAGGGGCCAGTCGGTCTGCTCGGTGTGGTCGAAGTCCGGCGTCTCCCAACGACCGGCGTCGTGGCATCGCGAGCACGCGTCGCCCAGCGATCCGCGATGCAGCGAGTCCTGATGGCACCGAACGCCACACTCGGCCGGCGTGTTCACGTAGGTCTCGTTGATGTGGCACGCGACGCAGTCTACGTCCTTGTGGCCCCAGCGAAGGGGAAAGTCCGACTGCGGCCCGTGGTAGAAATCGACCGCGTCCTTGCCCAGGATCACGTTGCCCGGCGTGGTGTGGCAGCGCTCGCACTCGCGGTTGACGAACTCGCCGTCGTGCACGTTCTCGTGCGCGTGACAGTCGCGACAGAACGCCTGTTTCTTCCACGGAAGCCGCTCGAACTTGTCAGGCGTCGCGCCCCGGTGGCAGCCGCGACAGTCGGTCTGCGCGTGCTTGGCGGTGAGCTTGAAGCGCGTCTTCTTGTTGTGATTGAACCGCTCGGCGGTCCAGCCCGACGACGGATGGCACGTCCCGCATTTGGGCAGTGGTTTGCCAAAGGCCGCAAAGCGCGTTCCGTGCGGGTGGTCGTCCGCGTGGCAGGTCTCGCACTGCCGGCTCGGCTTTCGAGCGCCCTGCTCCGCCGTGTGGCACTCGTAGCAGTCGAGCTTGGCGTGCGCGCCGCCGAGCTCGAATCGAGTTCGCTGCCGGTGGTTGAACGAGAACTTCTCCAGGCTGCGGAACTTGGGCGAATGGCACCAGTCGCAGTCTTTAAGCCCGAAGAGGTGCCCCTTGTGCGGCGACTCGTGACAGTTCGCGCAGTCGTCGGGCACGCGCTCTTTCAGGTTGAACACGTCCTTTGGGTGGCACTTCTCGCAGTTGACGTCGGCGTGGGTCCCCTCGAGCGGCATGGCCGCGTCGTTGGGGTCGTCGTGGTCGAAGTCCATGTTCTTGAGCCCCGGTTTCCACGTGTTCTCGCTGTGGCAGCGGTCGCACGCGAAGTTCTTTTGCCGGTCGAACTCGTGCGGCTGTTCGCTCTTGTGGCAGCCGCTGCTGCCACAGAACTGGGTCTCGCCGAGATAAAGGCGCAGGCCCTGCTTGTTGGTTTCCTTGTGACAGTCGGCGCAGTCAGTCGCCGCGTGCTTGCCGCGGAGCTTCCAGCCGGTCAAACCGTGGTCGAAGCCCTTTTCGCCGCCCGGCATGGCGTCCCAGCCCATGATGTTGAAGCTCCGGCCCTTGTGCTCGAGGTGGCACGTCTCGCACTTCTTGCCTCGCACCTTGGCCGAGGCGTGAAACCCCAGCCCGGAGTCGATGCGCTTCTTCAGGTTCTGGTGATCGTGGCAGCCAAGACACTTCCGATCGTTGGTTGCCTTGCCGCCGTCGTGGCACTCGTTGCAGTTGTCCGATCCATCGATCGACGCGTGACTCCGCGACAGGTCTCCCGGTGACGACGAGAAAAAGTCGCTCTGAGCGAGCGCACCCGTCGGCAGCGCGAGCAATGCGGCGGCGATGACGATCGCCCGCAGGCGCATCTGTAAACGCACGATCACGAGTGTACTACCTCACGTTCCACGACTGCCAGATGTGCACCGCCGACAGAACCGTGAGGATGACCGTGAAGGGAACGTGGACTTTCTTCCACGAATGCAAAACGAGCTGAGCGCGCGGCAAGAGCACTTGCCGCCGTTCGATCAGGATGAGTCGGGCGGTTCGGGCGCCGAGTTCCTTCGCCACCCGGCGCGGAGCCTGTTCGCGAAGCGCGATCTTCCGGAAGAACTTTCGCGACGGTCGCTTTAGGTCCTCTCCCATGATCCATAAGAGCGACCGCCACAGACCTGCGTTCTGCGACACGTCGTGCGCCCTGCGCCGATGTCGGGCGATCTCGTCTTCCGCGGTCTTCACCGCCTGCGGGTACTTGAGGCGGAAGTTCGAAAACGCCTTTCGGTGATCGACCTCTTCGAGAGCGCGACCGTTGAGCAGCTCGGGCATCTGCGTGTAGAGGTACCGGCCCACCGCCCCTGAGATCGCGACGATGATCATGCTCCAGAACGCCGAGGCGACCCAGTTGTCGAGCTTGAACGCCGAGTGCAAGACGATAAAGAGCGGCCCGACCGTGCCGGTCATGAGGTGGAATTCGAACCACACCTTGTTGCTTGCGATGGCGCGGAACCCGCTCATGCGCCGCCACATGGGATAAATCGCGGCGATCGCCATGAGCACGGTGCCGACGTAGCCACACCAGACGCTCAGCTCGTTGCCGGCCGTAAAGCCGCTCTCCGTTACCTGGAAGGCCGCCAGCGTCGGCTCGAGCCCTTGCTCGCGGAGCAACAGATACTTGAGCGACGCGGTCGGCATGTAGAGGCGCAGCACGACCTCGACGACGCACAAAAAGAACGCGCCGAGCCCGAGGCCCCAGATGAGCCCCGCGTTGACGCGGCCGCGTTTGACCCGCGCAATCCCGGCATCGTGCACGTTCGCGCCGTCGATGAAGGGCTTGGTCGGAAGCAGCTCGAGGCGGTTACGCGGCACGTCGCGGTCGTAGCCAGCGCGCGCCACCGCGGTGGCGACCTCCGAGCGCTCGCGAAACAAGTCGTACGCGTTGACCTCGATGAGCGATCCGGTCGGGCAAGCCGATACGCACGCCTGATCGCCGTAGTCGCCGCAGTGGTCACACTTGTTGGCGATGCGTCGCGCGCGCGCGACGCGCGGCTTGCCGCCGCCGAAATCGAGCTTGTTGTCGGCGTCCAGACGAGCCTTGAACTCTTTGCGATAGGTGGGGTTCGACGGGTCTTCGACGTCCACCATTTCGATGGCGCCGTACGGGCACAGCTGAGCGCACAGGGTGCAGCCCACGCACGACGCCTCGTTGATGACGACCTCGCCCTTGGTTTCGTCGTACTTGATGCTGTCGTAGTCACACGGGTCGATGCAGCGCTGGTCGGTGCACGTGCGGCACGTGTAGATGAAGTCGAGCATGCCCAGCTGGTAGCCGCCGAGCGTGAGCCGACGCGCCCCATAGCGCTCTTCGCACGCGTCCTCGCACTGCTTGCAGTCGATGCAGAGATCGAGCTGGCGCACCCGCACCATCTCGCCCGACACCGACAGCCCCTGGCGAATGAAGAAGTCGAGGACCTCTTGCTTGACGCCGTTGATGTTGTGCAGGCGCTCGCGGGAGGTTTCAACGGCGCGCCGAACGCGCGCTTCGAAAAACGGGTAGCGCAGAACCATGTCCCCGACCGTGGACAAGGCGATGGCCGCGACCTCGGTGGGAGCCACGCTGTAGAGGGCGACGGTGAAGCCGCTTTCGCGCGGCAGGGCCGTCGAGTTGAACAAATCGCCCTCGACGAACGCCGCCAGGTTCTTCTTCGCCACCCGCGCCAGGGGCGGCGGCGCCAGGGCCGACTGGTCCTTGCGCTCGGCCTCGCTCATGACGTCGAACTGTCGCTGGGCTTCGCGGCGCTCGGCGAACTCCTGCGGGTCAAACACGCCCACGGCGACCTGGCCGTGGAGCACCACGTACAGATGGCCGCCGGCGGGGGTCGCCGAGTGCGGGTCGGCCACGAAGGCGTCGCGGCGAACCGGCCGGTGAGAAACTCCGCCGCTCGCGATGAGCTGGAACAGCTCCTCGCTGGGAATGCCCTCGAACAGCGGCAGCCGGCGCAGCACCGAGTAGCTGTGCTGCAGTTCGGGGCTCATGTTGCCGACCGCGCCGCGGCGCGAGACACTGTCCTCAGTGTTTTGCACGCGAGCTCGGACGCTTGGGTCGAATGAGGATGCGGCGGGCATCGCCGCACGAAGGAGCAAGCGCCGCGCCAGACCGTGGTATCAACATATAGGCAGTATTTTCAGGCCATTAGGCGAATCCGAACGGGACACGTCCCCCGGACAGCGGGGGCTAAGTCCCCACAGTCAAAAGGGTCGGCTTGGTCCCCCCGCCGCCAGAATCATCATACTATGCCTGGCTGGCGCCTTGGGGGTGCCATCTGCGGCCGCCCAACCCCCTGTAACTCCGAAGGAAAGCCTCGAATCGAGCGCCGACCTCGACGGGTTTATCGCGGCGGCGGGGCCGCTGGGCTCGGCGGTCTATCTCGACGGAGAATGGGCTGGCGCATTCGGCGCAGAAGTGACGGTCGTCCGGGTGAACGAGGGCAGCCGGCTCCAGGCCGTCGGCGCAAGCCTGGGCGGCACGCGGTTCGCCGGGCGCGACGCCGGGCTTTTGTGGCTCGACCTCACCGCGGCGACCCACGGGCCCCTGGGCGTTCCGGTCGGTGCGGCCGTGGGCGCGAACCTGCGTCTCGACGAGCTGGCGCGGCCGAGACCCGGAGTGCAAGGCACGATCTGGTTGTTCCTGGGGGTGGTTCCCTTCGTTCGGGCGGGGTGGGTCGACGGGTCCGGGACGCTGGTTGAAGCGGGCCTAAAAATCGCGCTTCCGGTGATTCGATGGAAATAGGCGAAACTTTGAGTTGACAGCGATGGCCCCAAACAGCTATTTCACCCGGGCTGTAATTCGGGGCGTAGCGCAGCCTGGTAGCGCGCCTGCTTCGGGAGCAGGAAGTCGGAGGTTCAAATCCTCTCGCCCCGACCATTCGAGACCGCCGGTTCCCTCGCCGCCATTGGCGGCGGCGATAGCCGGGCCGAAGGGAGTCTGAAACGTGCCGCAACTCAACGTCCTCGTCGTAGACGACGACAAAGACGTGTGCGAGTACCTGGAGGACTTCCTGGCGTCGGAAGGCTATCGCGTCAAGTGCGTGAACGACCCCACCCAGGCGCTGGGTGAGGTCAAAGCCGACGACTACCACGTCTGCGTGCTCGACCTGATGATGCCAAAGCTCAACGGCATCGACCTGCTCGAGCAGATCCGCCAGACCGACGACGACCTCGCGGTCATCATCCTGACGGGCTACCCGAGCCTGGAAACCGCGACCTCGTCAATTCAGCACGACGTAAGCGCCTATATTCGCAAGCCTTTCTCGATTAACGAGTTCCGGGACGCGATTCACCGAATCGCCAAGAAAAAAGGCCTGCTCCTGCGGCGCGAAGACGAGCTGCACGCCACCATCGGCCGCAGCATTCGCGAGCTTCGCAAGTCGCGCGGGCTCACGCTCAAGCAGATGTCGCGGCGGACCAACCTCTCGGTCTCGCTGCTGTCCCAGATCGAGCGCGCCGAATCGTCGGCCTCAGTGTCGTCCCTGTTCAAGGTTGCGACCGCGCTCGACGTGAAGATCACCGAGCTCTTCGGCGACTATTAGGAAATCGCGGCTGCGGCTGGAAATCGCGGCTGCGGCGACCGTCTGCGGCGTCTGTGGTCCCCCCCAACGTCCTCACGTAGCTAGGCTACGCTCCGGCGTTGGG
>JGI12316J14372_10004550_pt1 | contig 11729 bp, 14 predicted proteins | sample MarCyaLeptolynsp_FD_14372 | JGI IMG/M metagenome (IMG submission 14372) | reverse complement strand
ATCTGGTGCAATTCTTGCGAATTAAATCGGTATGAGCGCTCAAATTTAAATGACATTTGGTCATAAATTACCAATTAATCCGAGTATTATTTGAAGCTATATAGACTAAGCAAAGCATTTATATGGAATACTTTGGTAAAAATACTTTTGAGCAGTTGATTCTTGATTTTTTAGACAAGCAAAAAGAATCTAGGAACTTGTCTACTCAAGAGCTTATTGGCAGCGTGAATAAGGTGGTTGAATACTACAGAGAATCTCTCATGTATGAATTTGATGAGTCTGAGTATCCAAGTACTTTAGAAATGATGCGTGTTGAAAATATGCCAGGATCGGATAAATCCTGAGCGAATATTCCGAGCGCTAGACACTTTTATATCATTCCATGCTGTTTGATAAAGTCGATCACTTTATCAAGTCCTTCCTCTTCTTTTAGATTTGTAAATAAAAATGGCTTATCGCCGCGCATTTTTTTTGCATCCCGTTCCATTACTTCCAGTGAAGCACTTACCATAGGCGCCAAATCAATCTTATTAATAATTAATAGGTCTGACTTTGTTATTCCTGGGCCACCTTTACGTGGAATTTTTTCGCCTGCAGCAACATCGATCACGTAAATAGTCAAATCAGATAACTCTGGGCTAAATGTAGCACTTAGATTGTCGCCACCACTTTCAATAAACACAAAATCTAAGTTACCAAATTTATCACATAGTCCCTCAACTGCAGCTAAATTCATCGATGCATCTTCGCGGATAGCTGTGTGCGGACAACCCCCAGTTTCTACACCAATAATTCTGTCTTGATCTAACGCTTTATGTCGAATCAAAAAATCTGCATCTTCGCGTGTATAAATATCATTTGTAACAGCTGCAATATGGTAATTATCGCGCATATGCATGCATAGTAGTCTGAGTAAAGCGGTTTTGCCGGAACCTACTGGCCCGCCAACTCCAATTCTTAATACTTGTTTTTCTGTAGTCATAATAGATTAAAAAAGTTTACGATCGAAAGAGTCGAGTATATTGTTGTTCATGTTGCATACTAGCCATAATTGCACCCGGGCATGCGGCACCAATTTTATCATCCTCGATTGCCAATCCACTTGCTACCGAGGTTTCTATTGTGGATTAGCTTAATACCAATACTGACTTGATTTTCACACCACGTCCAAACCAGGCCATGTGTTGCAGTATTCTTGTCGATATTCCACTTTACACAGGCGAGACTAAATGTGGTCAGTAAAGAACATGGATGTTTTTTCCATAAGTTAGATTCTTCAATGCCTAAACTGATAAGTAGTCTGGCTAATGCAGCACCCATTTGCGTATCTTCTAGTAATAATTCGCTGGTCTCTCTACAGGCTAATACATAATTATTCCAGTAATTAATATCTTCTTGATTATTATTATGATGTGCATCATACAGGCGCGAAAATATTGGAATATCTGTATGTTGAATACTATGCGTGAGCAAGCCTTCAATCCAGCTAAGTAATGTATCCTGACTGGTAACATATTCATTATGGCAGGCAGTTTCTAACCCCTGAGAATAGGCATAACTGCCAATAGGAAGTGTAGGGCTGCACAGTCTTAGCAGCTGCATTAAAGATAAATTATTCATGTGTATGTGAATGATGATTGTGACTATAAGCACCGGGTTCTGGCTCAAATGGTGCAGATTCTTGTTTAATAGTTAACTGCAAGTGCTCGATCATCTCATTTAACACATGATCATATTGGTAGCGTAAGTAAGCGGGTTTAATTTCAAGTGGTACATGGCGGTTACCTAAATGGTAACTTGCACGCATAAGTAAGTAAGGGTCATTTGATGTTACAGTACTAACATTTTCATTAGCAGAAATAATTGTAACTATTTCACCTGTCTCAGCTTTTAACTGATCACCTCCACGTAATACATGACCGCGTTCTAAAAATAAGCCTGCTTCTTGGCCATCATCAAGTTGTGTACGCAGCCGAGCTTTTTGTCTTAACTCAAAAGGCAAGGTTAAGCTTAATTTTGTTTCTATATGAGAATTAATTCTGCTCGTGAATTTAAGCATGCCAGTAGAGTTTAAAGTAGAGTTTAAAAAAGAAAATATCTTTGTGCTAATGATACAACTTCGGCGGGTTCGCAAGGTAAGTAATTTGCCATCGGCACGAACTTCATATGTCTGAGGATCGACTTCAATATTGGGTTGGTAAGTATTATTGATCAGGTCAGACTTTCTAATACTACGAGTGTTATTAACAGCGATACATTGCTTCTTAAGTGAAAGTGAATTAGTAATATCGTTATCTAATGCTGCTTGTGATACAAAAGTATAGCTGGTTTGATAATTAGCTTTATCATAGGCGCCAAACATATAACGGTAATGTACCGGCTGAGGGGTAGGAATTGAAGCATTGGGGTCGCCCATGGGGGCCGCCGCAATAAAACCACCTTTTACAATAAGTGAAGGCTTGGCGCCAAAGAATGCAGGCTTCCATAGTACTAAGTCTGCAAGTTTGCCTACTTCCACAGAGCCAACTTGGTGTGAAATTCCGTGAGTGATGGCCGGGTTGATAGTGTATTTGGCAATATAGCGTTTGGCGCGTTCATTATCGTTTTGTTCGCTGTCTTCACTCAGCGCGCCAAACTGTTTTTTCATTTTATCTGCAGTTTGCCAGGTGCGGCATATTACTTCACCGACACGTCCCATAGCCTGAGAGTCGGATGCAATCATGCTGAAAGCCCCCAGGTCATGGAGAATGTCTTCGGCAGCAATGGTTTCTTTGCGAATTCTTGATTCTGCGAATGCAATATCCTCTGGAATTTTAGTATCTAGGTGATGGCATACCATTAACATGTCTAGGTGTTCATCAATTGTATTAACAGTATAAGGGCGCGTGGGATTGGTACTTGAGGGAAGCACATTTGCTTCTCCACATGCACGAATAATATCAGGTGCATGTCCACCGCCAGCCCCTTCCGTATGATAAGTATGGATAGCGCGGCCTTTGAACGCAGCAATAGTGTCTTCTACAAAACCAGACTCATTGAAGTGTCGGTGTGAATGGCAACTTGAATATCAAATTTTTCAGCGATATTTAAACAATTATCAATTGACGCGGGAGTCGTTCCCCAATCTTCATGTAGTTTTAACCCCATAGCTCCGGCAGTAACTTGTTCTTCCAACGCGGCGGGCAAGCTGGCATTGCCTTTACCAAGAAAACCCAAGTTCATGGCAAATGCATCAGCTGCTTCTAACATGCGGTGAATATTCCATGGTCCCGGTGTGCATGTTGTTGCGTTCGTGCCTGTGGCAGGGCCCGTGCCTCCCCCGAGCATAGTAGTAACACCCGACATTAATGCTTCTTCAATTTGTTGTGGGCATATAAAGTGAATATGTGCATCAATACCACCGGCTGTAACAATTTGTCCCTCGCCAGCAATGGCTTCTGTGCCGGGGCCAATCGCGATATCTACATCAGGTTGAATATCGGGGTTGCCAGCTTTACCAATACCAACAATTTTGCCATCTTTAATGCCAATATCTGCTTTAACAATGCCCCAGTGATCCAGGATTAATGCATTAGTAATAATAGTATCGACGACATCTTTTGAGCAAAGTTGGCTTTGTCCCATACCATCACGGATAACTTTGCCTCCGCCAAATTTAACTTCTTCACCGTAAGTGGCATAATCTTTTTCAACTTCAATAAATAAATCTGTATCACCTAAGCGGACTTTATCGCCCACTGTAGGACCGAACATTTCAGCGTAAGCTTGTCTGCTAATTTTACTCATAACGTTATTCTACCTTTCCCATAACTTTAGCATTAAAGCCATAAATGGTTTTGCTGCCACTTACTTCGACTAATTCAACCGTGCGCTGTTGGCCAGGTTCGAAACGTACTGCTGTGCCTGCAGCAATATCTAAGCGCATGCCAAGTGTTTTATCACGATCAAAATCCAATGCAGAGTTGGTTTCATAAAAATGATAATGTGAACCAACTTGGATAGGGCGGTCACCAGTGTTGGCAACTGTAATTGTGAGCGTTTTTCTGTCTTGGTTGATTTCTATATCACCAGATTGTGCAATAAGTTCGCCAGGGATCATGGTTTTTCCAATTAAGTAATAGGGTTATGAATAGTGACTAGTTTAGTTCCATCAGGGAAAGTCGCTTCTACTTGAACTTCGTGTACCATCGCTGCAATACCATCCATGACGTCATCTTGAGTAAGTAAATTTCTTCCTTCTTCCATGAGTTCAGAAACTAATTTGCCTTCACGTGCGCCTTCTAATATTGCACATGATATATATGCAATCGTCTCAGGATAATTCAGCTTTATACCTTTGTTTTTTCTGCGCTCTGCAAGTAAACCGGCTGTAAATAAAAGTAATTTATCTTTTTCTCTAGGTGATAGTTCCATCCTGACATCCTATAAAAATTTATGTATGCCATATCCTTGGTGAGCTAGACTCAATCTCAAGAATCTGTGGCCTCAATGTGTGCCATAAAGTAGTAAAAAGTAGTTTGATTTTTTCTGCGTAAGTGCTCATGGCTCGAACGATAAATAAATCATTGATACGTGTGCATGATGCTATCAAATCATCGCGTTGCTGTATTATTCTCATAACTTGTTCCTGGCTGGCCTGAGCATGTTTGTCACTGGTGACAAAAGTGCCTAATGCTTTGTATCCTTGTAGCCCCCAGTCCGCATGTAGTATTTCATCCTGGCTGTTTAACCTGTTTGTTTCTAATAAGATGGGAGTATTATTTTGCCACACTTCAAGTTTTTGTGTGCATTGGCCAGAAGTAAAGAATTCTTTTTGCGCAGGTAGTCCAAGACATTGGATCTCCCAGGCAAAAAAACGATTATTATCTTTTAAATATATTTTTGTACTAGCGTTGGCATTGCAGTCATTAAAATATACAGTTTCCTGCGGTAACCATTCTAGTGAGGCATTATCTTCCAAGTAGATCGTTTGATTTTGAGTCGCAACAGGGCCAATGCTGCGATAAAATTTAGTTGCACCTGGTGTTGTAATAAGTGCATGTGCATTTTCGTCTAGATATGTAGAGAGTTTAATTAGATCTCCTCCTACAATGCCTCCAGGTGGATGAATCAGGTAAACATGACAACAGCCATTGGTTTCAGGGTAAAAAGGTTTTTGCACCATCAAAGGTCCGCTATGCTTTTTGCCGGTCAAAATAGTTTTTTGTTGACGACGCGCAAACGACAACTTTAGATTGGCTTCCCAGCCGATTTGTTGTTGTGGTGTCAATGCAGCAACCATACTCGGGAATTAGTTTTTAAGTATGCGGTACACTATAACAGCAACAACAATTGCTAATAGTAGTTCCAAGCCACCATGGATATGAGGAATTGAAGTATGTCCAGTATGCGCTAAAGCAGGCACAGTCAACGTTGACAGCACCAAGCAGCTTACTACGCTTGCTAATTTAGAATACATAATTTTCTCCTGTCATAATTCTTATACTTTTAAGTAACGATCAATCAATTCATTATCAAGAGCACTCATTGCGCCCTGTGCAACATTTCTCCCTTTTTCCAGGATGCAAAAATTGGACGCAACACGCCGAGCGAAAGGTAATTTTTGTTCAACTAATAATACAGTTAATCCCAGCTCCTGGTTTAATTTTATTATTATATCGCCAATTTCACGCACAATATTGGGTTGGATACCTTCAGTTGGTTCATCCAGGATTAATAATTCAGGCTCAATCGCTAATGCACGTCCAAGCGCAAGTTGTTGCTGTTGGCCACCTGACAAGTCTCCACCTCGTCGTTGCATCATTTCCTTCAATACCGGAAACAATTCAAAAATAATTGAGGGCAATTTTTTAGATTTATTTGCGACTAAACCTGTATTTAGATTATCTTCTACAGTTAACTGGGAAAATATCTCTCTGCCTTGAGGAACATAAGCAATTTTATGAATAGCACGTTTTTCAGCTTTTAATTTACTGAGTTCGATATCTTTAAATTTTATTGATCCATCTGTGGTGGATTCTAGTCCCATAATGCACTTTAGAAGCGTTGTTTTGCCGACACCATTGCGACCCATCAGGCAGGTGACACTACCTTCAGGTACGTCTAACGACAAATCCCATAAAGTATGGCTTTCCCGATAATATTGATTGATTGAAGATACGCTTAACATGCTATTCGCCTAAATAAACTTGAATCACCTTGGGATCGCTTTGTATCTTATCCATTGAACCTTCTGCCAATACTGAGCCTTGATGTAATACGGTGACACGTTTGGCAATAGAGCGAATAAATTCCATATCATGTTCAACCACGACCACAGAATGTCGGTTTGCCAGAGAGGTTAGTAGCTCCGCAGTACGTTCAGATTCTTGATGAGTCATACCTGCAACTGGCTCATCTACAAGTAATACTTGTGGATTTTGTGTAATTAACATGCCGATTTCTAACCATTGTTTTTGACCGTGCGAAAGTTCTCCCGCAGTACGTTGATGCTCTGACTGAAGACCAATAATTTCTAATGATTCATCAATACGATCACGTTTTTCACCATTCAATTTATAAAAAAGGTTGCTTAAAATATTTCTATTGCCTTCTAATGCAAGCTCTAGATTTTCAAATACAGTGTGATTTTCAAATACTGTTGGTTTTTGAAATTTCCTGCCAATACCCAGATTGGCAATCTCAGCCTCATCCATAGTGGTTAGATCAATATGGTCACCAAAATATACTTCACCTTCATCGGGTTTGGTTTTACCGGTGATAATATCCATCATGGTAGTTTTGCCGGCGCCATTTGCGCCAATAATGCAGCGTAATTCATTTTTATCAATGTATAGGCTAAGTGCATTGATTGCTTTGAATCCATCGAAGCTGACTGAGACGTTGTTTAAATAAAGTATAGACTCAGGTTTCATGATGGCTCCTGAGCATTTGAATGTGGTTTTTTAAGTGATCTGTTTTTACTTTTATGTGCTGAGATTTGGTTGTAAATACCAACCAGTCCTTTGGGCATAAAAATTGTTACAAAAACAAAAATACCACCAAGTATAAATAACCAGGCTTCTGGTGCCCACGCAGTGAAGAATGTTTTTGCATAGTTCACAACAAAAGCACCTAGTACACGGCCCCATAAAGAGTGCCGCGCCCGCCAATCGCCACCCAAATGACTAATTCGATGGATCTAATCGGTGCAAATTCACTTGGGTTGATAATACCAACCTGTGGTACATAAAGAGCACCGGCAATACCTGCCAGTAACGCTGAGAAAACAAATATGAATAATTTTACATGTTCATCACGGTAACCCATAAAGCGTACACGACTTTCAGAGTCGCGTATTGCCATTACCAAACTGCCTAAACGAGATTGAGTAATGTATTTGCATAGAGTGTAACCGCCAAGCAGAGCAAGTGCAGAAGCTATAAATAAACCACAACGCGTCGTATCGTTTTGTAAATTGAAGCCGAGTAAGTCTTTAAAGTCAGTCAGGCCATTGTTGCCACCAAACCCAAAATCATTCTGGAAGAATGTAAGCATTAGTGCATAGGTCATGGCTTGGGTCATGATGGATAGGTAAACACCCGTGACACGAGATCGGAACGCAAGCCAGCCGAATACAAAAGCTAGTATGCCAGGGGCGAAAAGGACCATTAACATACTAAAAGCAAAATTATCAAAGCCGTACCAGTACCAAGGCAGGGCATCCCAATTTAGGAAAACCATGAAATCAGGTAGTAGTGGATTCCCATATACACCTCGGTCGCCAATTTGGCGCATTAAATACATACCCATGGCATACCCGCCCAGAGCAAAAAATGCACCATGGCCTAAACTTAGTATGCCAAGATAGCCCCAAACTAAATCAACCGATAAAGCTAACAGAGCAAAACATAAATATTTTCCTAATAAAGTGACTGTATAAGTAGAGATATGAAATACAGAATCGGTTGGTGTAAGCAGATTTAATGCCGGAACAATTACTGCGGAAACAAGCAGTACGATAGTTAATACTTTACTGCCAGTATCAGATAGTAATAATCTTTGTATTAATGATTTTTCCATAGCACTAACTATCTGCAGAACGGCCTTTCAAGGCAAACATACCTCGAGGCCGTTTTTGAATGAATAAAATAATAAATACAAGCACCAGTATTTTCGCTAATACTGCACCTGTGAATGGTTCCAAATATTTATTTGCGATGCCTAAAGTCATGGCGCCAAACAAAGTACCCCATAAGTTGCCGACGCCGCCAAATACCACCACCATAAATGAGTCGATAATATAAGATTGACCTAAATTGGGACCTACATTAGTCAGCTGACTTAGTGCAACACCGGCAATGCCTGCTATGCCTGAACCTAATCCAAAAGTAAATGCATCAACCCAGTCGGTACGGATACCCATTGCTTTGGCCATGGAACGATTTTGAGTAACTGCGCGTACTTGTAAACCGAATTTGGATTTATTAAGCAACAGCATTAAACCAATTAACACCAATAGCGCAAAAATAATGATATACAGGCGATTATAAGTAAGTGACAAGGCAGGGTTGATTTCTAGTGAACCGCTCAACCAGTCAGGTGTAGAAACAGCACGGTTTTGCGGTGAAATAATTGTGCGTACCGCTTGCTGTAAAATTAAACTAATACCAAATGTAGCAAGTAATGTTTCTAAGGGTCGACCATATAAATATCTAATGACACCGCGCTCAATAGCAATGCCGACCAAACCAGTAAAAATAAATGCCGTGGGAATAGAGATGAGAATTGAATACTCAATATGATTAGGCAATAGCTGCTGGATTATGTAGGTAGTATAGGCTCCTAACATCAGCATTTCGCCATGGGCCATATTAATTACACCCATTACGCCAAAAGTAATGGCCAAGCCTACTGCGACCAGCAGTAATACTGAGCCTAAACTTAAGCCAAAGAAAATATTCTCAATTTGTTTATATATACCGATATTAGACTGAATTCTATCCAGTGAAGTTTGAATGGCTTCATTTAGCTCTTTTGTTTGAGGTGTTTGAGTTTTGTTGGATAAGTCTTTTTGCAGACTAGTTAAGGCGTTGCGAACTTCTGGGTAGAGTGATCTGGATAATGTTCCGACTGCATTGAGTGTTTCATCATAACTAGAAGATTTTAATTGGTGAATAGATATTGCTGTTTGCAGAACATCAATTACGTCTGTATTTTTTTCTGTGTTAAGCCTATCTTTAAGAATTGCACTAGTTTCATCGTTAATGTTTTTAAACATTTCAACTACAGCTGATTTTCTTACTTGTGGGTCATTATCTGCAAGACTCAGTTCGGCAATTGCTTGGTTTAATGTTCTTCTTAACTTATTATTGATGCCTACTTTTCTAATTTTTTTCTTTGCCAGTATGCCTAGAGGTTCACCGCTCACTGCATTTTCAATTGTGGCTTGCTTGCCTTCAATATTTGCAATGACGATGGTTTTATCATCTTTTTTATAATAGATTTTTCCTTTGAGTAGATTGTTAAGAACTAATAAGGAGCGTTTATGCTGTGATGCTTGAATGCTTTTTATAATTTGATCTTTTTCATCAAATTTTTTTGTTGTTAAATTAGAGACTAACTGAGAGAAACTTGGCTTGGTTTCAGTTTCGGTATTCCCCAGACTACTGATTTGTTCACCGCTAATTTCTTCAGCAAATACTGGCGACATGATTATCAGTGCTAGTAGCAGTGAAGCTAATAATATGAATAGTGAACGCATTTCAGTTTTATTATTAAGTAAGGTGCCCTGATATACAGGGCACCTTTATTTATGAATTGTAACTAAAGTTGTTTTGTCAGAGGTTTAGTAGTTTTGACCTGAACACTTTTTAGTTTCAGTATTGTAATTACCACAATTAATTGCAGGGTCGGCCCAATCTGAAACGATTAGTGCGCTTTCTGGTAAGTAGTCAGTCCAGGCATCACCTTTAACTTCTCCGTCAGTTTGCCAAACAATTTCAAACTGCCCGTCATCTTGTATTTCACCAATTAATACTGGCTTAGAAAGATGATGGTTGGTATTCATTACTGCTGTACCACCAGTGAGATTAGGAACTTCTAAGCCATACATAGCTGGACGCACTTTATCAACTTCTGTTGTGCCTGCTTTTTCAACTGCTGCAGCCCACATTTTGAAGCCAATGTAAGTTGCTTCCATTGGGTCGTTGGTCACTCGTTCTTCGTTACCAATGAATGCGTGCCATGCTTCAATGAAGCTGTCATTTTCGTCACTTTCAGCACTTTGGAAATAATTCCAAGCAGCTAAGTGGCCAACCAACGGTGCGGTATCAATGCCTGATAGTTCTTCTTCACCGACTGAGAATGCAACAACTGGAATGTCTTCAGCTGAAATCCCTTGGTTACCAAGCTCTTTATAGAAGGGCACGTTTGCATCACCATTAATGGTTGAAACAACGGCCGTCTTTTTACCGGCAGAGCCAAATTGCTTAATGTCAGAAACAATAGTTTGCCAATCAGAATGGCCAAAAGGTGTGTAATTAATCATGATATCTTCTTCACTAACACCTTTGAGCTTTAAGTATGATTCAAGAATCTTGTTAGTCGTACGAGGGTAAACATAGTCAGTACCTGCAAGTACCCAACGTTCAACACCACCATCCATTAAGTAGTCGACTGCAGGAATGGCTTGTTGGTTAGGCGCAGCGCCTGTATAGAATACGTTTTTAGACGATTCTTCACCTTCATACTGAACAGGGTAAAACAGCAAGCCATTTAGCTCTTCAACCACAGGCAATACTGATTTGCGTGACACTGATGTCCAGCAACCAAATACTACATCCACTTTGTGTACTTCAACCAACTCACGCATTTTTTCCGCGAACAGTGGCCAGTCTGATGCGGGGTCGACAACAACAGCTTCTAGCTTTTTGCCGAGTAAACCGCCGGCCTTATTTTGTTCTTCAACCATCATTAAAACTGTATCTTTCAATGTGGTTTCACTGATGGCCATCGTGCCAGATAGTGAGTGAAGCACGCCCACTTTAATAGTGTCCTCGGAGTATGCACTGGATGACCATGCGATCATCAATACACACACCACTGACCACAAACTTAGCTTTTTCATTTAATTCTCCAGTGATGTTTAATTTTGTAAGTTTCAAAAGAGGGCGTGTTTTATGTAACAACGATAAATTTGCATTCTCATTGTGCGTAAAGCCCTTGCACTGGTATTTACACGTTCCGTGCCAGAATTAAATTTGAGTTGAATAGCTTTTTAAAATGAACACTTAACACTATGAAAATTAAGGGCTAATTTTCATAAGGAATAACTTTTCTTGCTTATTACTAAGTTGTAAAAGTACTTTTGAAAATCATTTGCGCACTATATAAGAGCGGCATTATTTTGTTTTGCACTGACAATGTGCATTTAGAATGTTTCTGTATGGGCAGCTTATGATTGATTAACTATTTATTACACAGAAGACATGGCTGCTGAGTTAGTAACAGCTTAGTTTTTTATAAGCATAGGATTTTGGACGAACCAATTTACTTATATATTGAGCTTGTTTTTAGCTATGGGCCGATACAGTTTTTGTACATATATAACCCATTGATAAATATATATATTTATTATTTGTACATATTTTTGTATGAAAAAATATATTAAATTCTGTACATAAGATATATTTTTACTTAATGTGTATAAAAAATACATGTACGAAAGAGGTATTCAACAATGGACTCTC
>JGI12316J14372_10004540_pt1 | contig 11760 bp, 12 predicted proteins | sample MarCyaLeptolynsp_FD_14372 | JGI IMG/M metagenome (IMG submission 14372) | reverse complement strand
GAGATAGAAGTTCGGCGGCGCTTTCATCGGAACGTAGCTGGTGAACATGATGCTTGCCTCACCCTGCAACACCGTAACGTTCGCAAGCAGGGCGCCGATCAGCATCAGTGCGAAGGAAAGCCATGCGATACGCGGTGTCGCCAACCGGCAATTGAGCAATATGGCGGAGGCGAAATACAGGACGGCAATTTCGAAGAAGATAATCCAGACTAGCAGAACATCCAGTCCGTGCGCTGTCAGGACCAGATAGAACATGTCGGAAGACAGAAGGTGCACGGCCGGCCATCGTGTCAGCGCCACCAGCAGCCCGAAAAGTCCGCCGATGGCGAGAAAAACGATGGCAGCCACCGCATTGGCCTTGATCAATCGTTCGGCAGCAAGATCGATTTTCAGTCCGGTTGCCGGGCAGGTTCTGAATTTCGCGGCGATTCCGCCGATAATCCCTGTATCAGCCATGACGCTCATGATGATTTCTCCGTCCTTGAGAGCTGCGCGTTCATTCGACGACGTGGATTCTGCCAACCATCGTGTGGTGTCCGACGCCGCAGAATTCGTTGCACACGACGCTGAATTCGCCGGCCTCGGTCGGTGTCAGCGTGACAACGTGTTCGAGTCCGGGATGCACCTGAATGTTGATGTTCACCGGTTGCAGCGAAAAGCCGTGCTGCCAATCCATCGACGACAGGTGCAACCGGTAGGTCTGGCCTTTTTTCAGCTCCAGAATCGGCCACCATTCCCACAATCTGGAGAGCATGTAGACTTCCGTTCCAGGCTCCGGTTTGGCGACCGGTATGCCGGCCTCCTCGCGCACGGTGTATTTCTCCGTAAAGGCCTCCGTTCTTTCTTCGAACTTCTCGGGGGAGATCCGATAGACTTCATTGGAAAGGTTCTGATTGCCTTCCAGATGCCACCAGACCATCATCGAAAACATGAATACGCCCCACAGGAACGCAATCACGATCCAGGTGAGCTCTGCGCGTCCGATACGTTCGTTCCACCAGACTTTGGTTTCCGGGGACGTGAGTGCCATGTCTGCCTCCTATTCCGCGATGGGGATTTGCGAGAGTTCCATGACGCCCCAAAGCAGGTAGAGCACCGTCGGCACGGTGACGCCCAGAAAGAGCAGCAGGAAATGATTGTCGAGAAGCCGCTGCATCGGCGGAATGCGCACGGATTGTTCGGCAGTTTCGATTTCAGGATTTGTTTCGGCCATGGGGATCCCCTCATCATGGCCTGCCGCGCCCAATTCGGTTCACGCAGAGGATTGCGGCCCCCACTGCACAAATCGCGATGGATCGATCAGCACAGGATTGGTAGAGACAGGCATATCATGGAGCAAATCCTTGCAATTGCCTGCCTGAAGGGCCTTGACTAAAGTCAACTGCTCAAAATTACACGGAATAATTTCAGTATAGAGATTAGTTTTGGTGAATTAGGAGCGAAATTACATCAATTATTTTGAGATAAAAATGATCTGGAAAACCGTGGGAAATTTGTGAGAATATATTACAAAGAAGTATCGCAGGAATACATGGCTCAGACAAAGAAAAGCGCAATTTATTCCGGAAATTCGAAACTTATTCAGCTTTTTTTGTGACGTCCTGGAGATAGGCAATGACGTCGGTGATTTGCTTTTCTTTTTTCAGTCCCGCGAACACCATCTTGGTGCCCGGGACGTTTTTCTTCGGATTTGCAAGATAAGGTGCCAACGTTTCCGGCGACCAGACGATGCCGGACTCCAGCATTGGCTTGGAATATTTGTAACCTTCGACCGCTCCCGCGGTGCGGCCGAACAATCCGACAAGATGCGGTCCGACCTTGTTCTTTTCCTTGTCTACAAAATGGCAGGCCTTGCATTTGTTGAAGACTTTTTTGCCCTTCTTTACATCGCCTTCGGCCAAGGCTGGCGCGGCGACAAGTCCCACACCCAAAAGAGCAATGCACAGTCTGGCGAGAATTGGCGAATTCATTCCGGGCCCCTTCGGTTGTGCGACAATGGTTGGCAGGCAAAGGACAATCGCCGTCCGATCCTACAAACGCGCGCGGGTTCCGCCTTGACCAAAGTCAAGACCACGCATTGAGCCAGGCTCCTCCAGTCGTTCCCGACACGCGGGATCGTGCGGCTTTGGGTTACTCTTCGTTGACCGTGCAATCCCTTTTTGCGCAAATTCCAACCAGGAGCCCGCCATGCCCGCCACGAGGAACCGTGTTGCCGGTTTGTCTGAATTTTGTCCGATTTACGCCTGCCTGTTCCGTGCCGGTTCGGCAGAAGTTTTCTTCGGAGCGAAGGCCGCGCGCCTCCGGGCCCTTTCCTTCAGGGGCGGGCAGGTGGTCTCGTCGAAATAGTTGGTCTGGCATCTCAGGCAATGAATGCACTCGTTGGGATTGATCTGTCCGTTGGGGTGAATAGCCTGAACAGTGCAGCGCACTGCGCAGATGCGGCATTCGCGGCCGCACTGGGGCCGTCGCTTCAGCCATTCGAACATGCGCAGCCGTGCGGGTATCGCTAACGCCGCGCCCAGCGGACACAGGTATCGGCAGTATGCGCGTTCAATGAACAGACCGGCAAGGAGCAGCAGCCCCGCATAGATGAGGAACGGCCATTCGCGCATGAATTTCAGGGTAATCACGGTCTTGAAAGGTTCGATCTCCGCGAACACGAAAGCATATGTGACAGAGTGCAGCGACAGGGCGAACAAGCCGAGAAAGGCAATGTACTTGATTGGCCAAAGCCGCTCATGCAATCCGAACGGTACGACGATTTGGTGAATGCCAAGCCGCTTCGCTGCCGTGTTGAGCAATTCCTGTAAAGCGCCGAACGGACAGAGCCAGCCGCAAAACACGCCACGCCCCCAAAACAGAAGGGATACGGCGACGGCGCTCCACAAAATGAAAATCAGCGGATCGAGAAGAAATGTCTCCCACTGAAAACCAGTCCGGATAGCCTGGGCAAAGGCCAGAACCTGAACAACGGACAATTGGGCACCAAGGCCCCAGCCGAGGACGACAAGAGTGGCCGCAAGAAATCCCAGGCGAACCGTCTGATAAAGCTGGAACCGCCTGGCGAGGGAATCCTGAAACACCAGAATAACCGCGAGGACAAGCAACATGGCGCACACAACCATGATTGCCGGTGCCCGATCCCACCAGTTCCGCTCCCACAAATGCAGGTCCGGCTCGATTGTCTCAGTATTTTCACTGTCCATGAAAAAACGGTCTGCAAGGGTATAGTGCAGGGGCAGGGCCGTTGAAATCTGGGCGCCGTCCTCGGTCTCGTGGTTGACGACAAGAGACAGTCGCCATGGGCGTGTCGGGTCGAAATCGGTAGCGGCCGGCACCTTGAACAGTGCAATCTCACGCAGCGAAGGGGCTCCGGCAAGGGCCAGACGCGGAATGTTGCGATGGCCCTCCTTTGTCAGGCGAATGGATCGGTTGTCCTGCAACAGTTCGAGTCGTTCAAAATAGTCGGTTTTCCTCCAGCGTGTCCCCTTGAAGGAATAGAGACCATTTGCAGCGACAAACAGGAAATGATCGCCAAGAACGGAATCGGTCATCACCTGATTGTAATCCCGTTTGCCCAGCAGATTCTGGCCGATCTGCGGTGGCGTCAGCAGTCCGTAATAAATCTCAATGAAAGTTCCCTCCGGACCTCCGGCGGCAGGCGCATAGTCAGCACTGGCAAGGGCCTGACGAATATCTCCCAATGTGATCAGGCGGTGACCGAGACCGCCCGACGCGATGAGACCTGCCCAGTCGCTCTTGACAAAACCGGTTCTGTCCAGCCGTCTGGACCCGCGCGTTTCCAGCAATCCATAAGCCAGCGCCACGGCCCGTCCCGTACGAATGATTCCGTCCCGTATGACACCGCTCGAAACTGTCGCACCGGATATGGCGTCCGGCATTCCCTCGCGCACCGGATCATTCAGCGCGGGCCGTCCCAGAGCAATACCCTCGAATCCGCCGATATAGTCGGCGATGTCGGCTTCAGAAACACCGATTGTCAGAATTGGTTCGCTTTGAGCCAACAGATGGGCGCCCCTGATCGTCGCTTCTGTGTCGATGGCAATCAGAATGTCGATCGGTTTGCCGGAATACCCGACCGATCCGATGATGGCAGCGGTCGACGCCAAGTATCCCACAAGCACGCCGTCGCGTTCAACCCGCATGACCTCCGGCGAACCGGAACGAGGCCCGACAATTATCCGGTCTGCCTCAACGGTAAATAAATCGCTCGCCAGTTCGCGTAACGTATTGTTATCGATGAGTGTAAACTGGCCAAAGGCAAAGTTCTGCTGCGATACTGTCATCAGCATCGACGCCAAAATCGCAATGATTGCATGTGCGAAATACTTCATCGCCATGCCCACCATCTTATCGATGTTGTGCATGCGTGAACCTTGATTTTAGTCAAGTGCGGAAAACAGAGCATTCAGCTTAGCTTCACAGGATCTTGGTTGACTAAAGTCAAGGCAGGTAACTGGTCCGCATGCCAGCTTTTCAGTGCACCAACGATATTGGAGAGGGCTATGACGTCCGCAAGCCTTTTGAAAACCACGACAATACTGGCCGGTTTGGCGTTACCACTGGCATTAGCGGTCAGTTTGCCTGAACAGGCATTTGCCCAACAGGCACAATCCGATCTCAAAAAACACGGAACGACGCCCGGAGGGCAATACGAACCCTCTCTGGACGTTCTGAAGGATCAACCAGTCGATCAGCCCGGAGCCAAGGAAGGCGTGCCGACGCTGACCAGGGCGGAATTCGAACGAGCCAACGAAATCTACTTCCAGCGCTGCGCCGGCTGCCACGGTGTCTTGCGCAAGGGCGCCACCGGCAAGGCCCTAACGCCCGACGTAACCAAGGAACAGGGATACGCCTACCTGAAGGATTTCATCAATTACGGGTCCCCGGGCGGCATGCCCAACTGGGGCACGTCTGGAGACATGTCCGAAGCCGACATTGACTTGATGGCAAAGTACCTGCTCAACGAACCGGCTCAACCACCGGAATTCGGAATGGACAAGGTGAGGGCGAGCTGGAAACTCCTGGTTCCGGTCGAACAGCGACCGACAAGGCAGATGAACGATCTCAATCTCGACAACATCTTTTCCGTCACTCTGCGCGATACGGGTGAAGTTGCGTTGATCAGCGGTGATACCAAGGAAATCGTTTCGACGATCAAGACCGGCTATGCGGTTCACATCTCACGGATATCGGCTTCCGGCCGCTACATCATGACGATCGGCCGTGACGCCAAGATCGACATGATCGACCTCTGGATGGACCCGCCGGCTCGCGTCGCCGAAATCAAAGTTGGCTCCGAAGCCCGATCCGTCGAGACCTCCAAGATGAAGGGATGGGAAGACAAATACGCGATCGCCGGGGCCTACTGGCCGCCGCAATACGTGATCATGGACGGATTGACCCTGGAGCCTCAAAAAATCGTCTCCACTCGGGGCATGGTCTACGACACCCAGGAATATCATCCGGAACCGAGGGTCGCGGCGATTGTCGCGTCACATTACAAACCCGAATTCGTCGTCAACGTGAAGGAAACAGGCAAAATCCTGTTGGTCGACTATTCCGACATCAAGAACCTGAAGGTTACGACGATCGAGGCGGAGCGGTTCCTGCACGACGGCGGGTTGGATTCGACAGGTCGGTACTTCCTGGTTGCCGCCAATGCCCGCGACAAGGTGGCGATCATTGATACCAAGGAAGGCAAGCTGGTCGACGTCATCGAAACCGGGGGCATCAAGCCGCACCCGGGTAGAGGCGCCAATCTTGTTCATCCCAAGTACGGGCCCGTCTGGGCAACCAGCCATCTTGGTGACGAAACAATTTCCTTGATCGGTACCGATCCCGAAAATCATCCGGAACAGGCCTGGAAAGTCGTGCAGATGCTGGAAGGCCAGGGCGGTGGATCGCTGTTCGTCAAATCACATCCGAAGTCCGAGCACCTCTATATCGACACGCCGCTGAATCCGGAAGCCGAACTTGCGTCTTCGGTCGCCGTATTCAAGGTCGCGGACATGGTCAATGACGAGCCCGAATATGAGGTTCTTCCGATTGGCGAATGGTCCGGGATCACGGAAGGGGTGCGTCGTGTGGTGCAGGGTGAATTCAACCAGGCGGGTGACGAAATCTGGTTCTCCGTTTGGAACGGCAAGGATCAGAAATCAGCCATCGTCGTGGTCGACGACAAGACGCTGAAACTGAAACAGGTCATCACCGACCCGCGATTGGTGACCCCAACCGGCAAATTCAACGTCTTCAACACCCGCAACGACGTGTACTGATCTGCGGATCCCGGCGCCGGCCCGCACGGGCCGGCGTCTTATTCACGACTGGGAATTGGTTTACGGGAGAGGCACGATGCCGAATGGGAATGGCTGCGTCTACCTTGTCGGAGCGGGACCTGGTGATCCCGATCTGTTGACGCAAAAGGCGGCACGGCTGCTGAAGTCCGCTGATGTCGTTGTTTTTGACAGGCTGGTGTCACCTGAAATAATTGATCTGGTTCCCGCCGGAACAGCCCGTTTGTGTGTTGGCAAGGAACCGTCACACCATCCCGTACCCCAGGAAGAAATCAATCAGCTGCTCGTGCGGCTCGCACGCTCCAATCGCAAGGTCGTGCGTCTGAAGGGCGGCGACCCGTTTATTTTCGGCCGTGGCAGCGAAGAAGCGATCGAACTGACCCGGCACGGCGTACGGTTTGAAATTGTGCCGGGGATTACTGCGGCACAGGGATGTTCGGCGGCACATCACGTGCCTCTTACGCATCGCGGACTCGCAACCGGCGTGCGGTACCTGACAGGCCACTGTCGCCAGGATCTTGAACTTGATTTTGACTGGCAGGGCCTCGCCGATCCGGACACCACTTTGGTTGTCTATATGGGGCGGGCAAACATTGCCGACATTGCGAACAAGCTCGTGGTCCATGGATTGAGCCCGGACATGCCCGTGCTCGTTGTCTGCAACGGGACCACCCAGCGCGAGCAATGTCTGACCACGGTGCTGAGCCGCGTCGCCGCGGATGTTGCCGATAGCAAGTTTGACGGACCGGTCCTGTTCATTATCGGAAAAGTCGCCGGTTTGGCCAAAGTCATGGAGCCCAGGGATGAAACGACCGGGGATATTGCTGTCAACGCGTTGGCTTAGGGTTGGCATTTTGATGTGCCTGTGTGCCGGAGGGTCCGTTGCCTTCGGCCATGCCATGGATCCGACTCCAGCCCGGCAATCCGAACTGCGCGCCCTGGTGATACAGGATTGCGGCTCCTGTCACGGAATGACCCTGAAAGGCGGTCTCGGCAGCGCCTTGCTGCCCGCCGACCTCGAAGGCGTTGAAACGGAAACCATTGCGGAAATTGTCCTGGATGGCGTTCCGGGGACGCCAATGCCGCCATGGCGGAGCCTCCTGTCGCGGAGCGACGCCTTGTGGATCGGTGAAGCCCTTAAAACGGGAGAATTCAAATGAAGCCGGCAGTCCTGGCGCTTTGCCTCTTGTGTCTTGCCGTCATGTCCGGCGGCGAACCGGAGGCCACGGAATTGCGCGGCACCGGAGACCTCGGCATTGTGATCGAACGGGCCAACGGATCGGTCTGCATCATCGACACAAGCATGAGATCCGTGCTGTCCTGCATCGAGGGCCTCGGCGACCTTTCCCATGCATCGGCGGTGTTTTCACGCGATCAGCGCTATGCGTTCGTCTTTGGCCGCGATGGAGGCTTGACCAAGATCGATCTTCTGGAGAGACGCACTGTCAAACGGGTGATGCAGGCCGGAAATTCGATCGGCGGTGCGATTTCCGACGACGGGAAGCTGGTCGCCGTGTCGAATTACAAGCCGGGGGGCGTGAAGGTCTTTGAGGCAGCATCCCTGGAACTGTTGGCCGATATCCCCGCCACCTACAATTCCGGAAAGGATCGGTCCAAAACGGTAGGACTTGTCGACGCGCCCGGGCGCCGTTTCCTGTTCACGCTCTACGATGCCGGCGAAATCTGGATGCTGGACTTTTCCCGACCGGGCGACCCGGAAGTGACCCGGTTCGGACGTGCGGGCGAATTGCCTTACGATGCGCTGATCACCGGCGACGGTCGGCACTACATTGCCGGATTGTTCGGCGAGGACGGACTGGCACATATTGATTTGTGGGAAAGCCCTCCGACGATCAGACGCATTCTGGACGGATACGGGAAGGGCGAGGCGAAACTGCCGGTCTACAAGATGCCACACCTGGAGGGATGGGCACTTGCAGCCGGCAAGTTCATCCTGCCTGCGATCGGTCGGTCCGAATTGCTGGCGCTCGATGCGGAGACGTTTGCTGAAGCCGGACGGGTGGCGGTCCACGGTCAACCGGTCTTCGCCATTGCCCGGCCGGATGGCCGCCAGGTCTGGGTGAATTTCGCCCATCCGCGGAACGACACCATCCAGATCATAGACGTCCCCAGCATGAAAATCGTCCACGAGTTCACGCCAGGTCCGGCGGTCCTGCATATGGAATTCACGCCGCGCGGACACGAGGTCTGGATATCGGTTCGCGATGCCGACAAGGTCGAAATCTATGACGCCCGGACTTTCGAAAAACGCGGAGAATTGTCCATGCGCAAACCAAGCGGCGTGTTCTTTTCCGCACGTGCCAACAGGATCGGATTATGACGGCATCCGCGCCCGAAATGGCAAACAATCCACGGTTTAATCCCGCCCTGGCTCTTGCCGATTGCTGGCAACGGGCCTTTCCGATCGAACCGGAACCGTTTGCCAGATTGGCTTCGCCCGCGGAATTGTCTCGTCTCGAAGTCATCGATCTCATGCAGGGTCTCAAGGATCAGGGCGTTCTGGCCCGGATCGGCGCCGCCGTGCGGCCGAACACGGCGGGCGCAAGCACCTTGGCAGCGGTCGCGGTGCCACCGGATCGCCTCGATGAAGTCGCATCCCAAGTCTCCCGTCACCCCTCCGTCAATCACAATTACGAGCGCGATCACGCGATCAATCTCTGGTTCGTGGTAACAGCCGCAGCGCGCGACGACGTGACCACGACCCTTGATGCCATTGCCAGGCAGACCGGATTGGAGGTCCTGGATCTGCCCCTGGAGCGCTCCTATCACATTGATTTGGGATTTCGCCTCGACGAGGGGCGCAAAAGACATAAACCGGATGGTTCGTCGGAGCCCCGGACTCTGCGTGCAACCGAAGTGGACTCCTCGGACCGCGCGCTGCTGCAGGCGCTCGAGGAAGGACTGGACCTGACGCCGCGACCCTATGCTCGGCTGGCGTCGCGACTGGGGTGGACAGAAGAGGCCGTTCTGAAACGATTGCAGGCGCTTGTGGACCGTGGAACGATTTCCCGTTTCGGCTGCATTCTGCGGCACCGCAGGATTGGGTATGTCGCCAACGCGATGGCCGTCTGGAATGTTCCCGACGATCGGGTGGATGCCCTTGCGCACCGGCTGGCAGGCCGCGACGAAGTCACCCTGTGTTACCGGCGCAGGCGCAGTCCGCCGGCATGGCGTTACAATCTGTTCGCAATGATCCATGGTTGCGATCATGAGGCCGTAACCAATCAGATCCGTGATGCCGCAACCGACACCGGCCTTTGCGATTACCCCTCATCGATTTTGTTTTCCAGACGCTGTTACAAACAATCCGGGGCCAGAATGGCGCCGCAATCGGGAATTGTCACATGAGCGACGTAACGATCGACGCCGTTGACCGCAAGATCATAAACGCTCTGCAGGGCGGCTTTGAGATTGTCGAAAGACCCTATCGCCAGGCGGCAGAGAAACTCGGGCTGGACGAAGAAGACCTGATCGAAAGACTGCAACGGCTGGTCGACAACAAGGCATTGTCCAGGTTCGGGCCGATGTACAATGCCGAACGGCTTGGCGGCGCCGTCACTTTGTGTGCCGTAGCGGCGCCGCGGGATCGCTATCAAACCGTCGCCGATCAAATCAACCGACACCGTCAGGTCGCCCACAATTACGCACGCGATCACGAACTCAATATGTGGTTCGTGCTGGCCTGCGAGACCCCGTCCGATATTGCCGAGACGATTGCTGCAATCGAATCCGAGACCGGGCTCACAGTGCATGATTTCCCGAAACAGAAAGAGTTTTTCATCGGTTTGAAGGTTGAGACATGAGCGACAACGAACCTGATCCGCTCGACGAGTTCGACCGTCGCATCATCGCGGCGACCCAAAATGGCCTTCCGCTTGTCCCGGATCCGTTTGAAGTTGTTGCGCAGCAAACTGGACTGACTGCCGTCGACGTAAGGTTACGCATGCAAACCATGCTCGAAAGCGGCGTCATCCGGCGCATTGGTGCAGTACCAAATCATTATGCCCTCGGCCTCAGCGCCAATGGCATGTCCGTATGGGATGTCGACGACGTCGAAGTGGATCGGTTGGGTGAGACAGTCGGCGCACTCGATTATGTCAGCCATTGTTACCGTCGCCCGCGTCACCGGCCGCGATGGCCCTACAATCTGTTTGCCATGGTCCATGGCGGCACACGGGCAGAGGTCGAGGAAAAGGTTTCGGCGATCGCGATGCTGCTGGGATCGGCCTGTGTCGGGCATGACGTGCTGTATTCGACAAGAATTCTGAAAAAAACCGGGCTGCGGATTGCCGCCTGAGGGAGACAGAGATGTTCAGGCTCAGCCAGTTCATGCACGAAATCGCCAACCCGAAACCGCTCCGCCCGCGCCGCGCTCCGCCGGGGCCGGTGGTCATCTGGAATCTGATCCGGCGTTGCAATCTGATGTGCAAACATTGCTACTCCATTTCCGGCGACGTCGACTTCCCGGGAGAACTGGACACCGATGAGGTGTTCACGGTCATGGATGATCTGCGGGCGTTCGGAGTGCCGGTCCTCATTCTATCCGGCGGCGAACCGTTGTTGAGGCCCGACATATTCGCGATTTCACAGCGCTCCAAGGACATGGGGTTCTATGTCGGCCTGTCGTCGAACGGCACGCTGGTGACGAAACAGAATATCAGACAGATCGCCGCAATCGGTTACGATTATGTCGGCATCAGCCTGGACGGATTGCGCGACACCCATGACGTCTTCCGGCGCCGACAGGGTGGGTTCGACGAAGCGCTGGCGGGGATTCGCCTGTGCAGGGAAAACGGCATCAAGGTCGGCATGCGGTTTACCGCAACGACGGACAACGCTCACGAATTGCCGGCCATGATCGATCTGGCCGAAGCGGAATCGATCGACAAGTTTTATCTGTCCCATCTGGTCTATGCCGGTCGCGGAAACAAGAATCGTGGCGATGACGCCCGGCGCGACAAGACCCGCCAGGTCATGGACACGTTGATTGAACGGGCATGGCAGGATGCCAAGGCGGGCGGCAATCGGGAATTCGTGACCGGCAACAATGATGCCGACGGTGTCTACCTGTTGTTCTGGATCCGACAGAATTTCCCACATCTGGAAGAGCATATCCGCGCCAAGCTTGCCAGTGGGGCGGAAATTCCTCCGGGGTCAATATCGCCAACATCGACAATCTCGGCGTCGTCCACCCCGACACATTCTGGTGGCACTACCCGCTCGGCAACGTGAAGCAGCGGCCTTTCTCGGAAATCTGGACCGACCTCTCCGACCCGGTCATGGCCGGCCTGAAACAACGACCACGCACAGTCGGCGGACGTTGTGGCGAGTGCAAATATTTTGATGTCTGTGGCGGCAACACGCGGGTGCGCGCGTTCCAGCTTACAGGAGATCCCTGGGCGGAAGATCCCGCCTGTTACCT
>JGI12316J14372_10004507_pt1 | contig 11819 bp, 7 predicted proteins | sample MarCyaLeptolynsp_FD_14372 | JGI IMG/M metagenome (IMG submission 14372) | reverse complement strand
CAAACAACACAGGAAAGGGCAGTGAAATGAAAGAGTTGACCGTCTCACCCGCAAGCAGACACGTTTCGCACCTTCAACAGCAAAACAGCCTGGCGGACCGATCAGATGAACCGCGGATCGGGTTCCTGGTGCTCTTCGGTTTCCTCGTCCTGTCCTGTTTCCTGGGGGGAGCAGCCTACTGGGCGTTCCAGACGAAGCTGGATGGAGCCGTTGTTGCACAGGCGTCCTTTGTGGTCGATGGCAATCGCAAAACCGTGCAACATCTGGACGGCGGCATCGTACGCGACCTTCTTGTGTCCGATGGCGACGTTGTCGAGGCCGGGCAACCTCTTGTCGTCTTTGACAGTACGGAGACGGAAGTCGATTTGACTGTCCTCAGCAGCCAGATCGGAGAATTTGCCGCCCGACGCGCTCGCCTGCTGGCCCAGCTCAACAATGAGGGGACATTTCGACGGGACGCCATCAAGGAGGTTGTCGGTGAGGACATCCCGGAGATCCTTTGGGAAAGTGCCTATCTGACGCAGAAAAGGGTTTTCGATACGGACTCAAGGGCCCGGGCAACAGAAAAGGACGTGCTCGAGCGCCGCATCAGCGCCCTGGAGGAGGAGATCGAAGGTCTTGAGGAGCAGCGCCGGTCCAACGAGCGTCAGATTGAAATATCCAAAAGTGAGCTTGCCTCCCTGCAAACGCTCCTGGAAAAAGGCCTCGTGACCGCGGCAAGGATCAATTCGATCCGGCTGGATATCGAGCGCCTTGTCGGCCTTGATGCAGCCTTGCGCACGGATCAGGCGCGGGCGCGCAACGAAATCGGTGAGCTGGAGCTCAATGATGTCAGCGCCAGGCAACAACGTCTTGAATCCGCTTCGGAGAATCTCGCTGCCGTCGAAGCCCAAATGGCCGTCGTGGAACCCCGGTTCAGGGGAGCGGTGGAACGCCAGAAGCGCGTCGTTGTCAGTGCCCCGGTCAGCGGCACCGTCGTCAACATGGCGCTGCACACGCTTGGCGGTGTCGTGCGCCCGGGTGAGGATATCCTGGAGCTGGTACCGCATAGCGAAGAACTGATCGTCGAAGCGCGCATCAACACCACCGATATCGAGAAACTCAGCGTCGGGCAGTCTTCGCGCATCAGGCTGAGCGCGTTCGATCAGGAAGAGATCCCTGAAGCCAGAGGACGCATCTTCGATATCTCTGCAGACGCGGTGACAGACGAGCGAACAGGCAACGCGTTTTATGTCGCGAAGGTCCGGCTTGACGAGCGCCAGCCAGATGACGTGCAAGGCTTGGAGATCGTCCCGGGCATGCCCGCCGATCTGTTCATAACGACAGGTGAACGCACCGCGCTCAGTTATCTCGCGCAGCCACTCAGCGAACGCCTGTCGCGCACCTTCATTGAATGAGCTGGTCCGGGGTCCCGAAAACGGGATCCCGGTTCAGGGTTACTTTGCGTTTTCATCGCGCTAGCGAGAACGCGGCAAAAGGGGAGGGGTTAGCCGATCATGTGATCACGAAACCGTGAGGTGTGTTTGTTTCGCACATGCACCCAAGGGTCTCGGAAATGGTCACAATCGCGCTATAATTTGGCATCAGCAGAGGTCAGACCCATATGGCAGATCGGGTACTGCCACGCCTGATAGGAGAATTCTTGATGAAGACCGACCTGATTACCCGCCGAACCCTTCTTGCCGCCGGCGGTGCCGTTGCGGTGACCGGGGCGTCCGGGCTTCTGGTCCCCGCGCAAGCGCAAGGTCTTGCTCCCACGCGATCAATGCGCGGCGGTTCGAACAACTATCGCCCCGGCGCCCCCATTGTGGACCGGATCGGAGGCGGCGGCTTCTGGATGACCGGTACTGTCCGCCGGGCTGGCGACGGTGCGCCGCTTGCCGGCCAGCGCATCCAGATCTGGGCACATACGACCGAGGGACATGAGCGCGACGCGCGCAGCCACGGAGCGACGCTCACCAATGCGAACGGTGAATTCCGGCTCGAGATGCCGCAGATCGTCCCGGCCTTCGGACAGCCGCATGGTCACCTTGCCTATGACAGCGAGGAGTTTGAAACCGTGTTCCTGCGCCCGATCATGAGCAGTTCAAAGGACACCACCCTGGAGGCGCATTTCGTGCTTCAGCCTGCCTGACCCGACCGGGTTCCGAGGCATGAGCCGGTTGCGCGCGATCTTGATCTGGGCGGCCTTGGCGGCTTGCATCGTTGTGCCGATTGCCGCGGCCGCTTTCAGTCCATTGCTTCAGTGGCGTGACGCTTTCTACATTGCTGCCGGATTTGCGGGCATTGTCGCCATGACACTGCTTCTCGTCCAACCGTTGCTGGCGGGCGGATATCTGCCTGGCTTTTCAGCCTATCGGGGCAGGCGCCTGCACCGCTGGATCGGCGGATGCCTGGTTGCCGCCGTCGTGCTTCATGTCGCAGGTCTGTGGATCACCAGTCCACCGGACGTGATCGACGTTCTTCTGTTCCGCTCACCGACACCTTTCTCGCTTTGGGGCGTGATCGCGATGTGGGCTGTTTTCGCGACCGCGCTTCTGGCAGTCCTGCGGAAACGCCTGCCTTTGCGCCCGCGCGTGTGGCGACTGGCGCACACATCGCTGGCGCTGGTGATCGTTGTCGGCACCGTGGTTCATGCTCTCCTGATCGAGGGCACGATGGAAACGGTGACCAAGCTCGTTCTTTGCGTGCTTGTGCTTGCGGCATTCCTGAAGGTTGCCGTCGACCTGAAAGTGTGGGCCATCCGTCCCAGACGCGACGCCTGACCCTGGACCATTTCTCTACGCCGCGTTCCGGAACCGCAGATTGTCGCGACTGAGCTGGTTGAGACTGGTGATCCCCATGAGTTTCATGTCGCGCTCGATTTCCGTGCGCAGGTTCCCCAATGCGCGTTCGACGCCCGGCTGGCCGGCGGCCGCAAGTGCATAAAGATAGAGCCTGCCGCCCGAACACGCTTTCGCACCAACCGACAGTGCCTTCAAAACATGCGTTCCGCGCTGAATGCCGCCCTCGCAGATGACATCGATCTTGTCGCCAACCGCGTCACAGATTTCGGCAAGCTGATCGAACGGGCTGCGTGAGCCGTCAAGCTGCCGACCACCGTGGTTGGACACCATGATGCCGGTGCATCCGATATCGACCGCGCGCTTGGCGTCTTCCACGCTCATGATGCCCTTCAGCGCGAACTGGCCGTTCCACTTCGCGCAGAGCTCTTCCGCATCCTTCCAGTTCATGGACTGGTCGAGCATTGTTGAAAAGTAATTGCCGACCGAGACGGCGACGTTGGTACCTTCGCTGACATAGCCGGACAGGTGCGGCATATCGAACTTGGGCTTTGTGTAGAAGTTCCAGGCCCACATGGGGTGCATCGCGAAACTGAACAGGGATTCCAGCGTGAGTTTCGGGGGAGAGGTGAAACCCGTGCGCAGATCGCGTTCCCTGTTGCCGCCGGTGATGGTGTCCACGGTCAGGGCCATGACCTCGAACTTTGCTTCGCGTGCTCTTTCGAGCAAAGCGTCATTCAGGCCGCGATCCTTGTGGAAGTAGAACTGGAACATCTTCGGTGTGGTCGCGATTTCCGAGATTTCCTCGACCGTCACGGTCGCGAGCGAGGACACGCCGAACATCGTTCCATATTTGCTTGCCGCACGCGCCACCGCACGTTCGCCGTCGTGATGGAACAGGCGCTGCAGTGCGGTCGGTGCGCAATAGACCGGCATGTCCAGTTTCTGGCCCATGACCTCCACGCTCATGTCGACATTCTCGACACCGGCGAGCACGTTCGGAACAAGGTCGCACGACGCGTAGGCTTCGGTGTTGCGGCGGTATGTGACCTCGTCATCCGCGGCCCCGTCGATGTAGTGGAAAATCGGCCCGGGAAGACGCTTTTTTGCGAGTTTCCGGAAGTCCTGGAAATTATTGCAATCACTCAGTTTCACACCACCACTCCCAAATCCTGGATCAAGCGTCGCTGCGCTATTGGTATAAATTTCTTACCAATCGGGCGGGGGATGTACAAGGAACTATTTGGATCGCGCGGAAGAACGCACACGGATTGATGACATTGGGATGGGCGCAATAAACTGAAATATATTATTGAAAAACAGATATTTGCATAAGTAATTTAAACAAATTAATTAGGACAAAACGCCGCGATGGCGAAACATTTTTTCCAAAATGTGCTAAATGGAAGTCGATTATCAATCGAGATTTGCTTCCGGGGCCCGCAATTGCGGCCGCCGACATGCCGGCAAAACAAACAGATCACCGTTTGCAGGTCGGTGAAATGGAAATCTCGTCCGGTCTACGCCAGAAAGGCTTCGCGCAGGTTAGCGACAAAGCTGTCCCTGGAAAAGCTGCGCGGGAGGTTGGTGTGTGCTGAAACGTCAATCCGGCGTTCTTCGCCGAGCAACCCCAAGAACAAATTGATCGCCTCGATCGCCTCGCCCGAAACCGGATCGATCAACATGATCGCGTGCGCGAGGATCGCGCTTCGGGATTTGTCGGCCTTGCTGCGGCGAATGCGCATGGCGGTGCCGGCAAACTTCAGATCGTTGAACTGGACGTTATATTCGCCGTCACAAAACGCCCCGGGTTTCCAGCCTCTGCTCGCCCCTTCACCGAGAGCCTTTTCGATCGGGGAACACAGACGGTCATACTCTTCCTTCAGATCAACCGGATGGCCGGCTTGCGTGGAATAGACATGGGAAACGTTCAGAATGCCGGGACCTTGTGGTGTGACGTCACCGCCCGTGCTGCGCAGGTTCACCGGCCATCCAGCTGCTTCCAGGCTCTTTGACGCGTGCTCGAACTCAGGCTTGGTGCTCAAGCTCTTCGGCGAGACGAGACAGCTCGGACTTTCCCAAAACCAGAGGTGCCTGTGTTCCGGATTGAGACTGACGTCCTGAAGAAGCTCCATTTCTTGTGCCAGCGCATCAGCAGCGTCCAGGAAATCTACCAAGCGTCACCTTTATTTCGGATGGGTTTTCAACCGGATGAATGCTCTAATCTACGAAGCAGGGAAACACAACGGCGGCCATGCCGTTGCACGGGATGCTGAAGGTGGTCAGGGCCACGAGTTTGTGCCTCAAACCATTGCAGTTTCTGAAAAACAGGTTTAGGCCGCATTAGGAGTTAGAGGGAGGGAAAAAGCAGGTCTTTGGCAAACCGCGTGTGCAACTTGTCGCGCCAGCGCCTCGACGGTTCCGGGAAGGATAAAACGTGGGTCAGTTCGCAGACGATACAAACAAGATTCATGCGCTTTTGGCGGATATCCTGAAGCCGACGCCATTTCAGCGAAGCCAGTACCTGTCGGATATTCACCAGGCAGATATCTGGTTGAAACGGGAAGATCTGACGCCGGTTCGAAGCTACAAGGTGCGAGGGGCTTACGCCTTCATACGCGAAACGCTTGAAACCGATCCCGACCGATCCTTGTTCGTCTGTTCTTCCGCAGGCAATCACGCACAAGGGTTTGCCTTTGCCTGCCGCCATTTCGGCAAGCGGGGCGTCGTCTTCATGCCGCTGACCACGCCGCAGCAGAAAATTCAAAAGACCCGGTCCTTCGGTGCACCCCTTGTCGAAATAAAGCTGCTCGGCGACGGCTTCGATGATGCCAACAAGGCCGCCATGGATTACTGCGCCGCTGAAAGCGGCTTGATGGTGCCGCCCTTCGATCACCCGACAATCATTCGGGGACAGGCAACCGTCGGGAAAGAGATTCTCGAACAGAGCCCGGACGGTTACGACTGGGATCGCTTGATCCTTCCGGTCGGCGGCGGCGGGCTTGCGGCAGGCATCACGCGCTATTTCAGCGAAGTCGGCAAGGCGCCCGAATACAGTTTCGTCGAACCGGACGGCGCGCCCAGTCTTTTTGAAAGCCTGCAAAAAGGCGAGCGGGTTCGCATCGCTCGTGTCGACAACTTTGTGGACGGTGCCGCGGTCGCCCAGGTCGGGCTTGAGACCTTCAAGCACCTGTCTGGATTTTCGCCTGACCAGGTCGTGCTTGCCCCGACCGACGGCGTGTGCGCAACCATGATCGACATGCTCAATATTGAAGGCATCGTGCTAGAGCCGGCGGGAGCGCTTTCCATCGATGCCTTGAACAGGCTGCCTTCAGATCAGGTTCGCGGCAAGAAAATCGTCTGTGTGATCTCAGGCGGCAATTTCGATTTCGAGCGTTTGCCGGAGGTCAAGGAACGGGCGCTGAAATTCTCCGGTTTGAAAAAATACTATGTGATCCAGTTGCCGCAGCGGCCAGGAGCCCTGAAGGATTTTTTGTCGCTCCTTGGTCCTGAAGACGATATCGCCCGCTTTGAATATCTGAAGAAATCGGCGCGCAATTTCGGCTCCGTTCTCCTGGGCATTGAGACGAAACGGCCGGAAAACTTTCAGTCCCTTCACGAGAGTTTCGACCGGTCCGATGTCAGGTGGGAAGACATTACTTCCAACGAAGCGATTGCGAATTTTGTGATCTGAACGAGCAGCACGACGCGACGGCGAGTGCCGGACCGAAGCTGGTCAGGCGCCGGCATACGCAAACGTGACAGGGATCATCAAAAAAGAGGCCGGAAGATATTGCATACCGTTGTATACTGAATTATGAGAAGGCCAAGCAAGCTTCCCCCGGCCAGCCAGATTTGTTGCGGTCGGGCGTTCAAGCTACATCCAACATCTAGTCTTTGGGGTTATCATGAGCTTGTACACTGACTACCTGAGTGAGATCGAAAACCGGAAAGAGCAGGGCCTGAACCCCAAGCCGATTGACGACGGCGCGCTATTGAAGGAGCTCGTTGCGCAGATCAAGGATGCCGAGAACGCGCACAGGGACGACTCCCTGAAGTTCCTGATTTACAACACGCTGCCGGGCACAACGAGCGCAGCTGGCGAAAAAGCAAAATTTCTGAAAGAGATCATTCTCGGCGAAAGTGTCGTCGAAGAGATTTCTCCCGCCTTTGCCTTCGAGCTGTTGTCACACATGAAGGGCGGTCCTTCGGTCGAGGTCCTGCTCGACGTGGCTCTCGGCGACGATGAGGCGCTCGCCCGCCAGGCTGCTGAGGTTCTCAAGACGCAGGTGTTCCTTTATGACGCCGACACTGACCGGCTGAAGGCGGCCTACGAAAACGGCAATGCCGTGGCCAAGGATATACTTGAGAGCTACGCCGACGCCGAGTTCTTCACGAAACTCCCGGAGATCGACGAAGAGATCAAGGTGGTCACTTATGTCGCCGCTGAAGGCGATATCTCCACCGATCTGCTGTCGCCAGGCAACCAGGCCCACTCCCGCTCGGATCGGGAACTTCACGGCAAGTGCATGATCTCTGAACGGGCGCAGAAAGAAATCGAAGCGCTCAAGCTGCAGCATCCGGACAAGCAGGTCATGCTGATCGCGGAGAAGGGCACAATGGGTGTGGGCTCGTCCCGCATGTCCGGCGTCAACAACGTTGCCCTTTGGACAGGCAAGCAGGCCAGCCCCTACGTGCCCTTCGTCAACATCGCTCCGATTGTTGCCGGCACCAACGGAATCTCACCGATTTTCCTGACCACGGTCGGCGTGACCGGCGGCATCGGCATTGACCTGAAAAACTGGGTCAAGAAAATGGGTCCGGACGGCAACCCGATCCTGAACAACGACGGCAACCCGGTCCTGGAAGAGAAATACTCCGTCGAGACCGGCACGGTTCTGACGATCAACACCAAGAAGAAGAAGCTCTACAACAGCGAAGGCGACGAAGAACTCGTCGACGTGTCCTCATCTTTCAANCCGCAAAAAGTGGAATTCATGAAGGCNGGCGGCTCCTACGCGATCGTGTTCGGNAAGAAACTTCAGACGCTTGCCTGTGAAACGCTTGGGATTGANCTGAAGTCCGCCTTTGCACCTTCAAAGGAAGTTTCCCATGAAGGCCAGGGACTGACTGCNGTTGAAAAGATCTTCAACGCAAACGCNGTGGGCGCAACGCCGGGCAAGGTGCTGCATGCCGGATCCGATGTNCGGGTNAAGGTGAACATNGTCGGTTCGCAGGACACGACCGGATTGATGACGTCNCAGGAACTNGAGGCCATGGCCGCGACCGTNCTGTCTCCCAAAGTCGACGGGGCCTACCAGTCAGGCTGTCACACTGCTTCNGTCTGGGATCTGAAGGCTCAGGCAAACACGCCCCGCCTGATGGCGTTCATGCACAAGTTCGGCCTGATCACCGCGCGTGATCCGAAGGGCGTCTATCACTCCATGACGGACGTGATCCACAAGGTGCTGAACGACATCACAGTCGACGACTGGGCGATCATCATTGGGGGCGACTCCCACACACGCATGTCCAAGGGCGTTGCCTTCGGCGCGGACTCCGGAACCGTTGCCCTGGCACTTGCAACCGGCGAGGCCAGCATGCCGATCCCGGAATCGGTCAAGGTCACCTTCAAGGGCCAGATGGCTGATCACATGGATTTCCGTGACGTGGTCCATGCGACCCAGGCGCAGATGCTGAAGCAGTTCGGAGACAACGTCTTCCAGGGCCGGATCATCGAAGTTCATATCGGCACCCTTTTGGCCGACCAGGCCTTCACCTTCACGGACTGGACCGCTGAAATGAAGGCCAAGGCGTCGATCTGTATCTCTGAAGACGAGACCCTGATCGAATCCCTGGAAATCGCCAAGAACCGCATCCAGGTCATGATCGACAAGGGCATGGACAATGATGCTCAGATGCTGCGCGGCCTGATCGACATTGCTGAAAAGCGCATTGCCGAAATCAGGTCCGGCGAGAAGCCTGCGCTGGCGCCGGATGGCAACGCCGAGTATTTCGCCGAAGTCGTCGTCGATCTCGATGAGATCAACGAGCCGATGATCGCCGACCCGGACGTGAACAATGCGGATGTGTCCAAGAGGTACACCCACGACACGATCCGGCCGATCTCCTACTACGGTGCGGAGAAGAAGGTCGATCTCGGTTTCGTCGGTTCCTGCATGGTTCACAAGGGTGACGTGAAGATCGTTGCCCAGATGCTCCGGAACCTTGAAAAGGCAAACGACAAGGTGGAGTTCAAGGCACCGCTCGTCGTGGCGGCCCCGACCTACAACATCATCGACGAACTCAAGGAAGAGGGCGACTGGTCCGTCCTGCAGAAATATTCCGGGTTTGAGTTTGACGACACTGCACCCAAGAACACGGCTCGGACCGAATACGAGAACATCCTCTATCTCGAGCGTCCGGGCTGTAACCTGTGCATGGGCAACCAGGAGAAAGCCGCAAAGGGCGACACTGTTCTGGCGACCTCCACACGCCTCTTCAAGGGACGAGTGGTTGAAGACAGCGACGACAAGAAAGGGGAATCCCTGCTTGCCTCGACCCCGGTCGTTGTCCTGTCTGCAATCCTGGGCCGGACCCCGACCGTGGAAGAATACAAGACAGCTGTTGAGGGCATCGACCTGACCAAATTTGCCCCGCCGCTGCAAAAGCCTTTGGATACGCAGTCGGTCCATTTTTAAGATCGGTTTTGAGCGGCTGCGGGACACCGGGTTCGCGCTCGCGCGCAGCCGTCACAAGCAGGACTTATGGATCTCAAAAAAGCGCCGCCGGCTTGCAAAAGCCGGCGGCGTTCTTGTTCGCTCTTCACTTGATGTGAGTTGAATAGTCTTAGGAAGACGCTTCCTTGAGGTCCAGCATTTGCGGCTGGGGTTCAATCTCTTCAAGCGGCAGTTTGCGCGGGTAGGGATCTCCTGGCTTGTAAGACCCGGCGGCTGTGAACAGGACATCCGAAGATGAGTTCAGCCCGGTTTCAGCAGAGTCCTGCAGGACGCCGACGATGAAGCCGATGCTGACCACCTGCATGGCCGTGGCGTTGTCGATCCCGAAGAGGCTCGCGGCCATCGGGATCAGCAGCAGCGATCCGCCGGCTACGCCCGAGGCTCCGCTGGCCGCAATCGAGGCGATGATGCTCAGGAACAGGGCCGAGAAGAAGTCCACTTCAATTCCCATCGTGTGAACCGCCGCCAGGGTCATCACGGTAATGGTGATGGCTGCACCGGCCATGTTGACGGTGGCACCGATCGGAATGGTCACCGAATAGGTTTCCTCGTCCAGGTTCATGCGCCTGCAAAGTTCCATGTTGACCGGAATGTTGGCGGCGGAACTGCGCATGAAGAATGCGGTGATCCCCGATTCCCTGAGACATGTGAACACCAGCGGATAGGGGTTCTTCCGCAAGCGCAAGAACACGATCAGCGGGTTGACGACAAGGGCCATGAAGATCATGCAGCCGATGAGCAAGGCCAAGAGGTTTGCGTAGCTTGCCAGCGTGCTGAACCCGGTTTCGGCGATGGTCGAAGCAACAATGCCGAAGATACCGATGGGCGCCAGCCGGATAATCGCGGCGACGATCTTGGTGATCGCGCTATCTAGGTCCGACATGAGGGCCTTGGTCGTGTCGTTGGCGTGACGAAGGACAAGTCCGAAGCCAACCGCCCAGGCAAGAATGCCGATATAGTTCGCCTGTGCGATGGCATTCACCGGGTTGTCGACCATCTTCAGCAGAATGTTCTTCATGACTTCACCCAGCCCGCCGGGTGCACTCATGATTTCAGGGGTTCCGGTCAATTGAAGCGTGACGGGAAACATGAAGCTTGCTGCGACCGCAAGAAGGGCGGCTGAGAAGGTGGCGAGGACATAAAGAGACACGACAGGACCCATTTGGGCCTGGCTGTCCTTTTTGTGGTTTGTGATGGCTGCGCACACCAGAATAAGCACCAGAACGGGTGCAACTGCCTTCAGCGCGTCGACAAAGAAATCGCCAAGTATGCCCACCGCGCTGCCCGCTTCGGGCCAAACGGTGGCAAGAAGAACGCCGGCACCTAATCCGACGATGATCTGAGATACCAGACTGCCTGGTAGAAAGGATTTCATCGCAATCATCCTATCTGATTGTGTTTCGTTGATGAAAACGCGAACACTCCACCCGCCATTAGGAGAGTGCTGCGCCTGCTTATCGGGAAATCAGACTGATCGCGGTCTGCCTCAAACCCCGGACCTGGCTCCTCACGAGCCAAGAGGAGGAAAGCGATACGGCACTGTCTGGCGCATCGCGTTCATCCTTGTGGCTGCATCTGGGAAGGCAAAGTGAACAACGCGTGTCCGGAAGATTACGCTTTTGCAATCAGGGTTCCCTAAGGGCAGGCAGATGGCTGTTCCTGGCCGTTTTCTCGTGTTGAAAGAAACACCTGGTAGCCGCCTCAAAGGCGCTTGGACGAGACAGGCAGAATTGCCATGAAGCCCCGGTACTCCGCACCATCCTCTCCAGACCACAACGAAACGGGCTGCATGCCGCAGAGTTTGAGATCGTCTTGTATCGCAGACCAAAAGCACGCAACCAATTCGCAAATTGGTAAGTAAAGGATGGAAATAAATGGAAATATTTAGAAATAAAAGTGGAATATTTGTCTTTATTTGAGGTAAACGATGTAATATTGAAATTAATTCGAATTTAATACGAAAAGTTTTCTTGAAAATATTTGAGGATTGCGTTTTTCCGCCGCATTGATTTGTTCATGGTTGGCATTCGGGTTGTCGGGGCAAGTACCGGAGGTGACACATGCCAACTTTTTCTTCTGCATCCAATACGCTTGATCTTGATGTGCGCAGCAGTTGGGGAGCGGGGCTGGTCGCCGATCTCAGTCTGACACCAACGCAATCGTTGAACGGGTGGACTGTCACCTTCGACTATCCCGGCGAGATCGTGAACATCTGGAACGCCCGTATCGTCTCAAGAGTTGGCGACCGTTACGTCGTCGAAGCAATGGGATACAATTCAAATGTGGCCGCAGGCGG
>JGI12316J14372_10004503_pt1 | contig 11821 bp, 11 predicted proteins | sample MarCyaLeptolynsp_FD_14372 | JGI IMG/M metagenome (IMG submission 14372) | reverse complement strand
CGCGTTCCGGGCTGGCCCGTGTTCGTGGTCATTCAAGGTGTCCTGATCGTGTTCCTCTTCACCCTGCTTCACGAAACGATCCACCGGACCGCCTTCAAGACAGTCTGGCTGAACGATCTGGTGGCGAGAGTTTGCGGTTTTTTGATCCTCGTACCGTCTGACTGGTTCCGCTACTTTCATTTCGCCCATCACCGGCATACGCAGGATCCGGACAACGATCCCGAACTTGCCGGTGGCAAACCGGAGAGCCTCTTCGAGTACGCCGTCCACATTAGCGGGCTACCGACATGGTGGAGCGAAGGCAAAACGCTGATCAGTAACGCAAAAGGACAATGCACGGATCCGTTTGTCCCTGCGAACGGCAAGGCGAAGGTTCAACACGAAGCAATTGTATCGCTGGCCGCGTATGGCTTGCTGCTCATTCTGTCGGTTGCCGCCGGATCCGGCGTGCTGCTCTTTGTCTGGATCCTGCCATGCCTGCTCGGCCAGCCTTTCCTCCGGCTCTATCTGCTTGCCGAGCATGGCCGGTGCCCGCTCGTGGCAAATATGCTGGAAAACAGCCGGACCACATACACAAACACTCTGGTTCGAAGACTTGCGTGGAACATGCCCTACCACGCCGAACACCACAGCTATCCGACCGTGCCGTTTCACAAGTTGCCCGCTCTGAATCGGCTGACCCAAGACCACCTCGGTTCGACGTCGCAGGGGTACAGAGAATTCCACGAGGACTATCTCGCCGAACTACGCGACATTCCAGGGTCACGCTGAAACCGATGTTCCAGTCGGGAAGAATTACGGCTTGCCAAGGATTTGCAGAATTCATATAGTTGCATCATACAACTTTATGAATGAGCATTTCATGACAGACGCTTCTCCTTCCCTCGTTCAAGACATTCGTGCGGCCTCGCGGCAGCTTGTCCGCGAGTTCGGATTTCTGGACAAGACGATTGCTGGAACGGACCTTTCGGGGTCCGGCGTTCACGCCATGATGGAAATAGGTCTTCATCCCGGGCTCACGGCGAAGGAGCTTGCGGCAAGGTTGAAGCTGGAAAAATCAACCATCAGCCGGCTGCTCAAATCGCTTGAGGTAAGAGGCGAGATTATCCAGACGCGATCCGACAAGGATGGACGTGTTTTCGGCCTGAGCCTGACCAACAAGGGCTGGGAAACATTTGCCAAGATCGACCGTTTCGGCAACGACCAGGCGCTTGGAGCGCTTTCCAGAATCCGGAACGGGTCAGCACGATCAATTGCAAATGCCCTGACGACCTATGCGGACGCGCTTGCAGCCAAAGACACATCTACAGAGCAAGTGGACCACCCCCACAAGATTGTCGAAGGCTACCAGACCGGCATGATCGGCGACATCGCCGCGCTTCATGCCCGCACGCATGGCGTGCTCATCGGAATGGGGCCGACCTTCGAAAGTGTCGTCTCCCAGGCCATGGCCGAGTTCATGCCGCGTATCGACAACCCCGTCAACAACAGCTGGAGCGTCGTCGAAAAGGATGAAATCATCGGATCCATCAGCATCGACGGAGAGGATCTTGACGGCAACGTCGCCCATTTGCGCTGGTTCATCCTGTCTGAAAAACTGCGTGGGCTCGGTCTCGGCAAGGAGCTGCTTTTGAGGGCGATTGATCACTGTGACGGCCACGGTTTTGATGAAATACACCTGTGGACGCTCAAGGGTCTCGATGCAGCCAAAACACTCTACGAGCGAAACGGGTTCGAGCTGGCCGACGAATATGTTGGCGACCAATGGGGCAAGTCGGTGACCGAGCAGATGTTTATCCGCAAGAGACCCTGACGTTGGCCGGTCAAGCTGACCAGAGCGCAGGATCCAACCAGGCATCCGGAACGACAAGTTTTCCCGAAGCGGTTCGATCCGCCCCATCCAGCCGAATGGATTGCCAGGCATCTTTCCATTCGTCCGGAATCGGACAAGGCGTTGCGACTGCATGGTCAGGCTTGAATCCAAATCGGCCGTAGTAACCGGGATCGCCCAAAACCATCACTTGCGCCAAGTTTCTTGACGCGAGTTGGTCGAACCCGGCTCGGACAAGTGCGCTGCCGATACCCGTTTTCTGCAAGTCCGGCGTGGCGCATAACGGGCCCAGCAAGGCAGCAGCCACGTTGCCCGGCTCAATGCTGCAGAAGGTGAAAATCACATGTCCGGACACCCGGCCATTTGTGATGGCCACAAAAGATATCAGGGGAGCAGTGCCGCTCAGGAGATCATTTACGAGCGGAAACAAATCCTCATCCGGAAACGCCTCCCGGTATAGACGCTGCAAATCGTCCAGATCGCCTAAAGTCGTGGTGCGCAGCTCCAGTCCTTCCGCCATTGGTTTCCNTTCCCGTGCCCAAATCCGGCCTCCAATAAACCGGCGCAGCGAAGCNACNCTGCACCGGACNGTCNGCCGACTGGCAATCTATGCCTTTGTGATGGAATTGCCACCATCGCACAGCATAGCCGNTCCCGTGACAAACGAGCCGGCATCGGACAGGAGAAACAGGGCCGCTCTTGCGATTTCTTCCGGCTCGGCCATGCGCTTGAGCGCATGAAGGCCCGCCACATATTCATGAGATGCAGGATCGTCTCCGGCCATCTCCGTTTTGGTGCCTCCCGGTAACAAGGCGTTGACGCGGATGTTCTGCTGCCCGCATTCGACCGCCAGCACCTGTGCCAGCCCGACCAGACCCGCCTTTGAGGCGGCATAGGCAGACATGCCGGGCAATCCAATCGTGTAGCCGACAAAGGTTGAGGTGAACACAATCGAACCGCCGCCGGACGCCTTCAAAGCCGGGATCTGGTATTTTGCCGCCAGAAAGGCGCTGGTCAGGTTGGTGGCCATAACCTGGTTCCAGTTCTCCAGGCTCAGTTCGGGGAGCGGCCCCATGTCCCCAATCACCCCGGCATTGTTGAAAGCACCGTCCAGTCGGCCGAAGGTTTCGAGCGCGGCCTCAACGGAAGCAGAGGCAAACGCCGGGTCAGAAACATCCCCGGTGAACACCTTGATGCGGGACGCTGCCTCCGGCAAAGCCGATCTGACGTCTTCAAGCCTGTCTTTTCGTCTTGCCGCAAGGACGAGATTAGCGCCCTCACCTGCGAAAATGCGCGCTGCAGCCGCGCCTATCCCGCTGCTCGCACCGGTAATCAAAATCGTTTTTCCGTTCAGCATCTCTGGCTCCTCAGATTCGTGAGGATGCCTAAATGAACCGGAAAACCGATGATCAAAACCCGATTTGCGAGGCCGGACTTCTCAGCCGCCGTGATCCTTGTCGCGATCGGCGATATTGTCGAGATCCGTGTCGCATTCGTCGCCGTCGTCGTCGAGGGTCAGATTCTCATCTGCCAGAACAAGCTTGCGATGGGCCCGCCACGCGAACGGAATGGTCAGGAGATAAAGAACAGCGGCCCCTGCCATCATGCGGAACGGATAGCTGACCGTAAGGGCGACGATCAGGACGGCGAGGACAATCAGGGGCAGGACATAATCGCGCCGAACACGGGTGCCGAGGGTCTTGCCCGAATAGGTCGGCAGCCGGCTTATGACCAGAAATGAAATCGCGACCGTATAGGCAGCGACAAAGGCGGAATCGGCAAACCAGTGCGGAAACAGCCCAAGAAACTCCAGATAAAGCGGAAGCAGGACCGTCAAAGCGCCAGCTGGAGCCGGAACACCGGTAAAGAAGCGCGAGGTCCAGGCCGGTTTGTTCGGATCGTCGAGTGCCACATTGAAGCGGGCCAGCCGCAAGGCCATGGAAATTGCAAAAATCAGTGCGGCAATCCAGCCCAGATTTCCAGCGTCCTTGAGCAGCCAGAGATACAGCATCAGCGCCGGTACGACACCGAAATTGACGAAGTCAGAAAGCGAATCCAGTTCCGCCCCGAAACGGGATGTGCCCTTCATGAGACGCGCGACGCGGCCGTCCAGACCATCAAGAACGGCAGCCAGAATGACGGCGCCAACGGCAAATTCCCATCTTCCGTCAAACGCCATGCGCACAGCCGTCAGACCGGAACACAGCGCAAGCAACGTCACCAGGTTCGGTACGATGAGGCGCATCGGGACGCGGCGGAACCTTGGAGTGCCCCGGTTGCTGGTCTGAGAGGATTTCGGTTTGCCGGGCACGTTGGACCTCAACTAACCCGTGTCAGCGGCAGCGTGGACGCCTGTGGCTGAACAAGATCGGCCAGAACCGTTTCACCTGCAATCATGGTCTGGCCAAGAGCCACTTTCGGCTGCGTGCCGACTGGCAGATAAACGTCCAGCCGGGATCCGAAACGAATCAGCCCGAAACGGTCGCCCGCGGAAATTGTCTCGCCTTCGCGCACAAAGCTTACGATCCGGCGTGCCACAAGGCCGGCGATCTGCACGACACCGATCCGTGTCTCGCCCATGTCGATGACGAGCCCGTTGCGTTCGTTGTCCTCGCTTGCCTTGTCGAGTTCCGCGTTCAGGAACTTGCCGGCGCGATAGGCGACCCGCGTGATCTTTCCTCCGACCGGCGCCCGGTTCACATGGCAATTGAACACGTTCATGAAGATCGAGACACGCATCAGCGGTTCGTTGCCGATTTCAAGCTCGGCAGGCGGACGCGCTAGACCGACATGGCTGACGACGCCGTCAGCGGGCGAAATCACGAGACCTTCGCCAACCGGTGTCACCCGCTTCGGATCTCTGAAAAAGTAACAGATCCAACCGGTGAAAAAGAGGCCGATCCAGAACAAAGGATCAATAAACCAGCCAATGACCAGTGTCGCGACAAGAGAAATTGCAATGAAGGGCCAGCCTTCCCGATGGATCGGGACGATGGCTTTCATGGCAGAATCGACAATCGACATTCATATCTTCCGAATTCAGATCAGGCGCAGCGTTCTTCATCGTTCTTGCGACATCGCACGGCGCTGCAACCGATACGCACCTGTTGCGCTTCCTCGTTTCCTGCTTCTAGAGGTTTTTTTGTGTGAAGAGAACCTTTTATGCCGGTTTTCAGTCGGTTTTCAGCATGCGAATAGCCAAACCTTCCGGCACTATTCCGCAGCGGCGCGATAGTCCGTTTCCCAGTAGGCGGGCCTGCCGTATTTGGAGATCAGAAAATCAACCAGTGCGGTCACCTTCGGCGGAATAAACTTGGCTGGCGGGTACACCGCGTAAATGTTTCCAGTCCGGGCGACCGGGTAGTTCTCCATGACGGCAACCAGGCGCCCATCGCGCAGGTCCTCCCACACATGAGCTAGGGATTTCACAGTCAGGCCGAGCCCATAAATGGCCGCATCATAGGCAAAGTCGCCGCTGTCGCCGGAAATAACCGGCTCTTCCAGGTGGTAGGCAATTTCTCCTTCGGGACCTTCGAAATACCAGACCGGCATTGGATCGAATCCGACAAAGTCATGGTTTCGCAAATCATCCGGCGACCTTGGAGCCCCCTTTCTGGCAATATAGTCCGGGCTGGCGCACAAAACCCGCGGATTGCCGCCGAGTTTGCGCGCGATCAAGCTTGAATCCGGCAAGGGAGCGCCCCGGATTGCCATATCGTAGCCTTCCGCAACCAGATCCACGAGCCGGTCCGTCATATCGACTTCCAGCCGCAACTCGGGGTAAAGCTGCCTGAATTCAAGCAGATAGGGCAATATGTGCTTGCGGCCGAAAAACACGTTCAGCGACATGCGCAATGTTCCGCGCGGCGCGTCTTCCGCCGCATCGATCAGGGCACGAGCACGATCCATTTCGCCGAGCGCGTTTGAGGTGTGCCGCAGAAACACCTGACCGGCCTCGGTCAAGCCCGTCTTCCGCGTGGTCCTGGCGACGAGCTGCGAACCCAGCTCCTTTTCCAGATTGCTCAGGCGGCTGCTTGCAGCAGAGGGCGACAAGCCGAATTCACGGCCAGCGGCTGACAGGCTGCCGAGTTCGGCAACCCGTTTGAAGAACTTCAGATCATCGATGCGCATTGTTCGAAACTTTCGAAAGATATCTTTTAGATTACCCCAATTCTTCGAAAGCTCGCAACATGAGATAAGAGGCTCACCAAACGAAAGGAGCCTGTCATGTTGCACACCGGAGACATCTACGAAAAGCGTGCCCGCACCGCCCGAAACAAGGAACTGCGCGCCGTCGCGAATGCGATTTCGGGCTTCCTGTTCCAAACTGCCCCGCGGAACGGCGCCAAGCGGACAACGGTTTTCAATCGCCCTGAAAACGCCAATGACCGGATTGAAGGCCAGGATCGCGCCGCATAAGTCTGGCCTCTCGCCGGCGCGGTTCACTTTCTTTGAAAGGTATCTGCGCCGGGAGATGTGCGGAATGCTCTAGAGTATGCCACCATCCTTCGAGACGGACCTCACGGTCCTCCTCAGGATGAGGCCGGCTGTTCCAGCTCCGCGAGGTCAATCCCCGTTGCCGTCATCCCGGCCAAGCGCAAGCGCCGAGCCGGGACCCACTCGCCTGTCAGCTTGCTGAAAGTTCTTCATCTGATGCTGCGGCACCACGGAAAATTGGAGGATCTCTGCGAACGAGTAGGCCCCGGATCTTCGCTGCGCTGCGTCCGGGGTGACTACGGCGAGTCTTACACCCGTCAATGCCCTCTGATCGCCACCCGGCCCTGTGTCGGGGTTACCTTGCCAAGACGATTGGATTCCCGGATCAGATCCGTGCGGTGAGAACATCTTCATCCTGAGGAATCGCGCAGCGCTGTCTCGAAGGATGTGCGGCAAGCTCCAGGGTACGCGGCCATCCTTCGAGACGGACCTTACGGTCCTCCTCAGGATGAGGCCGATTGTTCCAGCTCCGCGAGGTCAATCCCCGTTGCCGTCATCCCGGCCAAGCGCAAGCGCAGAGCCGGGACCCACTCGCCTGTCAACTTGCTGAAAGTTATTCATCTGCTGCTGCGGCGCCACGGAAAATTGGACTTTCTATTTAGAACGAGTAGGCCCCGGATCTGCGCTGCGCTGCGTCCGGGGTGACAGCAGCGAGTTTTACGCCCGTCATTCCCCTCCAATTGCGCCCCCAGCCTCAAGCCGGGATTGCCTTGCCAAGGCAATTGGATGCCCCGGATCAGGTCCGTACGGTGAGAACACCTTCACCTTCATCCTGAGGAGGCGCGCAGCGCTGTCTCGAAGGATGTGCGGTTAGCTCCAGGTTACGCGGCCATCCTTCGAGACGGACCTTACGGTCCTCCTCAGGATGAGGCCGGTTGTTCAAGCCCCCTGAGGTCAATCCCGACCGCCGCCCCGGCCCTAAGCCGGGCCTTTTTCAAAATGCCGGAGGCCTTTAGTCTTCGCGCTGCCAGGCGAACCCCAGACGCACCCGACTTTCCTCGTCAATTATCCGTTTCCCATCTTGCCTTGAGACCGGCTGCCTGTCAGAACGGCAACATTCTCAGGGCGGGGTGAAATTCCCCACCGGCGGTAAGCAGCGTGTCTGTGAGCCCGCGAGCGCCATCCTTTCGGATGGGTCAAGCAGATCAGGTGCAATTCCTGAGCCGACGGTTACAGTCCGGATGAAAGAGAAACTGCCTTCAGGCCGCCTTGGCGGTCTGAAACGCATGTGATCGCCTTGGGTGACGTGTCGCTAACAATGGAGATCACGCATGGCACACACCCGATACGCTTTTATCAAGGCCGGCTGGCATTCCGACATCGTCGATCGGGCCCTTATCGGTTTTCAGCAAATCATACCAGCAGAACAAATCGACGTCTTCGACGTCCCGGGGGCATTCGAGATGCCGCTTGCGGCAAAAGACCTTGCAAGAACGGGAAAGTATGCAGCGATTGCTGCTGCCGCGCTCGTTGTTGATGGTGGCATTTACCGGCATGACTTTGTCGCGCACGCAGTCGTCAACGGTTTGATGCAGGCGGGGCTTGAAACCGGTGTGCCGGTCCTGTCCGTCTCCCTGACGCCGCACCATTTCCAGGAAACCGAGCACCATACGAAGATCTACAAGGATCATTTCGTACTGAAAGGCCGGGAAGCTGCTGAAGCTGCCCTGAAAATCGGCACTTTCCGCGACCAGCTCCAAGCCGGATAGCAGCCGTCCACGACAAAGTCGTCTTGCTGCGGCGGGCTATTTGGCCGGGATATAGTCGGCGGTCTTGCCCCGTGTCACGATCCCAAGCTCGTCATTTTCGCGCGCTGCCCGCAAGCGTTCTTCGGCCTCGTCAGCCTCGCGCTGGCGGGTCCACATGGAGGCATAGAGCCCCCCGCTGTCCAGAAGTTCGGTGTGGGTACCACGCTCGGCAATCCGACCGGCTTCCAGAACAATGATCTGGTCCGCATTGACCACGGTCGACAGGCGGTGCGCGATCACAAGGGTTGTCCGGTCGCGCGCAACCTGATCCAGCGCCGACTGGATTTCACGTTCTGTATGCGTATCAAGTGCAGAGGTTGCTTCGTCCAGGATCAGGATCGGTGGTGATTTCAGGATTGTTCGCGCGATGGCAACGCGCTGCTTTTCGCCTCCGGACAGCTTCAGGCCGCGTTCGCCGACTTCAGAGGCATAACCCTGCGGCAGCCTTTCAATGAAATCGTGGATCTGTGCCATGCGGGCAGCTTCGCGGACTTCCTCGTCGGTCGCTTCCGGACGTCCATATCGAATGTTGTAGGCTATGGTGTCGTTGAAGAGCACCGTGTCTTGCGGCACCATGCCGATGGCATGGCGGACGCTTTCCTGTGTCACATCGCGCACGTCCTGACCGTCGATCTCCACGGCACCGCCAGTCACGTCGTAGAAACGGAACAGAAGGCGGGAGATTGTCGACTTCCCTGCCCCGGACGGTCCGACGATGGCAATCGTCTTTCCGGCCGGTACTTCGAAATCGATTCCCTTCAGGATCGGACGATCGGGATCGTAATGAAAACGCACATCCTTGAACGCGATCTTGCCGGCGACCGCCTGGAGCGGGGCTGCACCGTCCTTGTCCTTGATCTCGGCCGGAACGAGAAGAAGATCGAACATGGATTCAATGTCAGCCAGACCCTGCCGGATTTCGCGGTAGAGAAAGCCGATGAAGTTCAGCGGAATTGAGATCTGCATCAGCAGCGCATTGATCAGCACGAAGTCGCCAATGTTCTGCTCTCCTGCCAGGACCGCTCTTGCAGACAGCGCCATACAGGTTGCCATGCCGAGCCCAAGCAGCGCCGCCTGACCGAGGTTCAGCCAGGCAAGAGACGTCCAGGTCTTCGTCGCCGCGCTTTCGTATTTCGCCATGGAAACGTCGAAGCGTTCAGCTTCCATTTTCTCATTGCCGAAATACTTGACGGTCTCGAAATTGAGAAGACTGTCGATCGCTTTGGAATTGGCGTCGGTGTCGCTGTCATTCATCTCCCGGCGAATGCCGATGCGCCAGTTGGAGCATTTGATCGTGAACCAGACATAGGCGGCGATCATTACCGCGACGACGACAACATAAAAAAAGCCGAACTGATACCAGATCACCACCGCCATGATAGCGAATTCAAAGACCGTCGGGATACCGTTCAGGATCGTGAAACGCACAATCGACTCGATCCCCTTTACCCCACGCTCGATGACACGGCTCAGCCCTCCCGTGCGACGGGCAAGGTGAAACCGCAGCGAAAGCCGGTGCAGGTGCCGAAAGGTCAGGATGGCGAGCTGGCGCACGGCATGCTGTCCAACCCGCGCGAACAAGGCGTCGCGCAACTGGTTGAACGCGACAGCAAAAAAGCGGGCCGCGTTGTAAGCCAGAACAAGCATAACCGGCGCGACCAGGAACGCAGGAAGACCGGCGGTCTCACCCGTCAGCGCGTCCGTCGCCCAGGCGAAAAAATAAGGCGACAACACCGTAATGAACTTGGCGATGATCAGAGCGAAAATCGCCAGAAGAACGCGCCGCTTCAGGTCCGGCCGCTCGTGAGGCCAGATATAGGGCCAGAGGTTCGCCAGCGTCGACAGCGTGCTCCCTTCGTCGGCGCTGACAACTTTTTGTGGTTGCGATGTCTGGCTTCCTGACGCCGCGTTGGAAGACCCTTGCGGCGAGGTGGCGGATCGATCAGTCAAACTTGGTCTCCGGACTACCGGCGGCAGTCTTTTGTTTTATTCAGTATCTGCGCGCGCCTCAGCATCAGCAACAGACCGGACCGGCTGGAGAGAATTCAGACGGTCGAAAAATTCAATTGAACACAGCTCTGCACGTCTCAACTTTTCGCGGTTCAACAGATAGTGGCAGTTTCGGCCGCGTGCATCGCAGTCCAACAGTCCCGCGTCCTTGAGAACCTGCAAATGCTGCGAAACAGTCGATTGGGCAAGGGGTAGATGATTGACGATCTCTCCACAGCACGCCTCGTCCTGCACGGCGAGTTGCTTGATGATCGCAAGCCGCGCCGGATGTCCGAGCGCGCGAAAGATCGCAGCCAGTTCTTCACAGCTGTCCAGACAAGTGCCGGGCTCGGCACAAGATTTAGATGGCGGACAGTCTGTCACGCTCATCAAACAACTCCCTCGTTCACGCGCGTGTGTTTCATCGTAAATATGCGATGAATTTCTCAGAAAACAAGAGGTTCTTAAACGATGAGCGGCGATGCTGGCTCGCTTATGCCGATCGGGTGAGACATACCGTTGGCTCAGCCTCTATTGGCGGCGTCAGCCTCCGGTTTCGGCCAGTTGAGATCGCCTTCCGGCGTCAGGAAGACCTGTCCGGGATAGATCAGGTCAGGGTCGCGAATCTGATCCTGATTCGCCTGATAGATTGTTGTGTAGCGGACGCCGTCACCATAAAGGCGGCGCGAAATGCGCCACAGATTGTCACCCTTGCGGATGATCACGACAGGAAGCGACTTTTGCACATCGGCACCCTGGCTGCCCTGCCCCGCACCCTGGCCGCTCGCCACGACTTTCGTGAGAACGATCTGCTTGTCCTGTTCCTTTTCGAAGGTGACTGCGGCACGCGCATCGACAGCACTGCCGTCCTCGGAGATCAAATCTGCCCGGACTTCGACATCACCCTCGGCAACATTCTTTGTTCCTTCGACAAGCCAGCGGCCGCTTGAATTGACCTTGGCCTCGCCCTGATAGTCTTCGCCCACATAGACCCTTACGGAAGCGCCGGGTTTGCCGGTCCCTGCGACATAAACCTTGTCGGGTTCCGACTCGACCGCTTCGACGGTGACCTGCGGCGCAGCCGGTCCGGAAGTGGTCTGCGCCCCTGCCTGGACGTCGGATGTGTCTGCAGAAGCAGTCTGCTGTTGAACGCCGTTACCGCTCCACTCACCGCCTGCCGTATCGGTCGACGGCGCATCGTCTGAAGCTGCGGGAGCTTGTTCCGCGGTTGCAGCCTGCCCGTCAACCGCAGACGGATTCGTGTCCTGCCCGGCGGTAGATGCAGAAGATTGCGTCTGGCCAGCGGACTGTTCCGCCGGAGTGTTTGCCTGTTCCTGGCTCAGCGCGGCGACGGTCGTTTCCTGCACTGTTCCCGAAGTTGCGCTGTCCGCTGTTGTCTCGGACGCCGCGCTCTGAGCAGCCGTCTGTGCTTGACCTGACAGCGCTGCTTGCGTGGATGCAGCCTCGTTGCTGTTTCCCGCAGCCGCAGCAACCGTCGTTTGGTCTGACGGGGCCGTGTTTCCCTCCGAGGTCGGTTGAGCGCTTGCCGGCGCTTGGCCGAGCAACGTTTCCGTTTCCGGTTTTTGAAGAATGTCGGATGGTCCCTCAGGCGTATTCAGCACAACGAGCGGGCGTTCGTTGCCGCCTTGGGGGACGGAGACCGCCAGCCGTTGCTGCGATTCTTCTATCGATTCACCTTTTTCGTCATGTACTTCAAGCCCGACGTCATAGTCTCCGGGCTTGAGCGGCTCATCAA
>JGI12316J14372_10004498_pt1 | contig 11830 bp, 6 predicted proteins | sample MarCyaLeptolynsp_FD_14372 | JGI IMG/M metagenome (IMG submission 14372) | reverse complement strand
GCACCGCGCGGCACGGCAAGGATCGGCGCGCTGTCAGTCGGTGGCGCGTATTGCGGCAACTTCTCGACGGCCACCAACTTCATGCAGCACGTGACGTTCGGTTCTGCCGGACAGTTGCCACTGTTACACGTCGTGCTATCGCCTTGATACTGTCCAGCGATTTGAGCGCATTGTTCGGGCGTCGTCTCGATGCAGTTGATCGGCGCACCGAAGATTTCCGCACAGCATGCGCCGGTTACTGGCGGATCGATCGCACATGCGATGTCCGAATCGGTGCACATGGTGCCAACGCCTTGAAAGGCGCCGCCCATGTTTAGACAACCCTGTTCGGTGGTAACGGTACAACTCGGTGGTAGGCCTGGAGCGTTGGCAAAACAGCAGGCTCCCGAAAGCTGCGGCACGCAAATGATGTTAAAGCAAGTCGTGCCTGCCGGTAGCGGACTACCGCCCTGACTCAAACACACCGACGGCGCTAAAAACTGGCAGGTACCATCGGGCAAACAACAAGCCGCAAACGGATCGGAGTTGCACTGTAACGTCGCATCGCTGCAGCTGGTATTATCACCCTGATATACGCCGCCCATCGATAGGCAATCCTGCGCCGTCGTATCCAAACAGATAAACGGGCCGAAGTCGGGCGTGATGCAACAGGCACCTTCCGGCGGCATTACGATCGAGCACGGAATATTCGCATCACTACAAGCGGTTCCGTCACCCTGATATTGCCCTTGTAGCGCGATGCATTGCTCTTGTGTAACGTCCGCACAGGTTGTGGGAAGGATCGGTGAGATTAAGCAACACGCACCGGTATCCGGCGGATCGATGGTGCAATCGATCGATGGATCGTCGCACCGCGTGCCGTCGCCTTGATACACGCCGCCTTGCTCAGCGCAAAACAGTTCCGGACCAACCAAGCACTGCACGCTACCGCCCCCCGTCACGCAACACGCACCGAGATCAATGACAATACCGCACGGGTTATCTTCACAAAGAATACCAACCGGCTGCGGCACGCCGCCTTGATTGAAGCAATCCGGGATTGTCGTTTCGGTACATACACCAACGCCGCCCGGAAAACAGCAAGCCACCAACGGATCGATCACATCGCAGATCACCGCCGGATCGGTGCAAGTCGTTCCGTCACCGCGATAGTCGCCTTGCAATAGCGCACATTCCTCCGCCGTCGTTTCGATACACGAAGGTGGAACATCGAAACCGTTCACCACGCAGCATGCACCGCGTTCCGGCGGGTCGGTCGGACAATTAATATTCGGGTCGAAGCAATTGGTGCCGTTACCCTGATATTGACCGCCGAGTTCGTCGCAAAACGACGCCGGTCCGTTGACGCATTCGATGGTGCCGGCTGCGTTCGGCACGCAACACGCACCGATATCGATCACGATTGGGCACGGGTTATCCGCACAAGTTACACCGACCGATTGCGGGATACCGCCCTGCTGGAAACAGGTTGGAATTTCCAAATTGTCGATGCAGGTGTTATTCGGGAAACAACACGCAACGAGCGGATCGATCAAATCGCAAATAACGGCCGGGTCGTTACAGGTCGTACCCACACCACGGAAATCGCCGCCTTCGGCTTCGCAATTCTCTGCCGTAAGTTCGAAGCAAATCTCGGGAATCGCGGTATTCACTAGACAACACGCACCCGTCTGCGGCGGTCCGCAAAAGACCGTCGAACAATCGCTGCCCACACCAAAGAACTGCCCAAACAACATCTCGCACGTTTGCGCATCGGTGTTGATGCAGATCACTGGCGTGCCGGGCGCCGACGTGCAACACGCGCCCGTCTCAAGCGGTGGGCACGCCGACGACTGACAGTTGGTGTTATCGCCTTGATAGTCACCGCCCTGCTCCAAACAAGCGGCTTGCGTGCGCAACATACAGGTCTGCCCACCGATAGCCGTTTCAAAACAGCATGCACCGATCGGCTGAATGTTGTCGCACACGATCGACGGATCGTTGCACGACGTGTTTACGCCTTGGAACTCACCCATCAACGACAGACAGTTGGCCTTGTCGGTTTCAAGGCAAATCGCCGGCACGAAATCACCCGGCACGCAGCAAGCACCGCGCGGGGGTTGAATAATCGGGCAGTCAATATCCGGGTCGTTACAGCCGGTGCCGTCGCCTTGATACACGCCGCCCGCTATCTGGCAGTTTGCCTCGGAACTCTTGAAGCAGCCCGAGGTGCCGCCATTGGTCAAACAGCACGCACCGAAGTTATCACCGGGGCAAACCACGTTGTCACAGTCGATGCCGATGCCCGTCGGCAATCCGCCTTGAGCAATACATTCGTCGAACGTGAGCACTTGGCAGCCGTTCGGCAAACAACACGCAAACGCCACGTTCGGGCAGCCCGTCGCCTGACAGTTGGTGTTATCGCCTTGGTATTGACCGTTCTGCGCCAAGCACTGCGCTTCGGTCGTCTCGAAGCAAACAAACGGGCCGACGTTCGGCGTGATGCAGCATGCACCGCGCGGCACTTGATTGTTGCAATCGATATGGGCGTCGCTACACGACGTGCCATCACCTTGATACTGGCCGAAGCTTTCGTCGCAGATCGACGGCGACGTCACGATACAGGTCGTGCCGCCCGCCGGCGTTTGGATACAACACGCGCCGTTGACGCCCGAATCGCAACCGGCGAACGGACAGCTCGAGTTATCGCCGAGATAGGTGCCGCCCTGTGCGAGACATTGTTCCTCAGTCGCGAAGATACATCCGACGTTTCCGCCGATCGGGTCGGTCACGCAGCACGCACCCGTTGGATCGGGATCGTTACAGAGCGTGTTGCTGCACAATGTGCCGTTGCCTTGGTAGTCACCGAGTGTTTCCGTGCACTGTGCTTCCGTCGTTTGAATACAGGTTTGACCACCGACGCTTGTTTGCACGCAACATGCACCCGTCGGCGGTGTATTACAACCGGTCGTTTGGCAACTCGTGTTATTGCCTTGGTAGTCGCCACCTTGCGCGGCGCACTTTGCTTCCGATGTATCGACGCAGAGAAGCGCTCCACCTTGCGGCGTGAAGCAGCAAGCACCCGTTGCTCCATTGCAATCGACGTCGTCATCGTCGCACGAACTGCCCACGCCGAAGAATTGACCGCCAACCAGCACACATTCAAACGACGAGATCTCCAAACACGTTACATCACCGCCGCCGGGGCTGGGCGTCGCAACGCAGCACGCGCCGGGGTCGCCAAAGTTACAACCCGCGAACGGACAGCTCGAGTTATCACCGAGATAGGTTCCGTTTTGAGCGAGGCACTCTTCTTCTGTCGTGAAGATGCAATCACCCTGCGCGCCGGCGGGCGAGATGCAACATGCACCCATAACCGTCGGATCGTCCGGGCAATCGATATTGGCATCGTTGCAACTCGTACCGTCACCTTGGAATTCACCAAACGCGATCAAACAACCGTTGGGCGTTGTTTCGAAACAGAACGCTTGCCCACTCGGACCGCCAGCACAGCAAGCACCAAACGCACCGCCGTCGCAAACCGCATTCGTACAATCGGTGTTATCACCTGCGTACGTGCCGCCTTGCTCCGCGCATCGCGCTTCGGTCGTTTCAAAGCAGAAGAACGGACCGAAGTCCGGTGTGATACAACACGCGCCAAGCACGGGTTGTTCGCAAATATTGGGCACGTTGCACGTCGTCAACGGCGGTCGCGGCAAGCCGCCCGCTTCGACGCACTCCATGAACGTCAATTCCTGACAGCCGTTCATTCCTAAGCAACACGCACCCGTTGGTGGCGGCGGCGGGCCGCATGGCACAGTACTGTTTTCGCACGTGGTGCCATCACCAAAATATAGACCGCCGTCTTCCGCGCAACGTTCTTCCGTCGTGATCAAACATGCATTCGACGGCAAACCAAACACGCTGACACAGCACGCGCCGACCGGCGGCGGTGCCGCACAGTCGGTGTTTGCGCACTGCGACATCGGCCCCTGCGGAATCCCCATCATCTGCAAGCATTGAATGGGCGGAACTTCCGCACAGGTGCCGTCCGGCAAGCAACAGGCTACCGGCGGAGGAGGAGGCAAATGACAACCCACGTTGTTATCTTGACAAGTCGTGCCGACACCGAAGAACGTCCCCCCCGTGTTGAGACAGGCGTTCTCCGGAACCACGACGCAAATTTCATTCCCATTGGGCAACGTGCGACAACACGCGCCGCGGTCCGGGCCAATGCCACCGCCCGCCATTTGCATCGCCGAGAAGGCTTGCAAGTCACGACCATCGGCAACGCCGTCGCCATTCAGGTCGGCCATGTTGACGTAGTCGCTGTCGGTGATGTTGCCGAGCAAGATCTGAGTGAATATCTCGGCTTCCTGCGGCGTCACAGCACTGTTGCCGTCGAAGTCGCCCGCCAACGCGGCAGACGAAGAGAAACATGCGGCAGCTATCAGCGCCGCGCACATACAAAATGCTCGCTTCTTTAAACGGGTGGGCATTGGATTCGTGTCCTCCTACTGGGGGGTTGCGGGAAAAGATCCCGAATCGCCTAGTTGCCGCGTGTGCTACGTCTGCTAGAGGTCAATTGAGCCTACCACCGAGCAGTCGCATAACGAAGCACACGCGTTGTAATGCAATTGGTTACGCGGCACGGATGTGCACCGGCACCCTGAACGAGATTGCTTATTCGCAATATGCGTGCCGCGCGCGGGCGAATCACCAACGCATGCCATAACCATCAGACAGTCATGGAGTTAGTCGCGGTAATTTTCCTTGGCCCTCGGATCTGCCGTTCGACGACATGGCCATATTTGGCCAAAGTGGCCAAATTATCGGCGACATATCGCCACTCCCGCATTAGGGGTAAACAATCGCAACCACTGCCCGCCACAGTATTTGTGCGATTGCGCGCCGCTTGCGTATCATGGAGCCTTCGCGGCGCGTGCCGCTCGTACATTCGTGCAATTTAGACAATTGTCATGTTTCTGCCGGCCCACAAGTTCCACCGATCGGCAATCCTCGTCTTCGTCGTGTTGACGATGACGTGTGCCCGACCTTTGCGCGCGAATGGCCAGTACATTTGGCCGCCGTCCGAAGGCAACAAGTATTGCGCTACGGCAAGCGTTCTCGAAACCCCCGCCGACGGTTCGGTCGATTTCCCGCGCGACACATCATTCTTCGCTGGTGTCGGCCCCGCTTTCTTGCTCAGTCGCCCGCCGTCACTGGCAGGCATGCGCGTTGGCACCTGGTCGCCGACGGATGCAATGCTCGATCTGTTCGACGGCTGTTGGGACGATGCGGGCAACTTCGTGCGCATCGAAATCTTGTTTGATGAGTTCCATAATCCACCCGGACCGATCGGCCTCGTCGATTTCACCTACAACCCATACCAATACGGCATCGACCCCGTTTACGGTTGGTTCGATATCGACATCGACGCCAACCCTCAGACCGGCGGCGACATCAATACGTTCGCCAACCGTTATCTCGGCAATGTCGCGCGCTTCGGCGGTAGACCGCCGCCACCGCTCGCTTGCCGCACCGCACTAAACGGTGACGACATTGATTACAACCCCAATACCGCGCCACACGTCGAACGCAGCGGTGAAGACTTTCACATCGCCTTGTTCGGCGGGTTGACGACGAGCATCGAGCAACGCATCGGTAATGGCAATAGCTTTTTTGAACCCAACGAGTCGTGGGTACTAACGGGTCGTTTCCTTCAACGCGCCCACGCTTACGAGATGTTCTCGTCGGCCAATGGTAACGGCACGTACGAACCGCTTTGCCAGCTCGAGTTTCGACATTTCGCGGCGCACAACGCGACGCGTGTCACGCTGGTGTACCCACTCAACCCAGAAGGGTCCGCCGAGCAAGAGGGGATCGATGCCAATCAGATTCCAACCGACAGCAACGCGAACAATGAGAACTCGCTGTTAGAAGCGATGCTCGATCTCAGCAACGTGGCCGCCCAGATTCAGCCCGGTTCGCCGTTGGTCAGCGACCCGCATTACGAAGTCATCGCACCTTGGGGCAATGTCGATGCAAACACTTTTCTCGACCCGGCCACTTGGCAACTCACGGCGCTAATTGGTACAGCCTATCCGCAGCAGGATTTCTTCGGCGCGCTGCTTGCTTGGACCGACGACGCCTATCCGCGCCCCTTGCTCGGCGATTTCACCGGCGACGGTAACATCAACATCATCGACGTTGCGTTCTTCAACATGCGGCTCGGTATGCTCGACGGCCAGTTCCCATACGACAACGACAACAGCGTTAACGGCAGCGTATCGATTCCCACCTTCGGCCCCAACTTCGACGTGCTCGATTTGAACTACGACGGCTTCATCAACGACGACGATCGCGACTTGATCGTCATTCCCGGTGATATCAACGCCGACTTGCAAGTGAATGCCCTCGACATTGACGCGTTAGTGCAAGTCCTGCTCGACCCGCTCGCCCTCGGCGGCGTTTGCCCCGACGCCACAATCGTCGGCGCATGTTGCATCTTTAACGGCAACTTCGAAGTCTGCGTCGAGACCGACAGCCAATCCTGTATCAATCAAGGCGGCTCGTTTCAGGGCGTCGGCACCAATTGCACGGTCGATGGATGCCCGCTTTCGCTAGGTGCTTGTTGTGTGCCGCCAGCCATGTTTCAAGCCACGTGCGTGGAGTGCACGCAAAGCGACTGTTCGTTATTCGGCGGCACTTATTTGGGGCCGGGTACGACGTGTGCGAATCAGGGCAGCTCGTGCGGCGGCACAACGGCGACCGGCGCATGCTGCGTCAACGTCGGCGGCGCCGCGCCCTGCTCGCAACAAACGCAAATCGACTGCCAGAACATCGGCGGCGCTTACCAAGGCGACAACACTGGTTGCAATCCAACCACCGGCGGCTGCCCGGACGGTAACGAACCATTCGTTTCAGGTGCCTGCTGTTTAACGTCGCCCGCCGGCGATACATGCCAATTCATTGACGCAACCACTTGCACCAGCAACGGTGGCATCTTCATCGGCCCCGGTTCGTCGTGCGCCAACGTGCCGTGCAACAACACACCAGCGCCCGCGCCCGTGCCTTGCTGTGTCGGCAACGCACAGTGCATCGACACACACCTAATGGACTGCATCAATCAAAACGGTATCCCATTGTCTGGCGGAGACACCTGTGCGGATGTCGCCATCAAACGCCTGTTGCCCCGCGCCGATTTGAATCACGATGGCAAAATCAATGGCTTGGACATTCAGGTGATGGTTCACATTCTGATCGGTAACTAACGCGAAACGCAAAGACTCGAAACAACCGTGAGCAAACGAAGACCAACAACTCGACAGCGATCGCACCAGCGCCGCAACGGCTTTAGCCTGATCGAATTGCTCGTGGTCATGAGATACAACGGCGTGCCACCGACGACGATCGGCAATCGACCGCGCGCTGCAATTTCTGCAATCGCCTTGTCCGCCTCGGCCGCGAAGAACGCAGCACTACACGCTTCCGATGGCTCCAAGATATCGATCAAATGATGTGGCACGCGCGCCCGCTCTTCGACCGTCGGCTTGGCCGTGCCGATATCCATCCCGCGATAGACCTGCATCGAATCGACGCTAACGATCTCACCGTTCAGCGCTTCCGCCACGGCCAACGCGCAATCGGATTTCCCGCTCGCCGTCACACCCAAAATCAGGGCCAATTCCGGTCTGTTGTCATCGCTTTTCATCGAATTGGAGCGTAACCCGGTCGTAACGATCTGAAAAACGGAACCGCGCGATGTTCGAGCCGCGTTGCGGACAACCCCGCACCCCACCATAAGCACCGATATGCCATAGACTTATAATCTCGCACCCAGTCGGTCCGATTGCAGCATCCCGCCAATAACCGAGACGCGATTGTTACACCCAACCTGCAATCCCATCGGGTAGAATTTGAATATAATGACGTACCTCGGCAATCGAGCCTGCGGTGAGTCCGCAACCTCATGCCGTCGATCAAATGCAATCATTGAAAACCGATTCCGATTTCCGAAACCAGTTCTAAGGAGGAACTCGATGCGTAAGTTCTTGTTTGGTGCCACCTTCGTGGTCGCCGCCGCCTTGATGGCTCAGACCAGCTTTGCCGGCCCCGCTTGTTGTAAGAAGAAGGGTGACGCCAAAACCGTCGCCGCCAAGTCCACGTGCTCCAAATCAAAGTCGAGCTGCAGCTCTGCCACGACTGTGGCTGCCGAATCGTCGTGCTCCAAGAGCTGCGACGGCTTCCCCAAAATTCGCTTCATGGTCGCGGGCGAAGCCTACAACACGCAGCCCGAAGCATGGGCAGCGCTCGCTGACGCATCGGAAAAGTATGTCGAACGCTACACCAGCATCGCCTGCGTCGTTGACGGCAAGGTGAAGTACTGCGGCGACGATTCGTGTGCATCCAAGGGCGCCAAAACCGCTAAGGCGTCGTGCAACTCGGCCGCCGAAGTAAAGCTCGCATCGGCTAAGTCGTCGTGCGACAGCAAAGCCAAGACACGCGCTCATAACATGCAAAGCGCGATCGCCAAGCGATCGTGCTGCGGCTCAAAGAAGGCCGACCTTGCAAAGGCTGATGCCAAAGGCTGCAGCGAAAGCAAAGGCGCCGAAGTGAAACTCGCTTCGGCCAAGGGCGAACGCGTTTGCCCGCTTACCGGCAAGGTCGTCACGGTCGACGAAAAGGGCAAAAGCAGCTGCTGCAATAAGCCCTGTGGTGATGAAGCCAAGGTCAAGACGGTCGCCGCCGAATCGAAGAGCGGCTGCTGCAAGAGCAAAGACGCCAAGTTGGCCAAGGCCGAAGGCAAGAGCTGCAGCGAAAAGACTGCACTTGTCGCAACGACTGACGCCAAGAGTGGTTGCTGCAAGTCGAAGATGGCCAAACTCGCCAAAGCCGAAGGTAAGAGCTGCAGCGATAAAGCCGCACTCGTTAAGGCTGATGACGCGAAGAGCGGTTGCTGCAAGAGCAAGATGGCGAAGCTAGCCAAGGCCGAAGGCAAAGAAGGCTGCTCGTCGAAGTCGGTCGCACTCGTATCGGCTGAAGGCAAGTCCGGTTGCTGCAAGAAGGGTGACGCCAAACTGGCCAAGGCCGACGGCAAGACCTGCGACAAGGGCGCCAAGCTCGCCAAGGCCGAAGGTTGCGGCAAGTCGAAGGAAGCCAAGCTCGCCAAGGCTGACGGTTGCTGCAAGAGCAAAGACGTTAAGCTCGCTTCCGCAACCGATAGCTGCTGCAAAAATGCCAAGAACGTCATGTACCGCGTGGCCGGTCGCAACTTCAAGACGTACGAAGAAGCCGCCGCCGCTCGCGATAAAGCCATCGAAGCCATGAAGGGCGTCAAGATGGCTTACGTCGTTGATGGCAAGAAGGTTGATTGCTCCAGCAAGGTTTGCCCCACGATGAAGAAGGCCGGCAAGGTCAAGTTCGTCGTCGATAAGACGGAAACCAACTGCGAACTGCAGGCTCGCGTTTCGCTGGCCAAGGCTCAAATGGAAGCCGTGCAACTCGCCGTTAACGACATGGTCGCCACGGCGAACTAAGCTGCGGCGATTGAAAGCGCCGCTTAGGCGCGAATAGCGAATAGCTAGGTTCATTCGCTCGCATAAGCAAAACTCAAAAAGCCCACCGGTGGCCACCGGTGGGCTTTTTTCGTTGACGTAGCGATTTCCGCAACCCCGCCGTAACGTTTATGATTCCCTAAGCGAAAACGAAATTGAATGAACTCGAATTAAAGTTATTTCGATACGATATCGACCAACCCAAGCCCCCCGCCCGGAGATTTAGCCTTGGCCACTGCCGCCGACAAAATCATGTTCGAGATTTACCGCGACGCCAGCTACGACCAGCAGTATCGCGTTGTGTACTTCACCGAACTCGACGAGAACAATAAGCACAACGAAATCAATCGCGCCATGGCCGGCGACCACGTCTACGACGGTTTCCTAAAAGAACTCAACGCCGACGCGGGCAAGGAAAAGATCAACGCCATCCTCGCGCGACTGAATGATGGCGAAACACTTGATGGTGACGCGATTGAAAAGGAACTCGAGGATTGTGGGGCGCTTGCGGATTAAGGAATTGGTGTGAAATCGATTTGGTCATATCGCGCCCTGCTGTTAACTACGTTGATCTCAATGTGCTTGTTTCTGTATTCCCTCTTTGGCAGTGTTAGCTATTCTGGCTACGGCTACCATACGCAATTCCCGTTAATATTTAACAGCCTTGTCTTGCAAGATGGTGCTCTCTGCTATTGGTATTTCGAGAATATGAATCTGAGTCTTACCACAGGATTTCAAATAGGAGACTACTGCATAATGAGAGAAGGCAATTTCAACTGTGTTTGGCTACCAAGCATTGGATGGGAAAGGCGATCAGGACACTTCGAAATCCCAGTGATTTATCCGCTAGCACTCCTTTGGATTGTTGTATTCCGACTGCGGAGGAAAATAAATCGAGCAAAATCTGACTCTCACTGCCCATGCGGTTACAACCTCACCGGTAACGAATCCGGCACCTGCCCCGAGTGCGGCGCGGCGATTGCCGCATCAACAGAAGCCGCCAAAGCGTAGGGCGGGTTCCACCCGCCGCCACTCGCCTCAATCAACCCATCCTGCAAACGATATGCGCCACGCGAACGCATTGAACCCAATTCGTACCAATCAATTTCGACTTTTTGACGTTTCGATGTTTCACCGACGCGATAGAATGCGCCGCAAAGAAGCAACCCGCGAACCGACTTTAGGAGCCTTGCCCCGTTATGAAATTCTTCCTCGACACCGCCAATCTCGACGAACTGCGCGACGCCGCCGCCATGGGCATTGTGGACGGCGTGACCACCAACCCCAGCCTCGTCGCCAAGGAAGGCAAAGACTTCAAAACGCTGGTCGCCGAAATTTGCGAGATCGTGCCCGGCCCCGTCTCCGCCGAAGTCGTCAGCACCGAGGCCGACGCGATGGTCAAAGAAGGCCGCGAGTTGGCCAAGATCGCCGACAACATCGTCGTGAAGCTGCCGACCATCGCCGAAGGCGTGAAGGCGCTAACGGTGTTGGCGGGCGAAGGCGTGAAGACCAATCTGACGCTGGTGTTTCAACCGTTGCAGGCGCTGATCGTGGCCAAGGCCGGCGCGACGTTCGTCTCGCCCTTCCTCGGTCGCCTCGACGACATCGGCCACGACGGCATGCTCGTTGCGAACTACTCACCCGAAAATAGAGGCGTCGCCGTGTTCGATTCACTGCAAACCTACATCAACCAGCGCCAGTCTGAATTCAACGACATCCCCGACGAACGCAAAAAACAGCTCGACGTGTTCGCCGATTACATCACGTCGCGCGTGCAATCAAACAAACCCGTGCGCATCAACTTCATCTGCACGCACAATTCGCGCCGCAGCCACATGGGCCAGATTTGGGCCGCCGTTGCCGCCAACGCGTATAACGTCGATAGCGTTCACACCTATTCGGGCGGCACCGAAGCAACAGCCTTCAACCCGCGTGCAGTAGCCGCCCTACGTCGTGCCGCCCTAACAATCAAACAAACTACGACCGACGAGAACCCCATATATCATGTAACGTATTCAAAACATGCGATGCCCATCACATCGTTTTCAAAAGTGTACGACCACGCCCCCAACCCGAAGCACGACTTCGCCGCGATCATGACTTGCTCGTCAGCCGACAAGGCCTGCCCCGCTGTGCCGGGTGCCGACCAACGCTTCGCCATTACGTATGAAGACCCCAAAGCCTTCGACGGTACCGACAAAGAAGCGGCCATGTACGACGAACGCTGCGCCCAAATCGCCCGCGAATTGTTGTACGCGTTTTCGAAGGTAAAAAAGTAACCGCGCCGCAATTCA
>JGI12316J14372_10004491_pt1 | contig 11854 bp, 13 predicted proteins | sample MarCyaLeptolynsp_FD_14372 | JGI IMG/M metagenome (IMG submission 14372) | reverse complement strand
AATCCAGATCAACATTAGATTCCAGATTATTTTCTACCTGGTTGCTTTCAACAATTTCTTCGATAGCACTTGGCTGTGTAATTCTCTCCAACGCTACTTCGCAATGCTCTAGAATTTGCTCTGCATATGGAACACGCGACTCAAGTTGTTCAAAATAACATTGCAGACCTACAACACAATCCGCTAGATCTTTTAACGCATCACCTTCGTCGCCAGCATCTTGTTTAAATTGTTCTGAAGCTATGTAATTTGCAATCCCTTTAATTAACCCCACTGGCGCCGTTAGATCAATAACACTAATAACACCACCAATTTCTTTAAAATTCTGCACGCATTTTTGAACTTTTTCTTCTTCAAAGGCGATATGTACAATATCAGTAAGCAGTTCTTTGGTTTGCTCAATTCGTAGCAGCACTTCAGACACTGTGACACTAAATGCTGCTTTATGCTCATTATCATATTGATTATTAGCAAATCTTGAACTGTCTGTTTCAGCCTCTTTAACAGATTCCTGGAAGTTAATACGATATTCAATAAAGTTATTAATACATGTTTCAATTTCAAGTATTACTTCTGAAACTCCAAGCAGAACAAGTTCAACATCACTTTGGTCACCAGTCTTTAATAATTCAACCTCATGAATTTGATGTTCAGCTTTACTTTTGTACTCTTCTATCCCAATCATAGATAAAGTATCGCTTATTCTCTGCAATCCTGAATACAAGCGTTCAATATATTTTTGCTCTTGCAAGTCACTATGAATAAACAACTCAATGCAATCTTTTGCCGACGCAACATCTTCCAACAATGCTTTGGATACAGTAATCAGCACTTCACTTGAAGGCGCACTAATTTGCTGGCGAAGCTCATCCATTTCCTGCTGTTGTGGAATTTGCTCATTGAGCTTATATAGATGTTTAACCTGACTGACTATACGACCGCGATTATCTGCTATAGCAATATAGTAAAGGATATTTTTAACAATACTTTCATCGGAACGCTTGCAGAATTCTTCTTCACCAAGCTCGATCAATAATTTAATTTGTTTATCTAAGGCGTTAAATAAGGAGGCAATACTGGCATTAAATGGTAACGCATTAATTGCCACCGCCTGGGCTAATGCACTTGCCAACCACCACAATTTCTGGCCTGCTTCTGTTTTACTTGTGCGTTGTAAACGAATCGATAATTTACATAACTGAGCTGCTGCTGTTGGAATATCTTTACCGCTAACACACGCTAATAAAGTTTTCTGGAAATTGCTCCTTATTAGCCGCAACCATGATTCGTCAGCTTTCTCATTGGCCTGAACGACCATTTCAGGTGCATTAACACCATCTATATTTGGAAAAAATAAAACATTTTCAGAAAGTAATGCTGCTTCTCTAGATGCACGTAAATCATTCAGCAAGGGCATTAACGCCAAGGGCACATCTTTGTTACCTGCTTCCACATGCGCCAGATACTCGCTCAAGCGAATAATAGCTCTTGATACTACATCTTGCGCTTCTTCCACGCGTGCAGCAGTTCCGTCTACCAGCATTTGAATGACTTTGACTGTTTCATCCACTAATAACACACCGCCATGAATTTGCATCATTTGTAATGTGCTTGAAGCTTTATTTAATTCAGTGATTGAGCGCTTTAAATCTGTAAGATTGGCGTTATCTTCTATATACGCCTGTATAGAAATGCTGGCATCAGAAATCAGTAGATCAACTTCTGCTTTAGTCGCAGTAATTGCTCTTTGCTCCAGTGCTTGTAAAACTCTGCGCATACTAACCCTTCTTATTTTTGCTTTATTAAAACGACCTTAAGATGCCATTTGCTGCGCAGGCACTGACTCAGCCATCTCACTTCGACTAGCTACAACTGTTTCGCTTGCTGGCAGCTTAAATCCAGCTACTGATTTCTTGAGTCCATTTGAGAGCACAGTCAATTCACTTACAGAATTTGCGGTTCGTGTCGCACTCGTTGATGTCTGCTCAGTAACTTCTTGAATCACATTCATGGTCGCTGCTGCATTCGCAGAAGCCTGCGACTGTTTAGTTGCTGCGGTTGAGATATTTTGAATTAGACCACTCAAATTAGCTGATACTGACTCAATCTCTGCTAATGCTTCGCCTGCATCCTCGGCCAGTCGTGCACCATTAACCACGTTTGTTGTACTCTGCTCCATAGAGTCAACCGCTTCGTTAATATCGCCTTGAATAGTTTTTACCAGTGCTTCAATTTGTTTGGTTGCATTACCTGCACGTTCCGCAAGTCTCTGTACCTCGTCAGCAACCACAGCAAAACCACGTCCTGCCTCACCTGCACTTGATGCCTGAATCGCAGCATTCAAAGCAAGAATATTGGTCTGATCAGCAATTTCATCAATAAGACCAACTATATTTCCAATTTCTTGTGAGCTCTCACCCAGGCGTTTAATTCGCTTGGATGTTTCCTGGATTTGTTCACGAATAGTATCCATACCATCAATGGTGCGACTCACTGTCTGCGCACCTTTGTGGGCAATGTCTACTGATTTTTGTGCCACCTCTGCAGAAGTATTAGCATTCTTAGAAACATGCTGAATTGAAGTCGCCATTTCAGTAATCGCTGACGTTGCATTTGTTATTTCTCGTGACTGCGTGTGACTGGAATCAGTCAATTGACGTGTAATATCTTGTGTTTGGACCGCGGCATGTGAAACTTGTACAGCAGTACGATTAATCGTGGTCACTAAGTTACGTAATGCATCGATAGAGTAGTTAACCGAATCCGCAATTGCACCAGTAATATCTTCAGTTACTGTTGTATGTACTGTCAGATCACCTTCCGCTAGATTCGTCATCTCATCAAGCAATAATAAAATTGCCTGCTGGTTACGCTTATTTTGCTCGTCGATGGCATGCAATTGCTTCTTCACACGCGTACTCCAGCGCCAACTGAACATAACTAACAGAGCCATTACTGATAACCCCGCTAAAAACGTACCACCAGCCACCATAATGCGTTGCGCATCAATAAACATTGTCGGCATGAATACCATCATACATAACATAGCAAGCGCGCACACAATCCCCGCCGAAAGTACAATCAACATATAAAAAGTTGTTCGATCTTTCTTATCCATCGAGTTACGTGTAATTATCTTTGGTACCGCCATCCTTAACCTCCAAACCTCTTGCCTAGCAAGCAAGCTTCCGTTCTATTAAATATCTCGTAAACAATAATTAAGTTGTTCTGCCTTTACTTTTATTTTCAATACATCGCAACTTTTAGTTGTAACCTTTTTGTCCCTCTGTAAAACGTTCATCATTAAGCATTTTTTGAAAATCACATATCCCAAAATACATTTCATCCTGCTTATAAATACCGGACAAATAATCCACCAGATTACTGTCCCAATGTTCTGGATAGCTATCCTCAAATGCTTCTTGTTGCAGATTCATTAACCCCACGGCATGATCAACAACAAAACCTAAAAACATGTTCCCCACCTTGCTTGCCACTACTCGACGATTGCCAATTTTTTTTACCGGATCTGTATTAAATAAAAAATTCTTTAAATCAATCAATGTCAACAGTTGACCACGTCGACTTGCTATCCCTAATATCCAAGACCTTGAGATTGGAATTGGCGAGTAGCTTATGTGCGAAATTACTTCTGTGCTGGTATCCAAAGGTAATAACAAATCATAACGACCAACCTTGAAGTGCAGCGTTCTCATGGTTGAATGACTATTTACTAATACCGAGCCAGACTCTCCTGAGAATCTTTTATCCAGCTCATTTAGGTAATGGAACGCAGTCATAGTTATCAATTCAAGTAATGTTCAACTGACTCTAATAAAGAATCGCCATCCACCGGTTTAGTGATATATGCCTTTGCACCCTGGCGCGTAGCCCAAACCTGATCCGTCTGATCACTCTTAGTACTCACCATCAATACTGGTATATCTGCAGTTTCAGGGGCTTTTGTCAAAAACCGTGTTGCCTGAAATCCATTCATACCCGGCATGACAACATCCATTAATATCAAATCAGGGTGAATCGACTTTGCCATTTCGATACCTTGCTCACCATTTTCAGCAAGACTGATTTTATAGCCATTTTCTACCAACACTGTTTTAAGAAAGTGTCTTTCAGTGGGAGAGTCATCAACAATTAATATGTGTGCCATTATTTAGTCTCAATAATTCTTTTTTACTTTACTCGCTACTTGCATGACGGCTTAAAGCTTGCAGCAAGTCATCGCGTGTAAATGGCTTAGTTAGATATTCTTCAGAACCAACAATACGCCCTCTGGCTTTATCAAATATGCTGTCTTTACTTGTCAGCATAATCACAGGAGTATCTCTAAACTGACGATTATTTTTTATTAATGTACATGTTTGATAACCGTCCAATCTTGGCATCATGATGTCAACAAAAATGACATCAGGCTTATTCACTGCAATAATTGACAGTGCTTCAAAACCGTCTTCGGCAGTTAATACTTCACACCCTTCTTTACTCAATAATGTCTCAGCTGATTTACGTATAGTCTTACTGTCATCGATAATCATGACTTTTAACGATGACAAATCAGCTGGATTTGATTCCATCAGTTCTGGTGCGGAACTGTTTTCGATATTTTGTGCTCCCAATTTCATTCTCCAGAGCTGTTATCCTGCAGCCCAAATCGTTTATATTGAAACAACCAAAACACTGGCCGTGATGCAAACGAAGATTTTTATCTCTCTTTATATGCACACGGTACTGAACCGGACGAAATCAAGGTAGTCCTAGAACAATCTCAGCCGATATAACGGCAAATATGCCAGATAGAGGATCACGGTATGACCGTAAAAATTGCAGTAATCATGGATCCGATTGAGTCCATTCATGTCTACAAAGACAGCACATTTGCGATGCTATTAGAGGCCCAGCGCAGATCCTGGAGTATCTACTACATTCGGCCTGGCAGCTTATATGTTCTGGATGGAAGGCCATTTGCCCAGACTGCATCGCTATCTGTCAAAGATCAGTCAGAAAACTGGTTTCAGCTCAGCACTTACACTGAGACGGACATCACACAATTTGATGTCATTCTCATGCGCAAAGACCCACCCTTTAACATGGAGTACATCTACATCACCTACGCCTTGGAACTCGCTCAATCGCGGGGAGTATGCATAGTCAACAATCCACAATCGTTACGCAGCCTGAATGAAAAATTTTCTATTATGAATTTTCCACAATGCTGTACACCCTCATTGGTAACTAATGATCGCGAACAAATAAATAACTTTATTCACAAACACCTGGATGTAGTAGTCAAACCCATGGATGCGATGGGGGGTGAGTCTATATTCAGAATTGCACCTGATGATAATAATCGTCACTCGATCATAGATCAGATCACCCGAAAAGGCAGTAAGACCATCATGGCACAACGTTTTATCCCTGAAATTAGCGAGGGAGATAAACGAATTTTACTCATCAATGGTGAACCAGTTCCCTATGCACTCGCCCGTGTGCCTGTAGAAGGTGAATTTCGCGGCAACCTGGCCGCAGGAGGTCAAGGCCATGGTGTACCGTTAAGTGAACAAGACCGGCAGATTTGCACAGAAATTAAAACAAGTTTAGTTGAAAATGGAATAATATTCGCAGGGATCGATGTAATTGGCAGTTATTTAACTGAAATTAACATTACAAGCCCAACATGTATCCGTGAGCTTGATGCGCAATTTGACCTGAATATTTGCGCATCACTATTCGACCATATAGAGAGCACCTTGAATTAACATAAATTTGTAATCGTATATTCATTCGCATATGACGACAGCCATCGCTACACCTAAAGTCTCTTCTAATGACAGAATCAGCTTTACGTTTCTTCTTGCATTAGCGGTGCACGCATTAATAATTTTAGGTGTAGGCTTTGAACTAATCAAAAGTCATAATGCGGCGCCTTCAACCATTGAAGTTATCCTTACCAAAACCCAAAATATTGATCAACCTGATGATGCAAAAGTTATAGCTGAGCATAATCAAGTCCAAAGCGGAAGTGTCGACTTTGATGCCAGACCCACATCACCTTCAGTAACCAATCAGTCTTTTCAAGGCAAGCAGCAAGATAACTCTCAAGTCAGCCAAAAAAGCACCACCCGCGTTACTGAAAAGCAAATGATGCTACATAAAATTGACCCGGACAGTAAAAAATTTTCACGTGACACCACACCAGAACAAGAAGTCGCTATAGATCAAAATGAGTTGCGCAAAAACCAACAAAATGTTGCTCAACTAGTATCGGAATTAAGCAGAGAAAAACAACTTTATGCAAAACGTCCACGTATTAATCACATTGATACGCTAAGCGCAAAATCATCGATAGAAGCAAAATATATAAAAGACTGGGTACAAAAAGTTGAGATTGTTGGTAATATCAATTACCCAGATCAAGCTAAACGTCGCAAGTTATCTGGCACTCTAATATTAAGCGTGTTAGTTAATCATGATGGCAGAGTTCTTTCATCTATACTGCAACAAGACTCAGGCCAAAAACTATTAGATGAGTCAGCTATGAAAGTCATTAAGCTAGCGGCTCCCTTTAGACAATTCCCACCCGAAATGCGCGAGGAATATGAACAACTTATGATTACGCGTACTTGGGTTTACCATAGTGACAATTTTACTACTCAATAGCTCGTGTCTACATCAAACTCATCATTACGCGCGCAAATACTTATCGCTATGCCGACGTTATATGATCCAAATTTCTCTAAAACCCTGACTCTAATTTGTGATCACTCTTCTGATCAAGGCGCTATGGGTATCATCCTTAATCAGCCTACCCGATTAAATATTTTTGAATTGCTTAATATGCAAGCACCTGAAATTGAAGACGAATCACTTGCATCTGTCCGTATTCATTCTGGCGGTCCCGTTGATAATGACCATGGATTTATTCTGCATGACAGTCACGCTGAATATGAGTCGACTATTCAGGTTACTGATAACCTATTCCTTACCTCATCCGCTGATATTCTTGATGACATTGCCAATGGGGTAGGCCCCAACAATAAACTTATTGTTTTAGGTTATGCAGGCTGGTCACCTGGTCAGTTAGAAACCGAGATATCCACTAACTCCTGGTTAACCATCAACTACCAGCAAGATTTAGTGTTTTCTACACCTGCAGACCAACAATGGTTAGCTGCGGGAAACCTGTTAGGTATCGACTTGAATTTAATGAGCAGCCAACCAGGACATGCCTGACCAAAACATATCAAATCAAACTTACATTGCCTTTGATTACGGAGAAAGTCGCACTGGTGTCGCAGTTGGCCAAAGCATTACCCGCACAGCTAACCCACTTAAAACTATCACCAGCATTCACAAGCAAACCAACTGGAAGGAAATAAAAAAACTTCTAAACGAATGGCAACCTAACGGGATTATTGTTGGCATCCCTGACAATAGCGATGAAAATAAGGTTCTACGCAAGAAAATTATGCGTTTTTGTCGTGAGCTATCCCAAATAAGCGGTTTACCTGTGACCACTCACGATGAGACACTGACTTCCGATGAGGCCTATCAACAACTTAAAGCGAAACGCAGCCAAACAAAAGGCAAAATTGATAAAAAAGACATTGACCAACTTGCTGCAGCACTTTTGTTGCAATCATGGATGGATGTTAACCTAACGCTATGAACATTGATGTTGATGAACTGCTCAGCAGCTTAACCCAACAAACGCAGTCATTGCTCTTATCATTAGATGATCCTCAACCGCTCATGGTTGGTATCCGTACTGGGGGTATTTGGGTAGCAGAACATTTGCATCAAGCGTTAGCTTTGACTAAACCTATCGGAGTGTTAGATATTTCTTTCTACCGCGACGACTTCAGCCGACTTGGACTTAATCCTGAAGTTAAACCTTCTAGTATCCCATTGGACATTACTGATGAGCATGTCATTTTGGTAGACGATGTTTTACATACAGGGCGGACCATCCGTGCTGCCATGAATGAGCTATTCGATTATGGGCGTCCAGCTAGTGTACATTTAGCCGTCCTTGTTGACCGTGGTGGGCGCGAGCTACCCATCGATGCCAAAGTTGCTGGCAAAAGAATTGACCTGCCCCCACAACAACATGTAAAACTAACGGGCCCTACGCCACTCAAACTAGAAATTATTACGGCTAAAACATAGATATCACAACGACTAGAACCGAATGCAACATTTTCTAACAACTGAATCACTCACCAAAGATCAGTTGACTAATATTCTAGATACTGCCGAATCATTCACCAATGTCGATGGCAGGACAGTAAAAAAAGTTCCTTTATTGCGTGGTAAAACCATAGTTAATTTATTCTTTGAAGCCAGCACGCGTACACGCAGCACATTTGAACTGGCCGCAAAACGCCTGTCAGCGGATATTTTAAATATCAACATCAATGCTTCAGCCACAGTCAAAGGTGAAAGCTTACTCGACACATTGCGTAACCTTGAAGCAATGCATGTGGATATGTTTATTATTCGCCATCAAGATAGTGGCGCAGCAGAATTCTTATCACGGCATATATCGCCACACATCAGCGTAATTAATGCTGGGGATGGGCGCCATGCGCATCCTACCCAGGCCATGCTAGACATGTACACCATCCGCAAAGCAAAGCAGAATTTTGAAAACTTAAAAGTCGCGATTGTGGGAGATTTATTGCATTCTCGCGTAGCACGTTCGCAGATCCACGCATTGCGCACTTTAGGAGCCAATGAAATTCGCGTCATTGCCCCGCGCACCTTATTACCGGCACGTATTGAGAACTTAGGCGTCAAAGTGTTCCATCAAATCGAGGCTGGCTTAAAAGATGTCGATGTAATCATTATGTTGCGTTTACAGAAAGAACGCATGCTAGGCGCATTACTACCCAGTCAGCATGAATACTTTCACTTATTTGGCCTGACTCAAGAACGCCTGGCTTTAGCTGCCATGGACGCTATTGTGATGCACCCGGGTCCAATTAACCGCGGCGTAGAAATCAGTTCTGAAGTCGCTGATGGCAAACAGTCTGTGATTCTTGAACAAGTGTCGTACGGTATTGCCGTGAGAATGGCTATTATGTCGATGCTAGCAGGTAATAGTTCATGAGAATTGAAATTAATAACGCACATATTGTTGATCCAGCCAATCAATTCAACAAGGTTGCTAGCTTATATATCGAACAACATACTATTGCGGCTATCGAGCATGCACCTGATGGCTGGCAAGCCGAGCAAACAATCGATGCCAAAGGCAAATATTTATTCCCCGGTATCGTCGACATTGCTACGCGCTTACGCGAGCCGGGTCAGGAACACAAGGCGACGATTGCCAGTGAAACTTTTGCAGCTATTAGTGGTGGTATCACTTCTGTAGTGTGTTTGCCAGACACAGAACCAACTATAGATACTCCCGCCGAAGTTGAATTAATTCAGCAACGTGCTCACGCAGCAGGCCACTGCCACGTTTATGTGATTGGTGCTCTCACAACTCAACTACAGGGAAATATGTTAAGTGAAATGGCGGCACTGAAAGAAGCAGGTGTTGTCGGTGTCAGCAATGTATTAAACCCCATGGCCAATAACTTAGTATTACGTCGTGCCATGGAATATGCTTCAAGCCAGGCACTAACGTTATTTTACCACCCGATAGATCATGACCTGGCAGCCAATGGCTGTGTGCATGAAGGTATGTTTGCTACCCGTCGTGCATGAAGGTATGTTTGCTACCCGCACCGGACTTGCCGGGATCCCAACTGCAGCTGAAACTGCAGCAGTTGGCTCATGCCTGGCCATGATTGAACAAACCGGCGTACATGTACATTTTTGTCGCCTCTCTACTCAACGCGCCTTACATATGCTGGAACGGGCAAAATTTGATGGTGCACCAATTAGTGCTGATGTATGCGCACACCAATTATTTTTAAGTGATCATGACATTGTAGGGTTTGATGGCAACTATCATGTTATTCCACCTTTTCGTAGTCACACCGATATTGCCGGGCTGCGCCATCGCTTAAATAGCGGCATCATCGTTAGCTTGTGCTCAGACCATCAACCGCATGAACGTGATGCAAAGTTAGCGCCCTTTGCTTCAACTGAAGCCGGTATATCATCTTTGGAAACGTTACTGCCACTTGCGTTGCAGTTAGTAAAAGATGAAGTAGTTAGCTTAACGGACATTATCTCTCTGATGACACACAAGCCTGCGGAACTGCTTAATATAAAAGCTGGCACATTAACTCCCGGGCACAATGCTGACTTATGTTTATGCGATCCAGGCATCGAATGGCAACTCACAGCCGAAAACATGAATAGCAGAGGCAAAAATACACCTTTCTTAAATAAAACATTCAAAGGCAAAGTGACTCATACTTTCGTCAACGGCAAACTTGTTTATCAATATTCGTCATGACTGAGGCTACAATCTTCGCTGAAAATGCTCGCGTACTAGCACATGAAGCACTGCCTGCAGCACAGTATTTATTGCGACTGGAAACGCCTCAATGCGCAAAAACCGTTCAGCCAGGTAACTTTATTCATTTAAGCTGTGGACATGAAAAGTTTCGCTTAAAGCGACCATTTTCTGTATTACGCAGTAACAGTGAACAAGGTTGGATAGAAGTGCTATATAAAGTAGTGGGTGCAGGCACTGAAGACTTAAGCCATATCAAAATCGATGACTCTCTGCACTGCATGGGACCAATTGGTAACGCATTTGCTTTGTCAACTAACACTAAACGCCCATTATTGTTAGGTGGTGGCGTTGGCATCCCGCCTATCTTATTTTATGCTGAACAATTAAAGAAAAAAAATAAGCTTACACCTATGGTAATCATGGGTTCGGAAATTCCTTTTCCATTTAAGGTTCAACCTTCAAAGCTAATGATTGATGGTTTGCCAAATGATGTTATTGCTTCTATGACGCTGCTTGAAGATCTTGGTATCCCATCACGCCTTACTAGTAGACAAAATTATTCAGGCTGTTTTGATGGCTACATTCATGAATTAGCTAAGTTATGGCTCGATAGTATCGACAGCAATGAACGTGACACTATTGAGATTTTTGCTTGCGGCCCAACAGTAATGCTTAAAGCGGTCGCTGAACTCAGTCACCGATACGCTATTCCGTGTCAGTTATCGCTGGAAGAGTATATGGCCTGCGCGGTAGGCGGATGCGCTGGATGTACTGTTAAAACTATTAATCAGGAAGGGCAAGAACAAATGAAGCGCGTATGTGTAGACGGACCAATCTTCGATGCAAAAACGGTCTATCCTTTGTAAATCTTATTGGTAAGTTTTACTACTTCGACTTCTTCGAAGGTTTATCATCGCTGAACATTGATTTGACAGAGTCAAAGAATCCATCATCGTCGTCATCTTCAATCACATCGACATTGAGATCATGATCCAAGCTAACTTCATCAAATGATTTTAATTCTTCACCACTATCTTCCATTTGCATTTCACTCAAGTCAGGCAGTGGCGTAGACAAAGTGGGAGGGTCGGAATCAAAGTCATCACCGCCTAATTCTACGCTTTCATTATTCATCACCAACTCATCATCTTCACGCTCGCCAACACTTTTAACACCGCCACCAAAGTTAATCTGCCATTCCAGATTACTGCGTGAATCCGCAAAGTTGAGGGCGTCGTCCAGAGTGATTTTTTCCATCTTGAACAAGTCGTGCAAGCATTGATCGAAAGTCTGCATGCCTACCGCAGCGCCTTTTTCCATCACTTCCTTGATTTCACCAAAGTCGCCTTTACGGATTAGTTCTGCAATATAAGGGGTATTAATTAATACTTCGACAGCAGGTAGACGACCACCATCTGT